>Ga0137308_100646_pt1 | contig 50762 bp, 54 predicted proteins | sample Inofrocosms_June_FD_97181 | JGI IMG/M metagenome (GOLD analysis project Ga0137308, IMG submission 97181) | Mouse cecal microbial communities from Vienna, Austria - N-Acetylneuraminic and N-Acetylglucosamine D2O microcosms_June | ecosystem: Host-associated > Mammals > Digestive system > Large...
AGTGGAAAACGGCAGAGGCAAGAAAGTTATCGTGTATAAGTACAAGAGAAAAACCGGCTATCATAAGAAGAACGGTCACAGACAGTCCTTCACCAAGGTTAAGATTGAAAAAATTAATGGCTAATTGATAAGGAAATTGTTATGATTCAAGTAACGATTTTTGAAAATCAGGCGAAGGAGTATACAGCATTTCGTTGTATAGGACATGCAGAATATGCCAAAGCTGGGGAAGATATTGTGTGTGCCGCAGTCTCTGCGTTAGTAATCAATACCGTCAATTCTATAGAACAACTTGTTTCAGATGAATGTGACCTAACGACGGAGCAGGAAAGCGGATTGATTGATTTTTCTTTAAAGGATGGTTATTCAGAGGAGTCCTTGTTGTTAATCCAATCGCTGGTTTTAGGCTTACAGGAAATACAAAAAAATTACGGAACTGAATATATGATGCTTATATTCAAGGAGGTGTAAGACATGTTGAATATGAACCTTCAATTTTTCGCTCATAAGAAGGGAGTTGGCTCTACCAAAAACGGCAGAGATTCCGAATCAAAAAGACTGGGCGCAAAAAGGGCTGACGGTCAGTTTGTAAAAGCTGGAAACATTCTGTACAGGCAGCGTGGTACTAAGATTCATCCGGGTGTAAACGTAGGAATCGGCGGGGACGATACTTTATTTGCTAAGGTAGACGGCGTGCTTAGATTTGAGAGAAAAGGAAGAAGCAAGAAACAGGCTTCTGTATATCCGGTAGCAAGTAACGAATAAGACTGTATTCAATACGACTGATAGACTCGACTGAATAGCCGGGTCTATTCTTTTCATGAGGTAAATGATATGTTTGCAGACAACGCAAAAATTACAATTAGGTCAGGAAACGGCGGAGATGGCCATGTTTCTTTCCGCCGGGAGAAATATGTTCCCAATGGCGGGCCAGACGGCGGAGACGGTGGAGACGGTGGTAATCTGATTTTTCAGGTAGATGATGGACTAAATACACTGGCTGATTTCCGGCACAGAAGAAAATTCTCTGCCCAAAACGGAGAACAGGGCGGCAAGCGGAACTGTCATGGCAAAAGAGGAGAAGATCTTATCTTAAAGGTTCCGGCTGGGACCATTATTAAAGATGCAGCCACAGAAAAGGTCATTGCGGATATGTCGGGAGAGAATACGAGGCAAATTGTTTTACGCGGCGGCAAAGGAGGACTCGGCAATCAACATTTTGCAACTTCCACTATGCAGGTTCCCAAATATGCGCAGCCAGGGCAGCCGGGGATCGAACTCGAGGTCTATTTAGAGTTGAAAGTAATCGCGGACGTTGGTTTAGTAGGATTTCCCAATGTTGGTAAATCGACATTGTTGTCCAGGGTAAGCAATGCAAGGCCTAAAATTGCAAACTATCATTTTACTACGTTAAATCCTAATTTGGGAGTTGTGGATTTGGAGGATGCCGGCGGATTTGTAATTGCAGATATTCCGGGCTTGATTGAGGGGGCGGCTGAGGGAGTAGGACTTGGGCATGATTTTCTGCGTCATATTGAACGAACAAAAGTGATGATCCACATGGTAGATGCAGCTTCCGTTGAAGGACGAGACCCAATTGCGGACATTTATGCGATTAACAAAGAGCTTGATTCCTACAACCCAGAATTACTGAAAAAGCCGCAGGTAATTGCAGCGAATAAGATAGACGCTATTTATGATGAGAAGGAGAGTGCACTCCCTGCGTTAAAAGCGGAATTTGAGCCGCAAGGGATTCAGGTTTATCCAATTTCGGCAGTCAGCGGGCAAGGATTGAAGGAGTTGCTATACTATGTACAAGAACTCCTGTCTCAGCTGGATGATACACCGGTAGTCTATGAACAGGAATTTTATCCAGAGCTGCTGGCATTTAAGGAAGACGCTTGTACCGTGGAATATGATGAAGATGAGAACGTATATGTCGTAGAGGGGTCCAAGATAGAAAAAATGCTTGGTTATACCAACATTGATTCAGAAAAAGGCTTTCTGTTTTTTCAGAAATTTCTCCGTGAACAGGGGATTTTAGAGAAATTGGAAGAACTTGGGATTTCTGACGGAGATACAGTTCGTATGTATGGACTACAGTTTGACTATTATAAGAGTTGACAAAAATTTAGAAATGAAGAATTTTTGCTGTATAAAAGGATTGATTATAATTACAGAAAGGATATAATAGAATATGGATATGACAAGCAAACAACGCGCTTATCTAAAAAGTCTTGCCAATGATATGGATTCTATTTTCCAAGTTGGAAAGGCAAGCTTGACTCCGCAAATCATAACGGCAGTGGATGAAGCGCTTGAAAAGCGGGAATTGATTAAAATTTCTGTGCTGAAGAACTGTTTTGACGAACCTCACGAACTGGCAAATACGATTGCCTCAAGAACACGTTCACAGGTGGTACATGTAATTGGAAAGAAGATTGTACTTTATCGTCCTTCAAAGAAGAATCCCAAAATTGAACTCCCGAGATAATGAAGTATGAGGAATAGGTAATGAAACAGCAAATATGTTGCTTATCTAAATTTTGATATAATACGATTGTTATAATTGAGTTTAATTAATGGACTTATAGGGCAGGGAATATGAAAATGGCAACAAAGCAGAACGATGGAAGCGTCAGTACATGGAGACGAATTGGAATTTTAGGAGGGGCTTTTAATCCTATTCACAATGGTCACTTGATGATTGCGGAAAGCGCCAGAGAACAATTTGCATTAGATTGTGTATTGTTTGTTCCAACAGGACATTCTCCGCGAAAACACAAACAGAGAATTACAGATAGCGCTCACCGCTGTGCGATGATAGCCTTGGCAATCTCGGATAAAGACGGTTTTATTCTGGATGAAATAGAGGTTCATTCTTCCGCAGTTAGCTATACTTACCGTACAATGGATAAATTAAAAGAAGAATATACTTCTTGTGAATTGTTTTTTATTTTGGGTGCTGACTCTCTGTTTGATTTTGAATCCTGGCGCAATCCGGAGTTGATTCTCAAAAACTGCAATATTTTGGCTGCTTACCGGAAACATCAGCATCAAGAAAAGTTTTTTCAGCAAATTTCATATTTAAACAAGAAATATCCAGATAAATTTTTTCCGTTAGATGCGCCAATTTTAGAAATTTCTTCGCAGGAAATCCGTCAAAGAGTGAAAGAGGGCAGAACAATTGAACGTTTTGTTCCAGAATTAGTAGAAGCATACATACAGCAACATAAATTATATAAGAATTTTTTATCATAGGTCTCGAGGAGCAAATGGATTATATTAAAATTGAAAAGAAATTAAAAAAAGAAATGGATAAAGAACGTTTTGCACATACGCTGGGCGTCATGTATACGGCTGCTGCTCTGGCGATGGCATATCAGACGAATATTGAGCAGGCAATGTGTGCGGGGCTGCTCCATGATTGTGCTAAGTGTATTCCGAATAAGAAGAAATTAAAGTTGTGCGAGGAATATGAGATTCCCATCCGCACCTCGGAACGCCGTTGCCCATTTTTACTTCATGCTAAACTTGGAGCTTATTTTGCAGAACATAAATATGAAGTGAGTGATCCCATGATTCTTCATGCAATTGAAGTGCATACAACCGGGGAGCCTCAGATGAATACATTGGATAAAATTATATATATTGCCGACTATATCGAACCAAACAGAGAAAATGCGCCGAATCTTTCAGAAATTAGAAAATTAGCTTTTGAAGATTTAGATAGAGCCATGTTACAGATCCTAAGCGATACATTGGCTTATCTGAGAGCAAAAGGCGGTGAGTTGGATCCTTTAACGGTGCAGACGTTTGATTATTATCGGGAACAGCAGGTTACTAACAGAAAAGCGTTTCGTATTTCTGGAAAACCAAGCCGCGTATAAATATAAAAGAATTTGAAAAAGGAGCAGACAATTATGGATATATCACGTGAAATGGCAAAAACGGCATGCCGTGCGTTGAGCGAAAAGAAAGCCGAAGACTTGCGGGTAATTGAGATTAGTGAAATTTCACCGCTTGCAGATTATTTTATCATTGCAACCGGTTCTAACACCAATCAGATCCAGGCCATGGTAGATGCGGTAGACGAAGCATTAACGAAAGAAGAACATCAGGTGAAGCAAATTGAGGGAAACCGCAATTCCAGCTGGGTTTTGATGGATTATGGCGATATTATTGTCCATATATTCTCTCAAGAAGATCGTCTATTTTACAATTTGGAAAAAATATGGACAGATGGCAAAAGAATAGAAGTGGAAGACTTAGCATAACGCCAATCTTTCATATGTTGGCAGCCACAATACAGACAATAAGAAAATTCATTCCAGAAGTTTCCCGATTGTTTGTGTTGTGGCTGTTTTAAATAAACAGAACATACGTTAGAAAAAGCGAAATACACCAAAAACCTTGCCAAGCACGGCGCATTCCTCTACAATGATTGGTTCCATATTATCATTCTCCGGTTGTAAACGGTAATGATCCTTTTCCTTATAAAAAGTCTTCACTGTAGCTGAATCATCAACTAACGCTACAACCATATCACCGTCTGATGCCGTAGATTGCTTTTGTACGAGAATATTATCACCGTCAAAAATTCCCGCATTAATCATACTTTCTCCTTTAACCTTGAGCATAAAGGTCTCCTCATTAGGCATATATTCCGCTGGAATCGGAAAATACGTCTCAACGTTTTCAACCGCCAGTAACGGTTCCCCGGCAGCTACACGACCAAGAAGAGGAATATTCACGACTTCCCGGCGGCTCAAGTTAAAAGTATCGTCAATGATTTCAATTGCCCTGGGTTTCGTCGGATCTCGGCGAATATATCCGTTCTTCTCTAATGTCTCCAGGTGAGAATGTACGGAAGAAGTAGACTTGAGGTGGACGGCCTCACAGATGTCCCTGACAGAAGGCGGATATCCTCGGTTTAAGATTTCACTCTTAATGTATTCCAAAATTTCCTTCTGCTTATCACTTATCTTTCCATATGCCATGATTCTACCTCCCATGTCTATCTTATCAACTTATAAAAATGCTTATTGAATGTCTAAAGTACGACATAGCCTGTAATGAATAAATCATTGCAGTACTTTAAAAATTCTATATAGTAATTATCATAACACAAGTTCTTTTAAAATGCAAACACATATTCCGAAAATTTGTTCTGCAATCATATTGACAAATATATGTTCGCATTATATAATCCACATAAACAGATGTTCGGAAAATTTGTTCGTGTTTTAAGGAGGAGATTATTATGATTTGCAAACGGTTTCAGACATATGCTGTACAATTGACACAACAACTTTTAATTATTTTTATTTTAACGGCCCTGTTCTGTGCAATGATGAGGTTAAGTTCCCTTTGGGGGAGCAGTTCTAAGGCTTCTGTAGATAAGAATTATAAATATTATACGAGTGTAGAGGTTAAAAATGGAGATACTCTTTTGGACATCGCATCTGAATACGTTACAGAAGAGTACGGCAGTCTGCATGAATATGTGGCAGAAGTAAAAGAGCTAAATGGATTGCGTAGCGATTATATCCGTTCAGGCCAGTCTCTGATAGTTCCCTATTATTCAGCAGAGTTAAAATGAGAATTGTTTTCCAAGATAATTTTTGTACATGTTGTTTACATTGCGAAGCAATGCAAACCTTTTGAACGAATTATAACTTGTAATTTATGTTAGTGCGACACCTCCTTTTTGCTACTAAAATATCGCTTAATATAAAAAATGAGGAAACTGATATGTAATGACACATCTGCTGGTTACCCGCCACAGCAGAGGGATGCCAACGTCAAGGGCCTGCCGCTGCAGGCGGTGCTTTTGGATAAGGAGAAAACTCCAAAATTATGTTTAAAATTTATGATATTGTCCATAGAATTAGCGAGCATCGGATTATGTCAGCCATAATCCCAGTCTATAACCGGACTGATAGAAAAGCTTTCTGGAAATATATATTACATGATGTTCAAAAGGACTTCCGTTGTGGTAAGCGCAGGAATACCAAAGCTTTCAAAATCTCTTTTGTTACGGGTGACAATATAATCACAATGTATAGATTTGGCACAAGTAGCAACAAGACAATCCTCGAAATCCTTTGCCATTTTCTGAAATGCAATAAGAATATCATTGTTAGTAACACTACATACTTTGGCAATCTCCAAAAGTTTTCCGACTGCCTTATATGCCATATCAGTGCTATGGGTATATTTTCTTACAAGATAGTAGATGTCGGTAACAGAAGATGCTGATACAAAACCGTCGATTTTGTGTTCTTCACAAAGCTTCAGAACCTTATAAGAATCCTCTATAAAAGGTTCTCTTTCCAATAATACATCAATGATTACGTTCGTATCACACATTATTTTCATATTTTAACAGACGCTCCTCTCGCAAAGAATCCATATCTATATCAGAAGAAATACCACTAAGCATTCCGCGCAAGGAATCCACCGCAGAAATTTGGGGATTTACAACTTTAGCAACCGTTTTTCCATTACGAGTAATAAAGATATCTTCCTCGGCAATTAATTCAAGGTACTTTCCGAAATTAGCTTTGAATTCTGTCGCTGTAACAACCATGGATAAATCCTCCTTTTGTTTAGGTTATTCTAATTATATGCGATTTTTTATATAAAATCAATAAAACCATGCGAAACAGGAAGAAATAATATTAAAAATCGCTCAATATGAAAGAAAAATATTATTGTTTTTCTGTATATTTTTATCCCTATCTGGTTTAACCCATTTATTGTAATCCTACACAAAATGAGGAAACTCAAATAAATATCATATTGTGTTTTTCTAAAATTCAATTTATAATATATCAGTAAGACATTTTTACCATGGGAGAAAAGAAATGTTTAAGCTGTTTTATGTAATATTTATGAATTTATTTCGTGCGCCATATATGATCCCTAAAATGAGGTTTCAGGCAAACCATCCGGAGAAATATTCTGAAAAAAAGCGATATGCCTTGGTTTGCCATGCAATATCGTTGATGAAAAAGACGGGTAGGATTCATACAATGATGTACGGCGAAGAAAATCTGCCTAAAGAAGGAGGGTATATTATGTATCCCAACCACCAGGGCAAGTATGATGCCTTGGGGATTATTTCGACACATAGGAAACCCTGTTCTTTTGTGATGGATAAAGTAAAATCAAAGATGATATTGGTGAATGAGATTGTTGATTTGGTACAAGCGAAACGTCTGGATCGCCGTGACGTACGCCAGGCAATAACCGTATTGAATGAGGTTGCAGAAGAAGTGAAAGCGGGGCGGAAATTTATTATATTTCCAGAGGGAGAATATGTTTTTAATAATAAGAATCAAATGTTGCCATTTAAAGCGGGATGTTTTAAATGCGCTTTGAAAGCAAAGGCGCCCATTGTTCCGGTAGCCTTGATTGATTCCTATAAAGTATTTAACAGTTACACACTTGGCAGAGTTACCACTCAGGTACATTACCTAAAACCATTATTTTATGAGGAATATAGGAACTTAAAAACCATAGAAATCGCTAAAATTGTTCAGGCAAGGATATGTGAGGTGATTGAAAATATATGAAATTTTTAATACAACGCGTCAAGCAGGCCTCCGTTTCTACAGAAGCGCAGACGATAGGTAAAATAGGCAAGGGTTTCCTTGTATTTATTGGCGTCAGCCAGGAGGACACGCAGGAAATTGCAGACAAGATGATACGCAAACTGCTGGGAATGCGAATATTTGAGGATGAAAACGGTAAGACAAATCTGTCTCTTGCAGATGTTTCAGGTCAATTGTTATTAATTTCACAATTTACGCTATATGCAGACTGTAAAAAAGGTAATCGCCCTTCATTTATAAAGGCTGGGAATCCAGAACTTGCTGAGAATCTGTATGAGTATATTGTTTCGGAATGCAAAAAGAAAATTCCTATTGTCCAGACAGGTTCCTTTGGTGCAAATATGGAGGTTACTTTATTAAATGATGGACCGTTTACCATTATTCTGGATTCCAGTGAGATTTTCTGATAGATATTTTCAACTGTAATTTATAAATATGTAGTATAATGCCAACTTACATTTTGATAATGTTAGCTGCAACACATAGTTTGTTTAAAGCAGTCTATGGAGAGAGCATTATATAAGCTAAATATATCAGTTCGCGAAATGTTGATTTTACGAACTGATAAGGCGATCTTTACACCTTTACTTGATTTTGTTATAATGATTAAATCTGAAAAGGAGCTGAAATGGATTACGTTGAACAAATTAATTTAGAAAATAAAAGAAAGTTGCAGGTTCTATTAAAAGAGCTTCCCAAATTCTGCAATGAATTTTTTCGTTATCTGGATACTAGAAATACGTCATCCAGGACGAGGCTGTCCTATGCCTATGATATGCGCTTGTTCTTTGAATTTATACGCGAGAATAATCCTGTTTATGGGAAAATGGATATGCATGACATACCCCTAAAGGTTTTGGACGAGCTGACACCGGTAGATATTGAAGAATATCTGGCTTATCTTTCCTACTATGAGAAAAAGTCAGGGCAGGCAGTTACCAATGGTGAAAAGGGAAAGTCCCGTAAACTTTCTGCAATTCGTACAATGTACAATTACTACTTCAAAAAGGAATTTATCAAGACGAATGCGCCTTCTATGATAGAGACGCCGAAAAAGCACAAAGACAATATTATCCGTTTGGACAAAGATGAAGTTGCGGAACTGATTGCCACGGTTGAAAACGGCAGTTCCCTGACGCCGAGGCAGCTCGCAGCCCATCAGAAGACAAAATACCGAGATATTGCCATTCTCACATTATTACTGGGCACTGGAATTCGTGTGTCAGAGTGTGTGGGATTAGACGTTGCGGATGTTAGCTTTAAAAATAATGGTATGCGGGTTGTGCGCAAAGGGGGCAATGAATCTACGGTTTATTTTGGCGAGGAGGTTGCCAGTGCGCTCTGGGACTATCTGGAACTTGAGCGCCCTTTGCTGGCAGAAAAAGCGCCTGCCGAGCAGGAAAATGCTTTTTTTCTTTCGTTGAAATACAGCCGTCTTACTACGCGTGCTGTAGAAAAACTCGTCAAGAAATACACAGGCGCTGCAAATATTACAAAAAAAATAACGCCTCACAAATTGCGCAGCACTTATGGGACGAATCTATATAAAGAAACGGGAGATATTTATCTGGTTGCAGATGCACTTGGGCACAAAAGTGTAGAGACTACCCGCCAACACTATGCTGCCATTGACGATGAACGGCGAAAGTTGGCGGGTAAATTCTCAGGAAGCATCTTTCGGGAAGACTAATATATTGTCGCTAATCTTTAAAGACTATTTTTTTAGATGTTTTAAATCCATATAATGCATAATCATATCGCAGCAGCCCTCAAAACTGAGCTGGCTGCTGTCCAGCGTCAGATGGTAGCTCCTGGAGTCGCCCCATTTTTTGCTGGAATAATAATTATAATAGCTGGCACGTTTCTTATCCGTCTTGCGAATCATATCTGCTGCTTTCTCTTTCGATACCTCAAAATTTTCCATAATATGATTGATTCGGAAATCTAAATCGGCATGGATAAAAACGCTCAGGCAGTTTGGATGGTTTGCCAACGCATAATCCGCACATCTTCCAACGATAATGCAGGATTCTTTATCTGCAAGATTCTTTATTGTCTCAAACTGGGCGAGAAATACCTTGTGGTTCAGCGGCATATCTAAAAATGGAGCTGATGTATAGCCGTTGACAGAGTAAGTATCCATCACCAAGGAATACAGGAAGCTGCTTGTAGGCTTTTCATCATGATTCTCAAATATTTCCTGGCAAAGCCCACTCTCCTTTGCCGCCAAAGATAATAATTCTTTGTCATAACATTTCACTTTTAACCGTTCGGAAAGCATTCGTCCAACATCCATTCCACCGCTGCCAAATTCTCTGCCGATTGTAATAACAAACTTATCCATAAGATTACCACCTTTCCCTTACAATATATTATTATTATAGTATATTTTCTTTAAAATGTATATACAATTTCAACTTGAGTTTCCTCATTTTTTATAACAGTTACTGTTCACAGATTTAATACTTCTATGCTAAAAGGGGCTGTTGCACTTATATAGTTACTCGTTTAAAGGAGTTGCCGCACTTATATAGTTACTCATTCAAAAGGTCTGCCGCTTACGCGGCAAAGACAGAATGCACAAAAATCACTCAGGGAGCTAGCTTCCCAAGATAATTTTTGTGCATATCAAAGTGGCTTTAAAAGCAGAGATTTAAAATATTGAGGAAGTGGAGCTTCTATTTCCAGATACGCCTTACTCGTTGGATGAAGGAAGCCAATGACGGCGGCATGCAGGGTCTGTCCTTGCAGGTTCCAGGGACTTTTGCCATTTCCGTACACTGAATCGCCAAGAAGTGGGTGTCCAATACTTGCCATGTGTACCCGAATTTGGTGTGTCCGCCCTGTCTCCAATGTAAATTCCATCAAAGTATGGTTCTTAAATCGCTCCAATACGCGGTAATGTGTGACTGCCGGTTTCCCGCCGCGCACATTGACAGCCATTTTCTTGCGATCAGTTGGGTGCCTGCCAATGGTGCCCTCAACGACACCACAATCTGTTTTGACGACGCCTTTGGCAATGCCAAGATAACGTCTGGTAACAGAATGTTCCTTGATTTGCTCTGCAATTTTCACATGGGCGCTGTCATTTTTGCAGACAATCAGCGCACCTGTCGTGTCCATATCTATGCGGTGGACAATTCCGGGGCGGATTTCTCCGTTAATTCCGGAAAGGCTGTCTTGACAGTGGTACATAACGGCGTTGACTAATGTACCTGTATAATGTCCAGCCGAAGGATGGACTACCATGCCCTTGGGCTTGTTCACAACTAGCACGTCGTCATCTTCATATAAAATGTCCAAAGGAATATTTTCCGGTAATATAGCAATCTCCTGCGCTTTGGGAATCGTAACAGAGAGTAACTCTCCGCCATTTACATGGTAATTCCCCTTTTTAGGAACACCATTCACTAAAATATGCCCGTCTTTAATCAATTTTTGAAAAAAGGACCGCGATAGATCTGGATAAAGGCTGGATAATGCTTTATCCAGCCTCTCTCCCGCTTGTTCTATAGATAACTCAAATTCCTGTGTAATGCTCTGGGAATCCATGATAATTGCCTCCAAATTATATCGCCATTAAACACAATTTTGTTTCGTTCTTTTTATAGAGTGTCAGATTGCTTTTTCCTGAGTTTCTTAAAAGAAATCAACCTTTCTATATCCTCATCTTTGTAATAGAAAAGGAAGAACAGCACCAAAAGTACCACGCCGCAGCTCACGTAGATATCAGCCATATTAAAAATTGGGAAATCAATCAGTTCAAAATAGAAAAAGTCTACAACATAATCTAACGCCAGCCGATCCACAAGGTTCCCGAGAGCTCCGGCTGTCAGCAGGATTAAGATGAATCTTGCCCATCTAAATTTTTTCTCCATAGGTGATTTCCAGTAGATAAAAATCATCAATATAAGCATGAGAAAGGTTCCCACTACAAACCAGGGTTTCATGCCTTGCATCATGCCAAAGGCAGCTCCGCGGTTTTCCAGGTAGTGGAGCTGGAATACCCCTTTCACTAAGATGACGGAATGCCCGCCCTTTAAATAAGTGGACGCAAGATATTTCGTAAATTGATCCAAAACCAGTAAAAGTATGCTGCTTGTGATTCCAATTAAACAACTAATTTTCTTCTCCTTCATAGATAACCTCTTTATTCTTCCATAATATGTGTAATGCCTGCCAAAATATCTTCATCGGATAACTCCTTAGTGATGTATGCTTCCCCAGGCGTTTTCAATACAATAAATTTTATCTTACCGCGTTCCATTTTCTTGTCAAGCTTTGTCGCAGCAAGAATTTCCTTCGGTGTGTACGAAAAATCTTTCAGGGAAGTTGGAAGACCGTAACTCTCTAAGATATGTTCAAGTTCACCTGCCTGCTGCTCTGATAAATTTCCAAGCTGACAGGAAATATATGCCGCGCCTGCAATGCCAAGCGCCACGCATTCTCCATGATGCAGCGTAAAATCAGAAAGTTTCTCGATAGCATGTCCGATGGTGTGTCCAAAGTTCAGAAGTGCGCGTTCTCCCTGCTCTTTGGGATCGTGCTCCACGACCTCTCGTTTAATCTGGCAACTTCTGTAAATCATCTCCTCCATGGCGTCCGGCTGCTGTTGCATAATTTTAGCGCTGTTATCGCGGATAAACTGGGTATAAGAAGCATCTTTGATAAAGCCATGTTTAATTAATTCGGCTGTTCCGGCACAGAACTGACGCTGAGGAAGGGTTTTCAAAGATGAAATGTTCATATATACCAGTTTAGGCATATAAAAAGCCCCTACCATATTCTTATATTGCAAAAAGTCAACGCCCGTCTTCCCACCAATGCTGCTGTCAGTCTGCGCCAACAGTGTAGTCGGCACCTGGACAAAATCAATTCCGCGCAGATACGTGGCTGCGGCAAACCCGGTGAGATCTCCGACTACACCGCCGCCAAGTGCAAGCAATAAATCTTTGCGGTCAAACTTATGTTGGATTAAATGTTCATAAACTTGTCCTACCGTATCGGTGTTTTTACTTTTTTCGCCAGCCTCGAACACAAAGGAGGTACAGAAGGCAAACATCGGTGCAAGGAAATCCTGTATTTCTTCTAAGTATAATGGCGCTACGTTAGAATCGGTAACAATACACACCTTATTGCTGCCATAGCCTAGTGATTTTAATTTGTCTGGCAGCAATGTAAAATCTCTTTGTATTTCAATATCATAATAAGGCGTTCCCTCGTATGATACATGGAGTACTTTTCCCATAATGAAATTCCTTTCTATAATTTTTTGAAATTCTTTTCCACAAAAAATTTAATTCTATCTATAATAGTACAATTATAAGTATTTCTCATACTGTATTTTCAGCCGCCCTTTGCGTGTCTCGCCAAATGAATCCACGAAACGGAATCTTCCAACGGAACGGACTGAGATTAATTCTCCCGGTTTACATTCCACAGTAGTCTGCAATGTCTGGCGATTATTAAGAAAAATCTTGCCGCCCTTTATCCATTGGCTGGCCTGGGAACGGGAGACTTTGCAGACGCAGGCAATAACGCTGTCCAGACGATTGGAAGTGATAATCCCTTCTGCCAACTCTTTTTTCGGTTCTATTGTTAAGGAATCTGGCCGCACCTGTTCACTCTTTACAACCGTATGGCGAATTCTTGTCAGCTCTTCCATCAGATAGCCTGCAATCTTTTCTTCGCAGAATACATAGATTTCTTCTTCGTTTACCAGGATATCTCCTAATTTTGAGCGTTCGATACCAAGATTCATCAGACTTCCCAGGACGTCTCTGTGAGTCAGGGATTCTGCAAATTTCTTATTTACCGGTGTGATTTTCAGACAGGTAATCGGATAATCCCAGGCATAACAAAGAGCATCAGGTATAAATGCTATCATCTGACGCTCGCTCAACTCATATCCGCCAGAGATTTCAAAACCGGAATATAGATTTGGAATCTCCTGCTTAAATATATTTAATTCATTCAGATTCAAAAATTCGCTAAATACAACGATGTCTTTCTGTTCAGCCTGCCTGGACAAATCAAGAAAACGTTTGGCTAAAAGTAATTCTTCCTTTGTCATGTCAGCCACTTAAAACTCCGTACGGATAGGCTGCATGTCCAATGAATCCATAATGCTGGCAAAATCGCCGGACACATCAACGCTTGGCGGAGTGATGATAAATATGTAGTTGGATATCTTTTGCAAATTGCCGTTAATGGCGAAACAGGAACCAGAAGTAAAATCAATGATACGTTGAGCAATGTCAACATCCAATCCCTCAACATTCAATACTACCGTTCGATTCAGCAACAAAGTCTCTGTGATCTCTCTCGCGTCCTCCACCGTGACAGGTTTGATGACGCATACCTCCATGCCGGAGGCCGACTTCTTGGCCGTACGCATAGGGGTTACCTTGGAATTACTCTTGATAGGACGAATCTTCTTATCATCTTCTTCTATATCATCCTCTTCCTTATCTTTAGAACGCCCCCGTTTTCTGGGCAGCTCTTCTTCATAATCATCCTCATAGTCGTCATCGTAGAAATCGTCATCGTCCGAATTCAATCTCATAACATCTAAAAATTTATCTAACATTCCCATATTATTCGCCTCGCTTTAACTTATAACCTATGCATAGTTTCTTTCACCAAAAATTCCGGTTCCAACTCGGATCATTGTAGCCCCTTCTTCGATGGCAACTGTATAGTCGCCTGTCATGCCCATGGAAAGAACAGACATAGTTACATTATCAATGTTTTTGTGCTCTATGTCAACAGATAATTCGCGAATTTGGCGAAAATATTCGCGATTGTCTTCTGGATTGCTTACAAATGGGGCTATTGTCATAAGTCCTTTGATATGGATATGAGGAAGAGTCGCTGCTTCTTCTGCCAGTTGTATGGCTTCCTCACGGGCAATACCAAATTTACTCTCCTCTCCGGCAATATTGACTTCCAGGAGGATGTCAATATCCACCTGCTTTTTGACTGCCTGGCTGCTGATTTCCTGCGCAAGACGCAAAGAATCTACAGAATGGATGAGAGAAACTTTATCTATAATATATTTTACTTTGTTCCGTTGAAGATGTCCAATCATATGCCAGCGGATATCTTCTGGAAGCTGTGGGTACTTGTCCATGATTTCTTGCACTTTATTCTCGCCAAAGTCCCGGCAATCTGCCGCATATGCTTCCTCAAGCATAGATATCGGTTTCGTCTTGCTGACGGAGATCAGCGTTACCTCCTCTGGATCTCTCCCAGCACGTTCGCATGCCTTTTTGATATTCTCGCGAACATTTGCAAGATTTTCTTTTATCATCTCAATTCCTCCTATTTGGTAATTATGCCTGTTGCACGCCTCATTGTATTATTTCTGTATGATTTCATTTTCTGTTATCCTGGAAGCGTCGAGTGCGATGTGGTCATACAGGGAAATACCATATTTTGTGCCAGTACCCACGATGGAATACTCTTCATTCTGAAACAATACTTCCACCCTGCGGAACACGGCATATCCACGGTTAATATTGTATACGCCTTGTAATGGCTCCTGCTTATTTAACGTATATGTCTCATTGGAATCCGGTTTAAGGACAATCTCCTCGCCTAATAACTCTTCTGCGGCAATGTAATAGGAGTTGCCCTTCTCTTGCGCCACCGCGACAGCGATAAACTTCGTTACAAATTCACCGTCTTCATCCTCATAACGGCACATGATGCCATTGGAATTGTCTTCTCCGCCTTTGGTGAGGTAGTCTTTGGGCAATAAAAAGAAATTTTTCTCTGTCAGGGCAGTGTTGGGAATCTTTAGGCCGCTGGTATCAGACAGCAGCAACTCAACTTCCAGGTATCGTTCTGTTGCAAAACGAAGCCCGGCGCTCTGGAACGTCAGAGCCAGATAAGATGCTCCGTTGCGATTGAGAATTTTGCAACTTCCCCAGGCGGTAGAATTATCTTTTTTAAATTCAACTTTAACGGAAGTCTCTTCCGCCAAATCAGCCGCCAATTTATCGTCTATGGGAATGAGTAAGTTCCAAATTTCACTGGTAATCAACTTAAATGCCGGTTCCCCTGCGCTTACCTGTTCGCGGGTTATCAAGTTATTCTTTACATGGGCGGATTTATCGAAGATATCATCGGTAAAGTTATCCAGAGTAGTGTTTTCCAGTCCGTCTGTATTATAAACCACAATTCCCGGCTCTGGTGCACGAAATGCATGGAGATTTTTAGTACTGGATTCATCCATGCCGGACAGAGCATTCGCACTGATTGCTTCCATCAACTCTGCTTCCATATCGTATTTAAAGGAATATACTTGATAAAAATTATCATCTGAATAATTGAGGACATATTCCTGCGCTGTTTTTTCCAGATTATGGTAAGCGCCTTTTCCTGAAAACAACCTTCCATTATTTTTTGCCAGCATTTCCTGGTAGAAATTGCCATTTTCGTCCACGGAATATACATAACTATTGACGCCTACTTTTGTGGCGTCTTTGTTGTAATAACTAATATACCCAGGAGATTCTGTGTTGTATATCTTCTCCTCCCGCAGAGCTACTCCCGTGAATGTATTATTCTGCGCAATTGTTCCCTGGGAAACCTCATACACCGCTACTCGTTCCGTTGTAAAATATTGAAAAATATTGTATAGCATGTACACAAGAATAATCAAGAAAATAATAACGCCTATATTGAATTGGGAAGTTTTATGAAATTTAATTACTTTTTTATTGTTGTTTGCCATAGATTGAAGTCCTGTTTCTATTTTATGCTTACTAATATTTTACCATTTCATCCATCAATTTCCAACATGATTTTTTTATTATAGGTAATAATAAACTCATGTAAAAGGAGGAAATGCATATGAATACCAAAGGTTTAGATTACACGTTATTAGCACTTGTAATCATTGGTGCGATTAACTGGGGCTTAATTGGATTGTTCCGTTTCGACCTGGTTTCCTTTTTATTCGGCAATATGAGCTGGCTCAGCCGGATTGTCTATGGAATTGTAGGAATTGGAGGTCTATATTTGTGTAGTGTATTTGGACGCATCCGTTCCATGAATGAAGCCTGAAAACAAAAAGCTCGCTTGTGAATATCCCACGCGGGGCGCGTTTGCGGAGTAATATCTTCCTCTTCCGTGCCCCCTGCGGGTAATCGCAAGCGAACTTTTCTTATGTAAAAAGTGGCAATCTACAGTGATACGATAACTTTGCCTTTCGTACACTCCGGTAAATCCTTTTCATTCTTGGAAATACTCACTATAAAATTGACATGGAATTTGCTGCTTATTTCTTCTAACTTTACAATGGAATGCTCAAGATCTTTATCCTCTAACTTTGCAATTGTGAGAAAACTGTCTAAATACATTTCTTCCAAGTCATGATCCTGCGAGATAATTCCGCACAGGAAGCCCAAGAATTCGTCACAATTTGCAATCAGATATTCAGAAGCGTTGATTAATCGAACCTTGTTGCTCAATTCATACATATGTTTTTGGCTCTTATCCAGATATACGATATTGCCGGTAGCTGATTTCACCGATTCATTTACCTTATCTAACAGATGCTTTGTCTTACCTTTACCCTTTTCGCCAGCTATAATTTGTACCATGTCCATCTCCTCCTAGTCTCAACCGCTTTGTACAAAATAGATAATTAACGCGTAATTTGTCAACGGTTCTTTATCTAATCTGTAAACAACAGTTTCTTTTTATACGACAATTATAGTATATATTTACAAAGAATTCAACAGCTATTTTTTGAGTTTCACTATTTGGCGCTTTCCAGTAACAATTCTGTCATTTCATAATAGAGATTTTCGCGGCTGTCAGATTTATAGACGATCGAAATATGAGGAACGCCACTGTTGTTCTTGCTGTATAGCACCAGGCAGTATCCGGCGTCATTGGTCGTCCCGGTCTTCCCTCCCAGAACTTCGACGCCTTCCGGCGTCTCCGCCTCGCCATTCATATATTTATTTGTATTTTCCCAGTTCAGGGATGCAGATTCCCCTGTGGATTTAGTGATAGCTGCTGTGTGAAGCTGGGAATTGATAATTGCAGCAAATTTCTCTTCCTTTAATGCAGCCTGAAAAATCAGGTACATATCGTATACAGTAGTATAATGTTCCTCGCTGTGCAGTCCATGCGGGTTGATAAAATGGGAATTCGTGGCGCCCAGCGCTAATGCTTCCTGATTCATCATGTCAGCAAACTTCTCTGTGCTGCCGGCTACCAAATCAGCAATCACATTTGCCGCATCATTACCACTGCACAAAAGCAATCCATATAACAATTCTTCTAAACTGACTGTATCTCCTACGGAAAGTCCACAAACGGAGGAGCCTGCCTCCAATTGAAGTTCCTGTTCCGTGACAGTTGCAGTTGCTGCAAGATCTCCATGTTTCAAGGCCACATATGCCGTAAGTATCTTGGTGGTACTTGCCGGGTAGACGCGCCCATAAATATTCTTGCCGAACTTAAGCGTATGATTCTTGACATCGAACAGCCCCGCAGCTTCCGAGAGAGACGCCGTAACATTCTGGCTGAGTAAATCTTCCGTTCCGGCAACACAGAGGTCTTTGGCAAAAAACGTCTGGTCGCTCTCGGTAGTAACTGTGACATTCAACCCATAAGCCCTCGGGCTTTCATATACGTCATAAGGATTCTTGACGGTTATCTGTTGACTGCAGCCCGTAAACAGCACGGATACCAACAAAACTGCCGCTAGAATCTGTTTTATTCTATCTATACATTTCACGCCACTCTAAATCTCCTCTGTCTAATGATTTAATCAATAACTCTGCCGTAGCAAGATTTGTTGCCAGCGGTATATTGTACATATCACATAAGTGTACGGCATTATTTACATCCGGTTCATGTGACTTGGGGGTAATCGGGTCTCTGAGGAAGATTACCAAATCAATTTCATTATGCTCAATCTGTGCGGCAAGCTGCTGTGCACCCCCCAGATGCCCCGCCAGAAATTTGTGGACTGATAAATTGGTGACTTCCTCTATCAGCCTGCCGGTTGTTCCCGTTGCACATAGCTCATGCTTACATAAAATTCCCCGATAAGCTATACAAAAATTCTGCATCAGTTTCTTTTTTGAATCGTGTGCAATCAATCCAATATTCACGTTAAAAATCCCCCTTTCGGTATTTTAAAGGCTGTAGCCCCACATTTAACACAAGCCCAATCCCAATGAACAAACTCACCAGAGAAGTGAGACCATAGCTCACAAATGGCAGGGGAAGTCCGGTATTGGGCATCATTCCGGTTACCACACAGATGTTTACAAAAGTCTGAAATCCAATCCACACAGCAACACCGCCGCAAATCAGCTGTCCAGGCAAATCCTTCGCTTTTCTGCCTATGAGAATACATTCAATTACAATCAACAAGAGCAGGACCAAGGTCGCCGCACTGCCTACAAATCCAAGTTCCTCTCCCACAACGGCAAAGATGAAGTCAGTCTGTGGTTCTGGGATAAAATTACCATTTTTGACAGAAAATACTGTATCATTGTTCAGCCCCTTTCCCCATAACATTCCGGAGCCGATGGCCATAATAGAATTCTGCTGCTGGTATGCGTCCGTCGCATATTTTTCCGGTTGAAGCCATGCCATGATGCGCTTCCACTGGTACGGATCTAAAATCGTCTGCCCTGGCTGTAGAATCAAATAGACGAACAGTGAACCGGCGGGAATCAGCACGGCAAAAACACCTGCTATTATTTTATAACTTAGCCCGCTTAAAAACAAGAGCGCGAGAAAAATAATTGCCACCACAATACTGGTAGATAAATCAGGCTGGTGTTCAATCATGAACCAGGGAATAAAAATCAGAACTCCCGTTATGGCAAGAAAATAGATTTTATTTACCTTCTCATAATATTTTCCAAAATACCAGGAAAAAAACAAAATTAAAAGTACTTTTGCTAACTCTGAAGGCTGAAAACGAAATCCCCCGATTTCGATCCAGCGCACGGCTCCACCAGCTTTGTCTCCAAAGACGTGGAACGTTATCAGGGAAAGCAACCCTATGTTGAATGCATAAATCAGCCAATTAAACTTGAGGATAAAGGAGTAGTCTATGAGCGAGACAACCGCCATGGCAAACAGACCCAGGCATAATCCCATGATCTGCTTATTCTGCACAGATTTCTGCGCGCTTCCAATGACACTGATTCCTATTAGGGTCAATGCTGTCACATAGATAACCAAACGAAAATTATAATCTTTAATCTGATATTGTTTAAACATAATATAACTTCCTTACTTCCTCTGTCATTAAAGCATAATACAACTCAACAAACTTATATTTTAACAATAACAATTGTCCTACTCCGAAGTGCCTGAATGCCTCATGTCCTTAATCGGAATATTGGCAAACAACGCGGGGACATTTCCATTATTTCCCTCCGATTCAGTCTGGGTAATCTGTATATCCAGACCTTCCGCATCAATCTCCATATACTTGGAAATCACCTGGATAATGTCGTTCTTAATCTTCTCCATAATTTCAGGAGAACAATTTGCACGGTCGGAAACCAATAACAGCTTTAGCCGATCTTTGGCAATATCACCGGAACTCTTCTTTTTAAACAGATCCATCAATCCCATTTCGGTTTCCTCCTAATTTTTCTTAAACATTCCTTTGAGTTTGTTCCACATACCGTCCTTTTCCTCTAAATTCAGAAATGGCACGTCTTCGCCTAAGACTCTGTGGCAGATATTTGCATATGCAATTCCCGCTTTGCAGTCTGTGCCGACCAACGGCTCGCCCTGATTAGTAGAAATAACAATCTGCTCATCATCCGGCACGGCGCCAATGAGGTTGATTGCCAAAATATCTGTGACATCCCCGATATTCATCATATCACCGCGCTTTACCATGTCCATACGCAGACGGTTTACGATCAGATCCACACGAGCAATTTCATTTGCAGTCAATAGACCGATAATGCGGTCTGCATCACGGATCGCAGATACTTCAGGAGTTGTGACAACCAGGGCACGGTCTGCCCCCGCAATAGCATTTTTAAACCCTTGCTCAATGCCCGCCGGGCAATCCAACAATATGTAATCAAACTCATCTCTCAGCTCGTCAATCACCTTTACCATCTGTTCCGGTGAGACAGCCGACTTGTCTTTCGTCTGTGCAGAGGGCAGCAACGACAGGTTCGGATAACGCTTGTCCTTAATCAAGGCTTGTTTCATACGGCAGTTTCCCTCCACCACATCAACCAGATTATATACGATCCTGTTTTCAAGCCCCATGACTACATCGAGGTTGCGCAATCCGATATCCGTATCAATCAACACAACTTTTTTGTCTAACTGCGCAAGTCCTGTACCTACATTTGCAGTGGTGGTCGTCTTGCCAACACCGCCTTTCCCTGATGTTATAACAATTACTTCGCTCATTTCACTAAATCCTCCTGATATTTATATATTATTCAAAAGTCCTTTTGTAATCGGTTCAATATAAATATTACCATCTTTTACAATCGCAACCTGCGGGTCAACTTCCACATCAGCGGAATGCTTCTTTTTGCGTTTTTTTCCTTCCTGTACCTTATCGGCGCTGCGGGCAATCACATCCCCGATCTTAATCTGGATGGGATCCATCACAAGCGCCGCTACAAAAGCCTGTTCGTTGCCGTTTGCCCCTGCATAGGCGTTGCCTTTCAATGCACCCAGGACAACAATATTGCCTTTTGAGATTACTTTGGCGCCCGGGTTAATATCACCCAATATGATAATGCTGCTCTCGCAGTCAAGTACCTGGCCGGAGCGGAGCGTTCCCTTATAGAACTCTCCGGTCTTCCCAGCCTGCTCTTCCTCAAAACGTTCTACTTTCTGACGAATCAATTCCTCCTTGAGCGCATCATTGTCAAGAATGCAGATGATGTTCACAGATGTGTTGTCCGTAATCGTCTCAATAATCCGGAATTCTTCTTCCTGTGTCAGCTTTCTTCCCTCAAAGGAAATAGCCATCTTCGCGTTTTTAAAAAATCCTTCCGATTCCTTAAATTTATCTAAAATGCATTTCAATAATTCCTCAAAGTCCATGTGCTCATCTAAAATCAGGTTGATTCCATATTTATTGCTTTTTAACATCACCGGCTTTGACACTTTCATCCCTCCAAACTTTAATCTGTAAATCCATTGGCGCTTCTCTCGATGTCTTCTGCCTGCCCGTCTAACAGCGACTGGCCATCCGCAGGATTGAAATAGTACTTTAAGATATTTTTGGATACTTCCACAGCATTGGCAGACGTATATCCATAAGCAATACGGGTGGTAATAGCAATTTCGGGGTTTTCATAAGGCGCATAACCAATGAAAAGCGCGTGGTTCGCGCGGGTCTCCATCTGCTGTGCCGTACCCGTCTTGCCGGCAACTGCAACGGGAAAATCCTTAAAAGATTTATTATTTTCCACAACCATGCGCATGCCGCTCTGAATGGCATTCCAGGAAACAGGTGAAACTTCTGTAATTTTACGGATGATTTCTGGCTTAAATTCTTTGACCGTACTGCCATCCGCAGTCGTCTCTTTATCCAGGAGTGTAAGCTGATAAACATTGCCGCTGCTCGCCACTGCGGTAAGGTATCTGGCAAGCTGCGTCGTCGTATAGTTATGGTTTCCTTGCCCAATCGCCGAGGTAATCGGATACTCGTCGGAAATCTGCGGATCATTTTCAGGGATTTCAATACCAGTCTTTTCATCCAGCCCGAACAACGCCGCATATTTTCTCAGCGCTGCGATACCTTTGTTTTCATTATACCCTCCGCCTTCGGAACTTAAACGATAACCCATTTCATAAAAGAAGTAGTTACAGGAGTCTCGGATTGCCTCCGAGATATTGTCCTTGCCATGGGTACTTCCCGGATAAATCCAGCATTTGGGCGACGGCGTGATGTTAGTATATTCTCCCTCGTCCTTAATCTGTTCCCCGACGCTGACAATTCCCTCCGTCAAAGCTGCCGCCGCGGTAATCGGCTTAAAAGTGGAGCCGGGAGCTGTTCGCTGCTGGGTAGCGTTATTGTACTGAGGTACGGATAAATCTTTCTGTAAGCTTTCAAAGTATGCCGAATCTACGGTATTGGCAAGACGATTCGTATCATATCCGGGATATGTTACGCAGGCAAGCAGTTCGCCGGTATTCACATTGACCATAACGCAGCTCGCCGTGCAGGGGTCAAGCGCAAGCTGCGCAGGGGTAATTTCTATATTCTTAATCTTGTCCCGGAGAAAATCAAATGCACTGAGACTGCCATTCGCAAGCGCTGCCTGCTCCCCATTTTTATCTTTAAGAATGCCCTGTTCATAAAGAATCTGGCAAATCTGGTTTCCTGAAATAAGGTTATCCCGAATCATATATTGGTAAATCTTTTTGGAGAATTCTGTGTCCGTCTGTAATTCTTCCATAACATAAGAAATCAAAGCGTCATAAATTTCTGTAGAATCTGAATATTTTGATTCCGTATCAAAGCCGGTTATATCAATCCAATCCATGGCAATGGCACGGTGGAGATACTCTGCAAGGCTTGCTGTGTCGCTTTTCCAGGAAAGATATACTTCATCATCCGTGTCTACTTTGTCTGAGAGAAAAATTTTCTCTTCTCCAAGCATGGAAAGAATATAGCTCATATATACCTGATATTCCTTGTCCAAATCTCCATATTTTGCCGGGGATGGAGACGTGAACTGCTGGCGCAGGCTTTCAATGACGTTTTCCTGCTTATTTTTAAAAATCGCATATATCTGCTGTTCTACCGGCTGCGCGTCTTCCTTTTCAAAATGTGTGATGTCTATGACGCTGTTGTTGAGCAAAGCAAAATATACATCGTCGATCGGAATTTTAATATCGGAAGCCGTACCTGTACTGGTATCATATTCCTTAATATTTTCAATATTAGCGTATACAATTCCGGCAAGTTCCTGTTCCAACATACGGTAAACTGCCTCTTGCAGTTCGGCGTCTATCGAGAGGTAAATATCATTTCCAGAAGATGCGTCCACTTGCGCAATCATCTCCGTAATTCGCCCCATGTTGTCTGTATAGAAAGATTCCTTGCCCTTGCTGCCCTGAAGCTGCTGGTCCATCACCTGTTCAATGCCTGATTTGCCAACTACATCATTGAGCGTGTATTCGTCGCTCTCTGCCGAGAGCGTGTCGTATTCTTCCTGAGAAATCTTACCCGTGTAACCGATAATATGGGAAAAATATACGCTGTCTACATATTTGCGAATGCTGTCTTCTGTGATGTCTATGCCTTGAAGAATATCGGAATTTTCCTTGATAACGGCAACCGTCTCCTCACTGACATTCTGGGCAATCGTCGTTAAAACATATTTCTGGTAATTATTCTGAGAAATTGCATAGCGCAACAGCATAATTTTGTAGGCTTCCTCTTCGGAATATAAGGAGTCTTCCTCAGAAAGCTCTTGGGAATCCGTCTTGCCTTCCACATAGATATCAAATTTGTTCTGTAAATATTCAATGACCTGGTCCGGGGTTGCCTCACCCTCGTCATAGCCAAGTTTCTTGTTATATTTTAGCTTATCAACGCTTGTGTAGCCATAGACGTCTGCCAGAAAACGCTTCAATGCACGGTCTGATAAAGTAAACGCATAATTGCCATTCTCATCTCTCTGGACGTCAAAATTATTGGTGATTGCGTCCCCTTTTTCCTCAATCATATGAATGACGGTATTCAACTCTTCATTCAGCAGGCGGTTCTTAGCTTGGGTACTGTTATATACGCCGTTATCCTCGATTGTGACAGAATAAGACAGCTCATTGTATGCAAGCAGTTTGCCGTTTCTGTCAAAAATATTGCCTCTCGTGCCGGAAGTAACGCGTTCTTTTCGGATTAAAAGCGTATAATTGTCAAGATATTCCTGCCCTTTGATAATTTGCAGCATAAAAATTCGCTGTAACAGTATGCCAAACAACACTATCACTGCTACGCTGAGTGCAAATAGCCTGGAGGTCAGTATTTTTTTGCCATAATCTTTTATTATTTCAAACAAACTTGCTTGCTCTCCTTTTTTCGATCTTTTCTAATTTCTTATTAATCTTGAGTATTATAAAGTATAAAACGATTGTCACAAGGATGGTATACACCAGTTCCGGCAGCATGATATTTAAAAGATAATAATCAATGCGAAATCTTCCTCTCAGGAAAAACAGGAACAGATATACCAGTATATTATAAGAAAAATCGCTCGCGGCAATCAGAATTAATGGAAGTTTAATGTCATCTGGGAAAAACCGCTTGCGGAAGAATCCGTTGACATAACCGATATAGGCATAAATCAACGCATAGAATCCAATTACACTCCCAAAAAATATATCAAGAATAAGTCCGCTGAAAAATCCAATCCACATACCCTCTTTGCGTCCCCGCATAAATCCAAAAGAGGACGTAACAACAATCAGCAAGTTGGGTGATATGGATGCAATGGAAAGCATCTGGAATAAAGTACTCTGCAAAAGAAAGCACACCGTTATAATTAAAAATACAGCCAATTTACGTCTCATCTGCTCTGCTCCTTTAATCAGCCGGGGTCTTTTTCTTATCTTTAATTACCAATACTTCCTGTAAATGCTGAAAATCAACGGCAGGGATGATGGTTCCTGAATAAGTAAGGTTGTTGGAATTGCGCTCGATCGTATTTACATATCCTATGAGAATTCCCTCTAAATACTTATCACTGATATGTGAAGTTACAATCTGTTCCCCTGTCTTAACCGTATCCTCGTCACATTTCAAATCGGTGAAACCAATGACCCGCTGTTCATTCATAGATACCAGATTACCGTTGACAATACAGCGGTCAGACGTTGACAACGCCATACCGCTGACATTGCTGGCATCATCTATAATGGAACGCACCTTGGCATAATTGGGCCCTGTATCAATCACGATACCGACAAGTCCGCTGCCAGCAATCACATTCATATCTTTCTCTATACCATCCTTCTCTCCTTTATCAATGAGAAACGTTGAGAACCAATTACCGCCGTCATTGCCAATTACACGGGCAGCAACCTTCTCATAGCTGGGGTATTTCTGATCCAGTTCCATCAGCTCTCTGAGATTATCCAGCTCATATTGTTCGAGTTTGATTGTATTTAATTCCTGCGTAAGCTCGTCCACCTTCGCTTGCAGTTCTTTGTTCTTCTGCTGCACATTCTGCAGCGATACTACATCATCCGCGCGGTTAATCACCCAGGTAGCTACCTGATTAATTCCATTCTGCATGGGAACAAACACATACCCGGCAACCGTATTCAACGGCCCGCCGGACAAATTTAGAGTAAAGCTCGCAAACATTACCAGTACACAGAGCACAGTAACTGCCAGAAGCGTATATTTGGTTGGGATAGAGCGTTTTGTTCTTCGTTTCATAAATACTTGCAACCTCTATTTATAAATTCTGGTTTTCATGCTAAAGGCAAGCTTCCGGTATTTTTCGTCTGAAACAATTTTGTCCAGGCCGCGCACTGCGCTTTCTTCCGGGTACTCGCAGGTATTTACCCGGATATTGGTTATCTGGGTAAACAATTCGTCCAGCCTCTGGATTTTGGAGGAACCGCCGGTGATGTAGATGCCGGCGTGAATGATGTCCCTTGCCAGCTCCGGAGGAGTTTTCTCTAAAATCATCTTGATGGAATTGCAGATTGTATTCAACGGGTCTTTGACAGCTTCATACACAATGGAGGAGTTAATCTGCATTTCAATGGGCAGGCCGCTGACAACGTCTCTTCCCACAATTGTCTCCACAGTCTCCTCTTCCTGCGCGATGGCGCAGCCTAACGTCTCCTTCAGGTGCATCGCCGTCTTCTGTCCAATAACCAAGCTGAAATTGCGCTTGAGGTGATTGATAATAGATTCATCAATGCGTTTACCGCCAAAATGAAGGAGATCGCTCAACACCAAGCCGCCAAGAGAAATCACGGAAATCTCCGTTGTATCGGCTCCAATATTCACAATCATGAAGCCCGTCGGGGAATTTACGTCCAGATCCAGCCCTACCGCGTCCGCGATCGGTTTTTCACACAGCAGCACGCTCCGCGGTTTAAAACGGCTCTTGTAGAACAAATCGAAAAACGCCTTTTTCTCCACTTCTGTAATATCTGTTGGTACCGCAACGATGAATTCAGCTCCCTTGATATGGCTCTTGGCATATTTCTCCAATAATTCGCCAATCATCATCTGCATGTTATTGTAATCTGCGATAACGCCGTTGACTACGGGAAAAGTTACCTGAATACTGTCCGGCGCCTTCTCATACATAGCATATGCGTCATCGCCGAAAGCATAGAGCTGGTTCTTGTTGACGATGGCAATGGTATTTTTCTCATTGATTACATTTCCGGTTCCCTTACAGAAAATCTTCAGATTGCAGGTTCCCAAATCAATTCCATATACATTTGCTGACATAACTTATGTTCCTTTCCTCTGGCCAAGCAGGCCGTTTTCTCTAAAGCTCATATATCTGTTGTCGCCAATAATAATATGATCTGCCAGGGCGATTCCAAGAATCCTCCCACTTTCCATGACCCTGTACGTCACCTGTATATCCGCATCACTGGGCGTCGGGTCGCCGCTTGGATGGTTATGGAGAAGTACGATATGCACTGCGTGGCATTCCAGTGCGCTTATGAAAATTTCCCTGGGCGATACCAGAGAGTAATTTACTGTGCCGACAGAGACGACTTCATCTCCCAGCAGATTGCTTTTCGCATCAAACATTGCCAATAGCAGCCGTTCCTTGGGTTCATGCCGGAGCGTTTCCATATAGTAATAGGCAATGCTCGCAGGTTCGTTCAGTCTTACATCCCCAAGCCTGTTGCACTTGGCGATGCGCCCGGCAAGTTCGGCGATACATTTTAACTGCGCCGCTTTGACCTGCCCGATGCCCGGAATCTCTTTCATTTCCTGCGGGTTCATATAGACAAGGTTCATAAGGCCCTTATCCTTCTGCGCAAGCAATGTCTGCGCAAGCTGCAATGCTGTCATGTCCTTTGTGCCGCTCCTCAAAATCAAAGCGAGAAGTTCTGCATCCGAAAGAGCCTGCGCCCCATAGCGCAGAAACTTCTCCCGCGGTTGTTCTGATTCCGGCATTTCTTTCATAGTTATGTGTAAATTCATGCGCTCCCTTCCACTCTCTCAAAAGCAAAGGAAAAAATAGTACATTTTATTTTAGCACAAAAGGTCTTTGATGTATACTAATTATTATTAAAAATTTATTAATCCCTCTTCATATAATTTCTGTAAAGACATCAGAATGCCCAATTTTGCATGGTACCAGGTCAGCCCTCCCTGAAAATACACCGCATATGGCTCCCGCAGGGGACCGTCCGCGCTCAATTCAATGGAAGAGCCCTGCACAAAGGCTCCCGCCGCCATAATCACATCATCGTCATACCCGGGCATTGCCCATGGCTCCGGGGTCACATGGCTGTCCACGGGCGCTGCCGCCTGAATCCCCTTACAAAAAGCAATTAAAGCTTCCGGGGATTGCAGGGTTACCGCCTGGATAATATCGTGGCGGCTTTCGCTGCCATTCGGCACAACCGGAAATCCCAGGCTTTCATAAATATTCGCTGCGAAAATGGCGCCTTTGAGGGCTCCGGCTACCACGGTAGGAGACAAAAACAACCCTTGGTAGAATGACTGGATAACGCCCAGGGAAGCCCCGACTTCTTTGCCGAGACCAGGAGAAGTCAAACGGTACGCCGCATTGTCTACACATTCCTTCTTGCCGACAATGTAGCCGCCTATCGGCGCAAGTCCGCCGCCCGGATTCTTGATCAAGGAGCCTACAATCATATCCGCACCGGCTTCCAGCGGTTCGCGCCGTTCGACAAATTCGCCGTAACAGTTATCCACCATGCAGATAACATCCGGTTTGATTTCTTTGATAAACGAAATCAGCTCGCCTATTCGCGCTACCGATAACGTCGGTCTCGTCTGGTAGCCCTTGGAACGTTGAATGGTTACCAGCTTCGTCTTATTGTTGACGGCTTTCTTAATATTTTCAAAATCAAAACTGCCATCCGCTAAAAGATCAACCTGCCGGTAAGTAACGCCATACTCCGCGAGCGAGCCCTGCGAGGGGCGGATACCGATAACTTCCTCCAGCGTGTCATACGGCTTGCCCACTGGCGATAAAAGTTCATCCCCCGGGCGGAGGTTAGACATCAGCGCCAGCGCCAGCGCATGTGTGCCGCAGGTGATTTGCGGGCGTACCAGCGCCGCTTCTCCATGAAAACAGGAAGCATAGACTTCTTCTAAGGTATCTCTTCCTAAATCATTATACCCATATCCGCTGCTTCCCATAAAACATTCTGCACTGACTCTGTGTTTTTGTAACGCTTTGATTACTTTTAACTGGTTGTACTCTGCCGTCTCGTCAATTTCGAGGAAACGCTTTTCTAATTTGCGCTCAAATTTCCTGCCGAAAGCAAATACCTTTTCGTCAATCCCCAGCTCTCTATAAATATCTTTCATTGGTCTTTCCTCTCTATCTGCTATTATTACAAAATTATCCCTTTTTCTATCAAAAGTTTCTGCATGTAAGATACTATTTTATCATTGTCATAATCAAACGTCGGCTTGTCCACCCAAATGACTTCACGCTCACGGCGAAACCAGGTTAGCTGCCGCTTGGCAAAATGTCTGGTGTCGCGTTTTATTTGGTAAATGGCGTCTTCCAAGACCAGTTCTCCCTCAAGGTAAGCAAGGATTTCCTTGTAACCCAGTCCTTGCATAGATACCATAGAACGATTGCAGCCAAGTTCCTGCAACTTTTTTACTTCTTCTACAAGCCCGTTCGCTATCATCTGTTCCACACGGTCGTTAATTCGTTCGTAGAGCTTTTGCCGGTCATCGTTGAGGACAAAATATGCGAAATTGTAGGGTGAATCTTTCTGCCGTTCCGCCTCATTGTGTTCAGAAATCTTCCCACCGCAGGCGTGGTGGAATTCCAGCGCACGCACCATACGTTTGATATTGTTTTCATGAATCTGTTCTGCGGCCTCAGGATCTGCTTCTCTCAACATCTCATGTAAAACGCCGCCTCCCCGTTCTCTTGCCAGCTTTTCCAGGGCTGCCCGATATCCGGTATCCCCTTGCTCCTTTGTAAAATCTATGTCATACAAAAGCGCCTGGATGTAAAAACCCGTGCCGCCGACGATGATGGGAATCCTGCCCTGGGTATAGACTTCCTGCATATATTTTTTGGCATACTCTTGAAAACGAACGACATGGAACTCTTCATCCGGTTCAAACTCATCAATGAGATAATGGGGAATTTCCTGCATTTTTTCTCTGGTTATTTTCGCAGAGCCAATATCCATATGGCGGTAAACCTGCATGGAATCCGCCGAGATGACAGAACCGTTTATCAGCCTTGCCAGGCGGATGGAAAGTTCCGTTTTGCCCACTGCCGTAGGGCCTGTCAGTATTATCAGTGGTTTTTTCATCATAACACCCGCTTAAATTTCTTTTCTAATTCATATTTCGTCATGGAGATAATCGTCGGACGCCCGTGCGGACAGTGATAGGGATTATCCAATGTCAGAAGTTCACCAATCAAGGCTTCCACTTCCCGCCTTGATAATTTCTGGTTCCCCTTGACTGCCGCTTTACAGGACATGGAAGCAATCTTTTCCGTAATCATTTGCGGCGTCTCCCTGCCATGGAACCCGGACAATCCATCCAGCATTTCCACCAGTATATTTTTGCCCTCCAAACCGAAAAGATTTGCCGGCACAGACGTCACCGAATACTCCTTGCCGCCAAAATGCTCAAAGACAAAGCCTAATTTCTCAAAATAGTCCCTGTACGTCTTTAGAAGCGCTTCCTCCTGCATATTTAGGGTCAATAAAATGGGCGGATAAATTGCCTGCGACGTATAGTCCTTAGTTGCCATAGATTTCATTGTACGCTCATACAACACTTTTTCATGCGCCGCATGCTGGTCAATGATATATAATTGGTTATCAAATTCCACAAGCCAGTATGTCTCGAAGAGCTGGCCGATAATCCGGTGCTCCTTTTGGGAAGATATATCGAGCAGCTTGCGCGTGATTTGCTCACCCATTTTCTCAGGCGAAATCGCAAAATCTGAAGTTTCTGCTGCTAAATCCGGCTGCTGTCCTGAAATAGAGTAATCCGCTAATTGTTGCGGCTGTTTTTCTACGGTATGTATCTCATCTGATTGCTGGGGTTGCTTTTCCAACACGGAACGTTCTGTTGCCTGCGGATATTTTTCAAACTTCTTCTCATAAGGGCTGTCCTTACGGATGCCCTCTTTGATTGCCTGCAAACGTTTTGTCTCAAAGGGCTCCGGCGCCTGTCGGCCGGATTTTAACTGTTCTCTTTTTTGCTGCTCCTGCCGCTTTTTTACCTCCCGCTCATTTTCCAGGCTTACCTGATAGACGAGCTCGCTTTGGTTGATGGCTTTTCTCACCAAATCCGTGAGAAATTGATAAATCGCCTCTCCGTTGGAGAAACGCAGTTCCATTTTTGTGGGATGGACATTGACGTCTAACAATTCCCCCTTGACCGAGATATGCAGCACGGTAAACGGGTACTTATGCTGCATAACAAACGACTTATAGCCTTCTTCAATGCTTTTGGCAATCAGCGCGCTTTTTATGTATCTTCCGTTAATAAAGTAATTCTCATAATTGCGGTTTCCCCGGGAAATCAAGGGCTTGCCGATAAATCCATTGACGGAAAAAAGCTCGTTTTCCTCCTGAACTTCGAGCAGATTTCCCGCAATATCCCGCCCATAAATATGGTAAATGATTTCCTTTAAATTGGAATTACCGGAGGTATGCAGCTTAAGCTGGTTATTGGCAATGAATTTAAAAGAAGTCTCTGGATGCGACAAGGCGAGCTTTTCCATCAGATTGGCGATATATCCCGCCTCTGTCTGTGCGGTTTTTAAGAATTTCCTCCTTGCCGGGGTATTGTAGAATAGATTGCGCACCAGAAATGTCGTTCCTTCCGGGGCGCCAATCTCTTCCGATGACTGCTCTTTGCCGCCTTCTATCACATACCGGACGCCGCTGATGCCCAGGGAGGTCTTCGTAATCAGCTCCACCTGGGAAACGGCGGCGATGCTGGATAATGCCTCGCCGCGGAATCCTAAGGAGGAGACGGTAAAGAGGTCTTCCACACTTTTAATCTTGCTGGTGGAATGGCGCAAAAATGCAAGCGGGACTTGTTCCTTTTCAATGCCGCAGCCATTATCGGTAATACGGATAAACGAAATACCGCCCTCTTTGATTTCTACAGTTACCGCGCTGGCCTGTGCGTCTATGGCATTTTCTACCAATTCCTTAACGACTGAGGAAGGACGCTCAATCACTTCCCCGGCGGCAATCTTATCAATTGTCTGCTGGTCTAATATCTGTATATTTGGCATATGTGCTCCTCTGTTTCAGATGCTATTAGAAATTTTTCTTAAATCCGTAAAAATGTTTTGTACCGCCTTAAAGTTTACATAACTTTTTTATGTAAACCTACCAGCGATTATTAATTTTATTTTGTAACTGGTACAATTTATTGAGGGCGTCAATGGGCGTTAAATTGCCCAAATCCAAATCCTTCAATTCATCAATAATATCATCGTCTTTTACTGTATCAAACAATGACATCTGCGTCAAATCAACTTCATCAAGTTTCTTATTGCGTTTCTTTGCCGGCGTCCCTTCCACCGTAATGCGTCCGGTAAATTCCGCAATATCATGCGCCGACAACTCCTCGGCAATCACCTTGGCGCGCGCGATCACAGAATCCGGCACGCCGGCGATCTTCGCTACCTGAATGCCGTAGCTCTTGTCTGCGCCTCCGGGGACAATCTTGCGCAGGAATACAATATCGTCCCCTTTTTCTTTGACGGCAATACAGTAATTATTCACGTTATCCAGTTTGCCTTCCAGTTCCGTGAGTTCATGGTAATGGGTGGCGAACAAGGTCTTTGCCCCCAGTAATTTGGGATTGCTGATATGTTCCACGACTGCCCAGGCAATGCTCAACCCGTCAAAGGTACTGGTGCCGCGCCCAATTTCGTCAAGCACAAGCAGGCTGTTATGCGTGGCGTTCCTTAAAATATTGGCGACCTCCGTCATCTCCACCATAAAAGTACTCTGCCCGCTTGCCAGGTCGTCGGACGCCCCTACTCTTGTAAAAATGCGGTCCACAATGCCTATTTTAGCGCTCTCCGCCGGTACAAAACTGCCAATCTGCGCCATCAGCACAATCAAGGCCGTCTGACGCATATAGGTGGATTTTCCGGCCATATTAGGCCCGGTAATGATGGAAATCCGTTGCTTTTTGTTATCCAGGTAAGTATCGTTCGCGATGAACATATCATTGTTTATCATTTTCTCAACGACCGGATGACGCCCATTTTTGATGTCGATAACGCCTTTTTCGTTGAGAGAAGGCCGGCAGTAATTTCCATGCTCCGCCACCAGCGCAAGCGCAGAAAACACATCTATGCCTGCTACCGCTTTGGCTGTCTTCTGAATTCTTTGCACTTCTCCGGCAATTTTATCACGGATGTCCCGGAAAATCTCATATTCCAAGGCTACCAGCTTGTCCTCTGCGCCCAGGATAATATCTTCCAGTTCTTTTAAATCCGCGGTGATGAAACGTTCGGCATTTGTAAGCGTCTGCTTACGGACATAGTCATCTGGCACCATGTCACGGTAAGAATTCGTTACTTCCAAATAATAGCCGAACACTTTGTTATATTTGATGCGCAGATTTTTGATGCCGGTGCGCTCACGCTCCTTTGCCTCCAACTCCATCAGCCAGCCTTTGCCCTCCGTCTTTGCATGGCGCAGCTTATCAATTTCCTCATCATAACCTTCTTTGAGAATTCCACCGTCGCGGATGGAAATAGGAGGCTCCTCGGCAATCGAGGCGTCAATCAGCGCAAAAATATCTTCCAGAGGATCTAAATCCGCCTGAATATCCCTAAGCAAAGGGGCTTTGAATTCCTCCAAAAGATGTTTTAGGAAGGGAAGCATTTCTAAGGAAGACTTAAAGGCAATCAAATCGCGGGGATTTGCCGTCTGGTAAGTCACTCTGCCAATCAGCCGCTCCAAGTCATAGATAGGATTTAAATACTCCCTGATTTCTTCTCTTGTCATGGCATGTTCTTTCAATACTTCGATTGCGTCCAGCCGCCGCTCAATCTCCGCCTTTTCAATCAAGGGCTGTTCTACAAAGCTTCTAATCATTCTCGCGCCCATAGCCGTTTTCGTCTTGTCCAGTACCCACAGCAGGGAACCGCGTTTTTGTTTTTCACGCAACGTCTCCACCAGTTCCAGATTGCGTCGCGTGGAGCTGTCAATAATCATGTATTTTCCAGTACTGTAAAGCTGTAAGGAGGTCATATTTCCCAAACTGTTTTTCTGGGTCTCATAAAGATATTTTAACAATGCGCCTGCCGCCACAGTGCCGGAGCCGTAATCTTCCAGGCCCAAGCCCTGGACGTCCGCAACTTTAAAATGGGAAAGCAAGGTGTTTTTCGCCGTCTCATCGCTGAAATACCAACTATCCAGTGAATAAATGGCAATGTTCAGCCTGTGTTTTAAATCTTCAAAATCCATACCCGTCATATAAAATGCTTCATTGCAGATAATCTCTGAGGGTGTAAATTTATGTATCTCATCCAAAAGCTTGCGCTCTGTGTCCAATTCTGTCACAAAGTAATCTCCCGTCGTAACGTCCGCGATAGAAACGCCATAGCGGTCCGCAATATAGACAATACACATAATATAATTATTTTTCGTCTCATCCAATGCCTGTGTGTCTAAATTCGTTCCAGGGGTCACAACGCGCACAACCTCCCGCTTCACCAGTCCCTTTGCCATTTTGGGGTCTTCCACCTGCTCGCAGATTGCCACCTTATAGCCCTTCGCCACCAGCTTATTCAGATACCCTTCCACAGCATGAAACGGCACGCCGCACATAGGCGCGCGCTCCTTGAGCCCGCAATTTTTGCCTGTCAGCGTGATTTCTAACTCTTTAGACGCCGTCAGGGCATCCTCAAAAAACATTTCATAGAAATCTCCCAATCGGTAAAAAAGAATACAATCCGGGTATTCCTTCTTTGTCTCCAAATATTTCTGCATCATTGGCGTCATTTCTGCCACAATGAATCCCCTCCTTTGTACTTTTGTGCAATCGCTTCCGCAATTTTCATACCGTCCATGGCGGCTGACATAATGCCCCCGGCATACCCGGCGCCTTCCCCGCAGGGATAGACGCCATTTCGATTACTCTCAAACGCTTCATCCCTGACAATGCGCACAGGCGAGGAGGTCCGGCTCTCCACCCCCGACAAAATGGCGTCTTCCCGGTCAAATCCCTTGAGCTTTCGCGCAAATTGGTGCATTCCCTGGCAGAAGGATTCCTTAATTTCCTCCGAAAAAAGTTCATGCAGAGCGCCAAACGTATGTTGCCCTTTAATTTCCGATGTAAAACTACCGTATCTTTCTGAAAGTTTTCCCAGCTCAAAATCGCCGAAAAGCTGCTGGGGAACTTTGCCGCTGCCAAGTTCATAAGCCTTCCTCTCAAGATTTCGCTGGAACCTCACACCAGCCAGCGCGCCATCCCCAGGGAAATCCTCGGGCGTCACGGTAACGATAATCGCACTGTTGGCATTTTTACCGTCCCTTTTGCTGTAACTCATGCCATTGACGGCAATTTGTCCCTCCTCGGAAGAAGCGTTCACCACATAACCGCCTGGACACATACAAAAGGAATAGACGCCTCTGCCATTTTCCAGATTGGCCGTGACTTTATAAGGCGCAGCCTCTAGCACCAAGGCCGCCTCCTTCCCATACTGCGCGTCGTTTATCATAGTCTGGGGATGCTCCACGCGCAGCCCTACGGCAAAAGATTTGGCCTCCATCTGAAATCCACGGTTTTCCAACATGGCAAATGTATCTCTTGCGCTGTGCCCAATGGCAAGTACTGCTAACGTCGTCTCTATGTTATAACATTTTCCTGTCGTTTGGTTACGGCACGCCAAGGACTGAAGATTTTCATTAGAAAAGTGTAAATCTGTCACACAGGTGTCGAACAGATAGGAACCGCCCCACGCTTCTATCTGTCTGCGCATATTCCGTATCACCTGCTTTAAAATATCCGTCCCAATATGCGGTTTGGCTTGATAGGAAATAGCCTCCGGCGCGCCATGGCGGATAAAAATGTCCAGGACCTTCTGGTTCCTGCCCTTTACATCTTTGACAAGGGTATTCAGTTTTCCATCCGAAAAAGTTCCGGCGCCGCCCTCGCCAAATTGTACGTTCGTGTCAGGATTCAGCACGTTTTCCTGCCAGAAGTTTTCCACTTCCTTCGTGCGTACTTCTACCGGTTTTCCACGTTCTATTATCAGTGGACGAAATCCATGTTCCGCAAGCAGATACGCGCAAAAGAGCCCTGCGGGCCCGCTGCCAATTACCACCGGAGGATGCGGCAACAACTGTTCTCCCGTCTGCGGAAATTGGTAGCGTATATCTACGGCTTGAGAAATCTGTTTCCCCTTTGCACGATGCAATACATCTTTCTCATTTCTAACAGAAACGTCTACCGTATATACAAAAGAAACGTCACTTTTCCTACGGGCATCTACGGACTGCCTGCGAATCTTATATTTTGTAATCTCATTCGTTCTCACCCGCAATGCTTTGGCAATCTTTTGCACGAATTGTTCTTGCGTGTGGGTTATTGGCAGCGCAAGCTGCTGAATCCTTATCATACGTTCCTCCTCTATTACTCGCCGCGTTCTAAAATATCGTGTAAACTGCGCTCGTTATGTATTCCAGCCGTACAGCAGGAAGCCGCCTCTTTTCCCGCTACATAGCCGCTGCTCCAGGCCCATTGCAAATTGTAGCCGCCGCACATACCGTCAACATCTAATACCTCCCCGGCAAAATAAAGCCCCGGCGCCAGCCTGGATTCCATTGTCATGGGATTTACTTCACTTGTATCTACGCCGCCTGCGCTGACCTGGGCATAGTCAAAGCCTTTTGTTCCTGTGACGTCTATGCGCAGGGCTTTCGCTTTGCCAGCTAATCGTGCCAAATCTTCTGGCGAACATTCTCCGGCCGGTTTGCGAATGGGGATTTGCGCCTCTTTTAAAAGTACTGCATTCAACTTATCCGGGAACAATCCCAGCAACGCCTGCGCCGCATTCTTTCCTTCTGCGAAACATAAGAAACGCTTTCGCATCAAATCTCGCGTCTCTTCCACCGTCAACTCCGGCAAAAAATCTAACATTGCAAAAACATGTTTCCCCTTGGACAATGCGAAAGAAGCATAGCGGCTGACCTGAAAGGTAGGAATTCCGGAAATGCCGAATTCCGTCAATTGTAGTTCGCCGGCATCTTCTGCAATTTTTTCCTTTTCTATGTAGATACTGACCTTCCCATCTGCACGTATTCCTGCAATTTCTTTTAAAAACAACTGTTTTCCCTGCAATTGAACAAGCGCAGGCACAATATCTGTCAATTTATGGCCTAACTTCTCAATATATAGAAAACCGCTTCCGTCACTTCCTGTTTTTTTAGCAGCTTTGCCGCCAGTGGCAATGATACAGCAATTGCTAAAAAAATCCCCTTGTTTGGTATGGAAGGAAAATCCTTTTGCCGTCTGTTTTATTTCACGGATACCTATATTACAGGCAATGCGCACGTTGAGCCGTTTGCATTCAAGCAACAGACTTTGGGCTATGGATGACGCCTGTCCGCTTGCCGGATAATAATATGCGTCCCATTTCTTTTTGGGATAAATTCCGAGTTCTTCAAAGAACTGTAATGTCTCGCTGACGCCAAACTGACGAAGCGCAGGCAATACAAAGGCAGGGTTCTTGCCATGGTAATAAGCAATTCCCTGCTTCTCGTTGGTAAAATTACATTTTCCATTTCCGGTTACTAAAATCTTCTTTGCAGCCTTGTCCATATGTTCCAAAATCAGTACATGCGCTCCCGCTCTCGCCGCATGGATGCCGGCCATAAGTCCGGAAGCTCCGGCTCCCACGATGATGATATCAAATTGTCTGCTCATTACAACTCCTTGTGCTGGTTTTTAGCTTTTCCTATATGTTAGCCATTTTCTATATAGCAGTATATCATCAAACAAAAAATATATCAATTGACTTTTTCCGAGAAGCTTATGGGAATTCAGAATAGAATATGCTCGCCGGTTGTCTGGAAATACCCCTCACCAACATAGAGCCCATGTACATACAAACGCGCAATCATTTCCCTTATAAATGGAGTAAGTCTGTGGTACATACGCATTTTTTCCCATAAAATATCCTGTAAATATTCCTGCTGTCGCTGTCCGAGTACACGAAAGCACTCCTCCGTTTTCTTGCGGTCAAGTCCAAAATCGCAGGATATGTAAGAGGATTCCAACCCATTTTCCTCTGTTTTTCTTTCCAGGAAATCAAGCAGATTTCCGTCACAATCCTGCCCATACGCATGTTCCTGCCAATGAACTGACGGTATTTTTGTTTCCTGTACCACAACTTGGCGAAAACTTGCCCGGCCATAGTTGTCATATTCTCTGACAAATGTTTTCTTCGCAGGAATGATATGATCCGGCTTTCCGGTAAGCAACACGCCTGTTCTTTGCAGATGTTCATTTACCGTCTTTTGCACCCTCCCATATGGTACGGAAATATCAAGCGCTTCCAAGATTTGATTTATCGTGTAACCAAGGTCGGCAAAATGCCGAATCTGCGCGCCGCACGCCATATCGTAAGCGAAATCAGATAGCGCTTTTTTAAAATAATTATTATTTTCTTCTAGCATAGTAAGCAAATCATTAACTGGAATAATTCTCTAAAAAACTGTAAAGCTGTTCTTCATTATCAATTACTTTCCCCTCCTGAATTTCCTGCTGTAGGTTTTCCGGGAGGCTGTCCATAAGAATCCCCGTCGTGGCATATAAAGTCTCGCGGTCTGCCTGGTAAACAGCCACAAAGCCGTCCTCCGCCAAAAGCACGTACGCATACGGTGCAATTACATTGAGGCTCTCCGCAGTATTTTCTTTTTTTCGCTCTTCCTGCTGTTGTCTGCTCAAAAGCATCTCATTTTCCTCTCGCAGCAAATTTATGCGCTGTTCGTAGGCCTTCCAGCTTTTTTGAGTTCCTGCGAAAAATCCCAGGCACAGAGATAATGCTGCTGTTATAATGATTCCTAATATAAATAAGCGGATACTACACGTCTTTTTCATTTCATACTCCTTTTTATGGTAGTATCTGCTAATTTTACTATTTTATTCAAAAATAACTACAAATTACGGACAATGTTTCTGATAACTTTTCAACTTCACAACACCGATAACTTTACATCAAGTGCAGCTTCTTGGAAATCTTTATAATCAGATTCCCCATTGGAAAACTTCTAAGCTCTTTCTCACGCAGCCCGCGCAGAAGCAGAAGCAACACACCGTAAACACATACACCGATTACAATGGAAACAGAAACTGCAACTGCATTGATACCCAAAAACTTCATCAGCAGATAGTATATACCATAGACCGCTCCGCCCATGATTGCCGCACAGATACAGGGGACAATAAATGTCCGTGGAATTTCCTGCCGGTAACGGAGGTGTTTGCGGATCGCCCTTCCATTGAGTACGCACATCAGGAAAGAAAAAAATGTGTTTGCCCACACAACAGCATAAATATTCATGTCCAGACCATACATCAATGCTACCAGAACGCCCATATGTAATACCAAGGTGATGATTGCATTCCTTACGGGGACATTCATGCGGTTGATACCCTGTAAGATACCGTTGCTCAATGTTGACAAAGAATAAAATATAATGGAGACGGCGCCTATCTGCATCATTCGTTCCGGCATTTCACGGTCGTCCTGAAACAGAAGCTGTAAAATAGGCGAGGCCAGCACAGCCATACCCACCGCGCAGGGAATGGCAATTACCATCACAAAGCGAATAGAGTATCCAACCTTCCGCCGCACTTCCCGCATATCCTTTGACGTATATGCCGCCGATAAACTTGGTACGCTGGAGGCGGCAACTGCCGAGGCTATGGCAATAGGCACGTTGACTAATACCTTGTATTCCCCTACATAGATTCCCCACATCGTGCTGTAATCCAACGATTTGTAGCCCTGTTGTCCTGCAATCTGCTTGAATACGCTGGTATCCAAAAAAGACGTAATATTGTAAATCGTAGTACTCAGCAGCACCGGCAGGATTGTCATGATAAGCACGCTGAAAATCCGTCCATAACTCTCTGTTTTTCCGGTGCGGTTAGTTTTGGCCGACTTTATAAATCTTGTACGGTAGAGGATAAACACTACAATTGTAAACAACAGCGCGACAAAAGCGCCGGCGCCCGTTCCCAATGTACCGCCCGCCGCACCGTAGGCTTCCGCGTAGGTGGCGGGGTTTCCAAGAACTGCGCCAATCTTTGTACCATATTGAAACAGCATATAGGCCGTCCACACACTGATTACCGCATTTATAATCTGCTCAATTAACTGCGACATGGCGCTTGGCATCATAGTTCCCATCCCTTGGAAAAAGCCTCTGACGACACCAAGCAGCGCCACAATCAAAAGCGTTGGCGCCAATACCTTCAAAGCAAAAATACTCAGTGGTGTATTTACAATATAGGTCGTAATGAATCCCGCCCCAAAATATACAGCCAGGCCTGCCGCACTTCCAGAAATCAGCGCAAATAGAAGCGCGCCTTTGAAAATTCGGTATGCATTTTTCTGCTGTCCCTTCGCCATCCTTGCCGAAACCAGCTTAGAAACGGCTACCGGCAGACTGTAGGAGGAGATCAACAGCAAAATACTGTAGATCTCCATAGCTGTTCCATAATAGTCATTTCCAATATCGCCGATAATGGATTTTAAAGGAATCCGATACAACAACCCTATAATTCGGCTGATAATAGACGCAACTGCCAAAATCGAGCCCTGCACAAGGAAATTGGATTCACGTTTTCTAGTTCTGCTCATAGAAATTCCTCAATAAAACTTCCTACTGTTCTGTTGCCCTTGCCTCTGATAATTCTTCTTCTGTTGCATAAACGCCAAATCGGTCTTTGTAATCATTACGCGCGATGCAGACCCAGGTCTTGCCCTGGTTGATGGTAATCTCATTCCCGCTTTCGTCAAAATAACGTGCTGGAGAATCTTCATTGTCTTTGGTCCAGGTAACCTTTTCCATCTTACCATTCGTAAAATAGTAGCCATCCCCGCCGGAAAGTGTGTCAATGTCCATATAGCCGTTCTCGTCCTTGTAAGACCAGTTGCAATACTGGATGATGATGTTCTTTACGGCAAGCTGCGCATCGGTTGCGCCGTCAATTTGCTTATCTTTGAATTCATAACGGTAATACAATCCGTCCTCGCTGTTATAGACAAACCAAGGTTTATTTACAAAATACCCGGGGCTTACAACTAATGCGTCTTCTCCGCTAAGCTGTACCTGTGCGTCATCGTCTGCAAACTTGTAATGACCGCTGTAGTTGTCGGAAAGCTCTGTTCGATAACCCATCTTCTCAATGCCGGCGTTGACGCCCTCTCCGCTGGTAAATGCATTGTGCGGCGATTTTCGTTCCGGGTCACGGTAGAACATAATAGGCTCAATAGAAGAATCCATACCGCTCAGGTTGTGCACGTCCTCTCTCGCAAGAATTGGCTCCGCATAGACCGCTTGTCCATAATGCGCATAAATGGCGTCAAATTCTCTTGCATAGAAAATGAAGTAATGGCGGCAGCTGCGCACAGAACCAATCTTTTCAAGTCCGCTGTAATCCTGGAAAATTGCCATTAAACGAGTATAGGAACCCTCCACGGGTACTTCATAAATAACATCTGCGGAAGAAATCCCATATTGCGGCAGTGCGTCAGAAGTATTGCCGATCATGACTGCCAACGGCCTTTTCTTTGCCAGTTCTTCATCAATCCACTCTCCGGTAAGATAACTTTTGGCCATTCCTTCATGGGTATCTGCCGGCTCGGGCTCCGGTTCGGGCTCGGGCTCCGGTTCCTCGGCTTCCTGTACCGGTTCGGGTTCCGGCTCTGGTTGTTTCTTCTTTCCGCACCCAACAATTGTGCAAAGTACACAGATTGCCAAGAGCAGATAAATCATACGTTTCTTCATAGTGATTCCTCCAAAATTTTTATTTTTAATTCTGTAATGTATCATCAGCATTCGCCGTTTGCCGAATGCGTGAAAGCAAGCTTCCTGCAAGTAACTTATATTATCTTAAAATTCCCATTTGACACAGTATTTTATTCTGTTTTGCTTCCATTATCTGAGCATCCTCCTGCGTCATATGATCATATCCCAATAAATGTAAGAGACTGTGCAAAATAAGAAACGCGTATTCCCGCTTTTCACTGTGTCCAAATTGCACCGCCTGTTCTTTGACTTTGTCAATGCACAGTACAATGTCTCCCAAGAGCGCTTCTCCCGTATCAGGGTTAAAATTATCTTCATCCTCCTCAAGATTAACAAAATCCCCTGGCGCAGAATAGCTGATTAAGGGAAACGAAAGAACATCCGTGGGGCCGTCTATCTGACGCTGTTCCTTATTAATTTGCCAGATTTCTTCTAATGACACCAACAACAAATTCACCTCTGCCTCATAAGGAAAATTCTCTGATGTTAAAGCCGCCAGCACCACCTCCTCAGCAAGCAGTCTATAATCAAATGCAAAGGGGACTTTCACTTCCTCTTCCAATGTCAACGTCATAGCAGCTTCGCCTCCTTTATAAGATAATCCCTGATTTTGAGATACATATTCATACCCAGGCCGGATTTATCATAAAGGCCCGCCGCAGAGTTCTCATTTAATGTCTGGTATACAATGATATCCTGATTCCAGGAACTTGAGAGCGTACCCTTATCCAAAACATCGAACTTCGCAACCACGCTGTCCACAATGTGTACAATCGCAGATTCCACGGTCGATGGAAGCTTTTTCTCCCCATTGTACTCTTTTAAGATTTCGATAATCTCCCCGGGAAGATAATTGATACGCGCCAATGCCACGCCGTTTTCCACATACGGTTTGCCGTCCATTCTGCCAAGCCGGTAATAAAAACCGCCCGCCGCCGCAACGTAGGGGTCTGCTGCAACGATCCTTGCACATTTCTCGGAAATCTGCGATACTTTCTTCGCATGTTCATAATCTGCGCTGGAAAAACGCTGCATTTCACGCACCAGACCAAAGTTCTCTGATAAAATCTTCTTTAACGCCTGTTCCCTGGTCTCTCCCGGTTTAGACGAACAGATATGGTAAAGCCAGATCGCTCCGGCCGCCGAGAGAACGCCGTTGCAAAGCGCATATATCATTAAATCTTTTTCTAACCTTCCTGAGGATAGATATGAAAACACCATAACAACAGCAAATGTAAAGAGGAACAGAAAGGCCATGCCCCATCGAGAATATTCGTTCTTATCCAAAAAGGATGACGCAAAACATCCGCAAAGCAACAGCAGCAAAAAGAACAGCAAGATATATATATCTTGAGAACCGCATAACATATAGACTGTACAGTGAAACACTCCTGATACCATGCCGAAAACAGGGCTTACTACCATAGAAATAGCCATGCTTAAAAGTAACGCCGGGCGCACAAATTCCGGCAGGTATAAAAATAATACTGCCACCACGCAAGTCATGAGGTAAAATACTGCCAGTTTCCTGTAATCACCCAATTTTTCAAACAACCATTCCTGTTTTAACCTTTGGATTTCCAAGGCCGTGACAAACAGTATCGCATAAAGTAACCCTACAAATAATAGCACAATCTGCCGTTCCTGAGACTGCTCGCTGATTATCCCGGCAAACCCGCCTTCTAACACGGTGCAGGCTGCAATCAGCAGGATCAAAAATTTACGGTATCTGAAATCATGTTCCCCTGTCCATCTATCTTTTACGTTTTCTGTCTGTTTATCTTTTGCAGTTTCTGTCACTGTCTGTTTATTTTTTGCGGCTTCTGCCCCTGTCTCGGTTTTTGTCTTTGCTTCCTCTTCTCTCTTGTTTCTCATATTCCTCGTAAGCCTTTACTATTTTTTGTACCAGAGGATGCCGCACAACATCACTGCTTGTCAACTGGCAAATGCCAATATCCTCCACACGCTTTAGAACTTTAAGCGCCACATCCATGCCTGAAACGCTGCCCGGCGCCAGGTCTTTCTGTGTGGCGTCGCCTGTCACAACCACCTTAGAGCCAAAACCGATACGCGTCAGGAACATTTTCATTTGGGCAGGCGTAGTGTTCTGAGCCTCATCCAAAATGATAAATGCATTATCCAACGTCCTTCCACGCATGTATGCAAGCGGTGCAACCTCTATCAGCCCCTTTTCCATATTCTTCTGGAAACTTTCCACGCCCATAATTTGATACAAAGCATCGTACAATGGACGTAAATAGGGGTCTACTTTGCTCTGCAAATCTCCCGGCAAAAAGCCCAATTTCTCTCCTGCCTCTATGGCCGGACGCGTTAAGATAATCCGGCTGACCTCTTCACTTTTAAATGCCGTTATCGCCATGGCCATGGCAAGGTACGTCTTCCCAGTCCCTGCCGGCCCTAAGCCAAAGACAATCATCTTATCACGGATTTCATCTACATAACGCTTCTGTCCTAAAGTCTTAGGTTTAATGGGCTTGCCATTAATCGTATGGCAAATTAATTCTTTATCAATCTCCACAATCGCCGATTCCTTCTCCTCAAACGTCAAAGAAATCGCATAATCCACATTCTGTTCCGTAATGCGGTTGCCTCGTTTTGACAATTCAAACAACTGCTTAAAAACGCGCGACGCTTTGCTGACATCAGCGTCTTTGCCTAAAAGTTTCAAACTGCCCTCGCGCAAAACTACGGTAATCCCAAATGCGCGTTCAATCTTTTTCATATATACGTCAAACTGTCCGAACACATTGGCTATATGCTCTGCCGGTATATCAATCGCTGTCTCCATCAGACTCATCTTCCATCTGCCCTTCCTGCGGTAGGTCTGTCATACTGGTTGCCTTCCGTGAGCCTATCGGTTCAATAACTTTTAAGCTGCCGGAAGCAGTACAGTTTTTCCCATCCGTTACTATCATAACATTATTTTCTATAATTTGTACCCCTTTTTCTGATAATTCCTTACAAAATTCTTTTAATTTTTCATTTGCAAGCGTCTCAGCTTCCTCTTTGGTGTATTGCTTTGTCTCTACCTGATACTCTCTGCGCGTCTCTCGAAGAAGTATCAGCGGCAGATAAAATGTATCGCCGATTTTCAGATCGTACTCATCTGTAATAGTATCATATTTTTTTAATTTATGCAAAAAATGGGGAAAAGTAAATTGGCTGTTTAAAATACGAATCCCATAGGCCGTGCTTTTTTTGTCCGTATAAACTTTATCTTCATACTGAAGCGGAAAGCTGTCATGGTAAGAATATTGTGTAATACCAAGGATATCTGCATCTGATACGCAATACTGATAGTTAGCGACTTCCCCGGCATCATTCAATACCGGATTCTTTCCCTCCACCAGCAAGTCTCCCGGCTTGACCCTCGCGCCTTTTTCTACCTTTGGCGTGCCCGCACGGGTAAGGATGCTGTGGATTTGCGCTTCCTTGTCAGCCACTAAATCGCTTGGCGTAGCAGTTTCTGACTGCTGCTCTTGTGCTTGCTGGTTCGTGGCAAGATTTTCCTGGATATCAATAATCAACATTGTACCATTCAATTTGGCCGATGCCCAGATAATGTCTTCATATCCGGCACGCAATTCTTCCTCTATCTTTTCACAGTCTATTTTGCTTTTTAAGAGCCCATGATATACCTTTTTTTCCTCCAAAAATTTAATAATGCTGCTATCCGTCTCGTGAAGATTTCCATTGACTTCAATTCGCCAGACAAACAGGGACATCACATACAAAAGTGCGCAGCAGAGTACGATACCTGCAAAAAATAGTTTGCGCTTGCGGTAACGGCGCATGACAAACGGCAGTCCTGTCCGCTCTATAATGATGAGTTTTGTCCTTGTTTTCCTTAAAATAGGCTTTAACTGCCGAAATCCTTGAAGGCTGATGCAGAACTCATACTGCTCCTCATGGTATTCCAGATTCCAAATCAGGATATTGCGGCTGCTGCAAAGATTTAAAAAACGCTCCGGCGCATAACCGTAAAGCCTGACCCGCACATAACCCTGCATATACTTTACTTTATCAATCAACAATGCGCTTACCCCTCATGAATCATATAATATTCCCTGAATGAACCCGGTAATCTTCATCTCCTCATTGGTATAGTACTCGACTACGAGACGTTTTCCTATCACGCTTACCTGGCAGTTCTTGGTCTGTAAGCGTATTTTCTCCCGCGTGTAGTCAATAATGCCTTTGTAATTTTCTATCAGCACCTGATTACGCCCCATAGCCGTTATAATCACCGCGCCGTATACGATATCCCGGGGCAGCTCTAAGGACTCAACGATATTCGATTTTACCTGTGTCAGTTTCTTTTTCTTCCATACTCCCATAATTAAACATATGCAGCCAACCGTTCAGCCATGCATACCAAATAGAAGCTTTGCATGCGTGCATGTAAAAGATTCTATTTGTATATGCATGAGCGGAGCGCCATCTCATAAGCGAAGTTAGCAGTTGGCATGAGGAGGGACCCACAAAGCGGGAGGAGCCCTGATGCCTTTTACCTATTCCGAAAGCGTAGTCAGCGAAAAAACGCCATCTCTAATAACTCCTTTGACCATAGGAATCGCCCCCACCGGCCCTGAGCTGATTTCATAAGCGCGCACGATTCTAGCGTAAGCCTCTTTTGCCTTTGCCATATCATTGGCATAAATTGTTGCAAGTGCATCACCAGGGCGTACCCGATCCCCACGTTTTTTGTGAATTAAAATTCCCACGGACAAGTCCACCTCACTCTCCTTGGTGAGACGACCGCCTCCTAGCACAAGGCTAGCCAGTCCAATATCCTCGGCAAGAATCCGGGAAACATACCCCTCTTCTGTATTCATAACCTGAAGTTGAATGCCGCCAACTGGCAAAAGCTCTGGCTGGTACACAAAACATTTGTCCCCGCCCTGCGCCTCCACAAATTCTGCAAACTTATCCAGCGCAGTCTTATCTTTGATTGTCTGTTCCAACAACTTTCTCGCCTCTTTTGGCGTTTCGGCTTTTTTAGCCGCCAATACCATCTCCGTCCCCAAAGCATATACAACCTCCATGAAATCCTGGGGTCCAAGGCCGTTTAAAGATAAGATTGCCTCCTTCACTTCCAGGGAATTGCCCACCGCATTTCCCAACGGTTGATCCATGTCCGTAATTACCGCTGATATTTGTTTGCCGACGCCCATACCAATTTGCACCATTTCTTTTGCCAGTGCAAAAGAATCTTCCTCCGTTTTCATAAACGCGCCATTGCCAGTCTTTACGTCCAATACGATAGCGTCGGCATTTGCCGCCAGTTTCTTACTCATGATACTTGCAGCAATCAGTGAAAGCTGGTCTACGGTTGCCGTCACATCCCTGAGCGCGTACAGTTTCTTATCTGCCGGGGCAAGGTTTGCAGTCTGTCCCATAATCGCTACCTTAATTCGATTGACATTTTCATAAAATTGTTCTCTGGACAACGCAGTAGAAAATCCTGGAAAACATTCAAGCTTGTCAATGGTTCCTCCGGTATGTCCAAGCCCTCTGCCCGACATTTTTGCCACCGGTATGCCAAGTGCCGCCACCATAGGCGTCAGGACCAAGGAGGTCTTATCCCCCACACCCCCGGTACTGTGCTTATCTACTTTTATGCCTTCTATTGCCGATAAATCCAACACTTCCCCGCTGTCTCTCATTGCCAACGTGAGATTAAGCGTCTCTTTATCATCCATGCCCTGAAAACAGATAGCCATCATTAACGCTGACACCTGATAATCGGGAATTTCCCCATTCGTATATCCCTCCACCATAAAATCAATTTCTTCTTTCGATAAATGACCGCCGCGCTTCTTTTTATTGATAATATCATACATTCTCATGTGTAATCCCTCCTCCGCTTACATCCTCTTGCTCAGTTCTATAACATTTTAATAACCTTTGCAGACATCCACCCATTCCATATATGAAGAGTATTTTTCAAGTTCCTCTATTGTGAGCTCTATTGCACTGTTAGAACTGCCGCAAGCTGGAAAGACAGTGTCAAAGCGTTTTAATGATATATCAAGATACACCTTCACTCCCTCATTTACCGCAAACGGACAGACCCCGCCCACTGCATGGCCAACCAGGATTTCCACTTCATCCGGTGAAAGCATTTTGGCCTTTTTCCCGAATTTAGTCTTATATTTCGGATTATCAATTTTCGCATCTCCGGCCGCCACAATCAGCACCGCCTGTCCTTCCACCAAAAAAGAAAGCGTCTTGGCTATCCTCTGCGGCTCGCAGTGTAATGCGCTGGCGGCCAACTCCACCGTTGCACTTGAAACATCAAATTCCTGTATTCTCTCCTCGATTCCATACGTTCTAAAATAATCCTTTACACTTTTTAATGACATTTCTTTTCCTCCTAAATGTTTAACTCTTTTGTGCTTCCTAATCCAGCATACCATTTGATTTTGCTATCTTTATATTCATCTGGCAAAGCAAATAATTGCTGAAAACAAATTTCACATTGCAATTTATTCATGCTGTCACGCTCATAATCATACCTAAACTTTTGAATTGTAGCACATCCCCTGCATAATATAACTTGTCTTCTTCTGGTTTTCCATATTTATCTATGAGCGGCTTTTCATATTTTTATTTTTTCAGAAAATCACTAAATTCTTTCAATTCCCTTTTCTTATCTTCCGAAAGACTGTTAAACTCTATATTATGTATTGCGCCTTCCAATGTATATAAATGTACCAGACATACATTCGGGTATCTTTGCTTTAACCTGAGAAATACGTTTTTTGCACCTGCTTCAATCAGTTTCTCCGAAGAGTCAATGCCAATAGAAGTTAGCTTTTTCTCCATTTCTTTGCCAATATTCATCATTGATGTCAATTCTGCCATATTTTCCTCCAATAATCTCTTGCAAGGCATCTTCCAACTCAAATCTGTGTTTAGGCTGAAAACGGGCATTCAAATTTAATACTAATTGCATTTTACTTCCTCCATAAACTTTCAATTTTTTCATCTCTGCAATCAGAAGCTGTATTTATACTTCCTGAAAAAGTGGTGTTCAGCGATCAAACAAAGACCCTGTCCCGCTGTGTGTACTTCCATCATTTTCTGTATATGTTGAGACAAAACGAGGTTCACGTTTTGTACAATAATAGAACCGCATCAATATATCTTACCACAAACTCAAAAAAATCCTGCAAATTGTCTGCAATCCTGCCACAGGCACCCTCACACTTCCCCAAAAACTATGGAACCATCTTCAAGTAAAATATATTCACTCCCGGAACCTGCTCTGGCAAATGTTTTCCGGGAATGTTATAAGCCAAATGCCCGCACTCATCTTGGGGCGTTTTGAATTCCGGTAAAATTTCTATATCGAAGACATCGCACAGCAATTCTGATAAGCCGTTATCCTCGCGCAGCAATTTCATGTAATCCATTCATATACTACCTCCCATTCAAATTAATAATCTCTCGGAATCTTTAAGCCAGTAAATATCAGGCTTTCAGATTCCTTTTTTATTAAAATCCCCCACTTTTTTGCCAAAAACACTTGACAAATCCATCGAAAAATGCGGCGCTTCGCACCCTTATTTATAAGACATATTTTTCGATTGGAGGCGATTTTATGTTACCTGTTAATTCTGGCGGTCATTCCGCCTGTCAAAACTTTGTTATTGAAAATCTCCGTAAATATTATCCTGACCCTTCCTCTTTTCCCACTTCCACCAGGGATATTATAGAACGATTCTGGACTCTTGACCTGACTTATACAGATGAACTGCTCCGCAGCAAATATTCCGTCTTTGGTCCTAAACCCAGAACTCCTTCCTGTATGCACCGTTCCTATCTGCTGTCTATTGATTTTAAGGTGGATTCCATCACCGACTGGGCTGCCCGGTTAAAGCTCAATCCTCTTTATGCCATCCTTAGCGGCTTTGAGTTTGGTAATACTCCCGGTGTTGGCACTTTCTATGACTTTTTTAACAGGCTTTGGGATTCCGATTCTGACAATCTTTCCCCTCATATGCATCCTGTCAAAAAGAAAAAAGTGAAAAAGCCAACGGAGAAGTGCTCCAAAGCAGCATCTGTCGAACAAATTTCCGTTGAACAGTTATTAAAACAGATGGAATCCGAGACCTTTTCCATTGATGGCCAGCCATACGGTTCCCTTTTTAATATCTATAATAATGAATTCCTAAGCCAGTCTGTGGAAAGGGGGCTGATTGATACTTCTAATCTTTCCATCGCCGGCGATGGCACACCCTTTGTCACTTCCGCACGGGAACGCAGGCACCGTGTCTGTGACTGCGCTGATAATGGCATTTCAAACTGCGAGTGTGACCGTTATTTTTCCCAGCCGGACTGTGATATCGGATGGGATTCTTCCAGAGACTGCTTTTATCATGGCTACGACCTTTATATGATGGTCGCTGCCAACTCTGAAAGCGACCTGCCCATCTTTCCTCTTCTGAATCCTGCCTCAAAACATGATTCCCACGGATTTCCGGAAACCTATTTCAGAATGAAAAGCTTCCTGCCGCATTTTCATGTCAGCAAATGGCTTTTGGATTCCGCCCATGATGCAATGGCTTATTATACCTACTGCCGCAGGAATCATATAAAGCCTTTCATTGACTTAAATGAAAAGCGGGGCATCAAAGAAAAATACAAAGATGACTTTACCATTGGCAAAGACGGAATTCCCATCTGTAAAGCCGGGCGGAAAATGAACCATGACGGTTCTGAGCCTTCCAAAGCCCGCTTAAAATTCCGCTGTCCGCTTGCAAGCCGTAAATATGGCTGTTCCTGTCAGACTCCCTGTTCTGATTCCAAATATGGCAGAACGGTTCATCTTGCCATGAAAGACAATCCGAGGCTGATTAATTTTCCACCCCGCAACAGTGA
>Ga0137308_100647_pt1 | contig 50705 bp, 48 predicted proteins | sample Inofrocosms_June_FD_97181 | JGI IMG/M metagenome (GOLD analysis project Ga0137308, IMG submission 97181) | Mouse cecal microbial communities from Vienna, Austria - N-Acetylneuraminic and N-Acetylglucosamine D2O microcosms_June | ecosystem: Host-associated > Mammals > Digestive system > Large...
AACTACCGTTCCATTTTCCTCACAAAAACAACATTATAGATATATCTCTGCCGCTTTTGCAAAAGTAGCTTTCCTCATGATAAGTTCCGACTGTTTTTCTTCCGGCAAACCCTCAAACACACCTTTATAGCCCTTCTCCAGCAACGGTGTGCCTTTTGCCAGTAAATACAGTTTTGTATTCAGCCATTCTTCCCACAAATCTTCAAATAGTTCCACACTGTCTGTAAAAGTTATGGCATCTTCAAAACCATGTGGCAGATTATAATGTGCGCCGTTTCTTACTGCACGCTTTTTCCATTATTCAGTTTTTATATCACTTTTCTGTTCTGATTCTCCCCGAAAAACGGGAATTTAGCAAATTAACTTCAAAGATATTTGCTTATTGTTTTATCACTCCAAACATGTACTTCAATATATCGTTCAGGACCAAACTGTCCTTCATTGTTCCAATCTTGCGGCAATCCATATTTTTCTATTACTTTCAATATTTCTTGATAGGTATACAGCTTTTTGCGGTATTCTTTTCCATCTTTTATACGTGGACTGAAAGTTGGATGAGAATCGCCATAAGTAAAAGATAGCGTTTCTATATCAAATTCTTCAATCGGTATTTTAATGACGGCACAATCCTCATACCAAGTATTTAACCATGGACTATGTTCAACAACCATATAGTGGGGAACAAAACGCTCTATTTTCCCATGTTTCTTTTTAAATTCCGTTCGTAAAATATCTTCATAAAATAGCCTGTCTTTAATATAGCTTTGCTGCCGAAATGCACATTGTGTTTGTGGTTTTTCTTTCCTAATCTTCGCTAAAACCATTTCAGCTTCTTCAAAACTCAAGTCAGAAAGATTACGAAATGGTCCGACTTTTTTATCATAATAGTCAAGTTTCCGCATGACCGTCTTATCTCTTGTGTAAAGGGTGGCGGTCTGTTCTCCTGCGTTATAATTGAGAATACTTTCCTGCTCGTATCGTGTCAGTTTCATAACTCCAATCCCCGCCTTTGTCAGAGAATCGTAAGCTGACGCCACTTTCCCCTTCGGATCATGCTTGTAGATGCTGACGCCCTCCGCTGAAATCTCCGCCGCCCGGACAGAAATAGGAATGACATTGGCAAATATCCTTACCCGGCTTCCATAGGCTTCCTTCAGCATGGCACTGATGTCCTTTGCGTAGTTCGTCCGGCTGTCCACCATTGTAAGCAGAATCCCTTCAATCTCCAATTTCGGGTTAATCTGCCGCTTTACCTTTCCCACTGTCTTAATAAGCTGCTGCAAGCCTTTGACGGCAGGTATGCCGCCTGTACGGGTATCAGGATACTGTCGGCGCAGGCAAAGGCGTTTATGGTAATCATGCCGAGGGAGGGCATACAGTCAATTAAGATATAATCGTATCTCTCCCGGACAATCTCTATGTACGACCGGAGTACCGTTTCCCGGCTCATCACATTCACAAGGGAAACCTCCAGACCGGAAAGCTCAATGTTCCCCGGCATAAGGTCTATCCCTTCCTCATGGCGGAGGATACCTTCCCCCGGCTCTACTTCCTCGTCATTGATTAAGTTCCCCATAATGGTTGCAAGCATGACTTCCAGACTGTCCGGCTCTGTAAATCCTAAGTTCGCTGTCAGACTGCCCTGTGCGTCTGCATCAATCAGAAGCACTTTCTTTCCCTGTTTTGCAAGACCTATGCCTAAATTGCTTGTGGTGGTGGTCTTGCCCACTCCGTCCTTCTGGTTTGCGATTGCGATTATTCTACACATGATTGGTTCTCCTTTTCTTCTACTGGTTTTCTTTTACGTTGCTTCTCCTGACTTCCACATAAGTCCGGTAATATTTCTTTGTCCCTTTGTTTGGGAACATATCGGAAAACTCCGTCACTTCAATTTTCGGGTTCCTCTGTAAAATCTTCCCGAACCACTTAATATCGTTCTTCGTTCCCATAAGCCTAACCTTTAACATCAATCCCGTCCTCCGAACATGGCATACAGATTGTGGTTATATGTTGCGTATTCCGGATACCGAATCTGTATTGCCTGCCAAAAATAGGGCGCATAGGCACAGCAGAACAGTTCTTCCACTGTGTACCGTCTGCACTCGTCCACCTGTTCCCCCGCATCATCATAGTCGAGGACGCTCGGCGTACCATTGCAGTAAAGGTTATACGCCATCCTGACTACTTTCACGCTCCCGCTGGTCTGCCAGCCTTCATGCAGGCACTCCGTTTTTACGTTACCTGTCTTAAAATCATAAATACTTTTGATATTTCTTCTTGTGTCATCGCTGATACCAAGACAATATACAAGTGCCTTGTGGTATACGTCCTGATACCTGACCTCTTTCAATTTCTCATAGTAGAATTTTTCATGTGCATCGCTGATAAAAATAATCGCTTTCTCTGCTCCTAACGCTGTACTACTCATGTTCATTTCCTCCATTTCTTATTTTGTTTTGACCATAACAAAAGGACACTTCCCTAAAATTTTCTTTTAGAAAAATGTCCTTATCGTACAAAATATTGAATTGGATTTATGAGTACAACTATTCATTAACGCTTATTATTCTTCATTATGCGTTGTAAAATTGTTGTAAATTTGTTGTAGTTTACAAGTCCAAGTACCGCAAACCCTTGATTTTACTGGTCTTTTCCACCAAGCGTTTTCATCGTCGGGAAGAGCAAAACATCGCGAATGGCCGGCGAATTTGTCATCATCATCACCATACGGTCAATGCCATACCCGATTCCGCCGGTCGGCGGCATACCGATACTGAGGGCGTTTAAGAAATCCTCATCCGTATGATTCGCCTCGGCATCCCCAGCGGCAAGCAAAGCCTCCTGCGCCTCAAAACGCTCACGCTGGTCGATAGGGTCGTTTAGCTCAGAGTACGCATTCGCCATCTCCCATCCATTCATGAAAAATTCAAAACGCTCCACATATTCGGGGTTCTCCGGTTTCTTCTTCGTCAACGGAGAAATCTCAATCGGATGATCCATGACAAATGTCGGCTGAATTAAATGATCCTCTACAAACTCCTCAAAGAACAGATTAAGGATATCTCCCTTCTGATGCCTGTCCTCATATTCGATATGATGCTCGTCTGCCAGTTTCCTGGCCTCTTCCGTAGTCTTAATCTCGTTAAAGTCCACATTGGCATATTTCTTCACGGCCTCCACCATCGTAATGCGCTCAAAAGGCTTAGACAAATCCATCTCATGCTCGCCGTATGTGATAATCTCGGAACCTGTCACCTCTTTTGCCACATAGCGGTACAGATTCTCCGTCAAATCCATCATGCCATGATAATCTGTGTATGCCTGATATAATTCCATCAAGGTAAATTCCGGGTTATGGCGGGTATCAAGCCCCTCATTGCGGAACACGCGCCCAATCTCATAGACACGCTCCAAGCCTCCCACAATCAACCTCTTTAAGTAAAGTTCCAGAGAAATGCGCAGCTTCAAATCCTCATCCAAGGCATTGAAATGCGTCTCAAACGGCCGCGCTGCCGCACCGCCCGCATTGCTCACAAGCATCGGCGTCTCCACCTCCATGAATCCCTGTCCATCCAGGAAACGGCGAATACTGCTTAACACCTTGGAACGCTTGATAAAGGTGTCCTTTACCTCCGCGTTCATAATCAAATCCACATACCGCTGTCGGTATCTCATGTCCGTATCGGTAAGTCCGTGATATTTCTCCGGTAGAATCTGCAAACTCTTAGATAACAGCGTCACTTCCTGGGCATGGATGGATATTTCCCCTGTCTTAGTGGTAAATACTTCTCCCTTGATTCCCAGGATATCGCCCACGTCATATTTCTTGAAATCCTTGTAACTGTCCTCGCCAACGCTGTCCCTTGCCACATATACCTGGATATCTCCCTGCAAATCCTGAATATTACAGAAAGAAGCTTTTCCCATCACACGTTTGAACATCATTCTGCCGGCAACGCTGACCGTCTGGCCCTCTAACTCGCCATAATGATCCTTAATCTCCTGGCTGTGTTTTGTTACCTCATATTTCGTAATCTGAAACGGATCTTTACCGTTACTCTGCAAATCCGCCAATTTGTCATGACGGATTTTCAACAACTGGTTCAGGTCTTGTCCCGGTGACTGATTGTTCTGTGCCATCTTCTTTTCCTCCTAATTGGAACGCTGGATTCCCAATACTTTGTATTCCATAACGCCTGCCTGTGTCTCTATAGTTACTGTATCTCCGACTTTCGCCCCAATCAGGGCTTTCCCTACCGGAGATTCATTTGAAATCTTCCCCTGGAGGCTGCTTGCCTCGGTGGAACCGACAATCTTATATTCTAATTCCTCATCAAACTCGCAATCCAAGATTTTGACCTTGCATCCCACGTTGATTTTATCAAGGTCTACCTCGTCTTCCACTACAACCTCAGCATTTTTGAGGATTTTCTCAATCTCTTCGATTCTGGCTTCTATATCGCGCTGCTCGTCCTTCGCGGCATCATACTCTGCATTTTCGGAAAGATCCCCCTGCTCCCTGGCTTCCTTGATTTTCTGGGAAACCTCTTTCCTCTTTACCACTTTGAGATCGTGCAATTCTGTCTCTAATTTCTGCAAACCTTCATAAGTCAATAAATTTTTCTTTTCCATTATACTACACCTTCCTAAACTACATTGTCAGTACTATTATAAAAAGTTTATAATACTCCCTTAACAATCACAGTATTATAACCGATAGGCACGGAAATGTCAAGATTATCCACACTTTCAGCGGCAGTCCACGCCCGCTTATACACGGGAATATAGAGCATGTCTTCTCTGGCGCATTTTAAGGGACAATCGCCTTTATGCTCCATATCTAATATCACGTTAAAATCCGCCGGCAATTCTTCCTCCTTAGAAGAAATCTGCACAACCAAACCGCTATCCTCATACATTCTTTGAATATAATCGGTAAAATATGCAGGGCGGTCCGTAACAATCCTTAAAAAATTTAAATCCTCTGAAATCTGCTCGAGCATCACCTCCACCTGGTCTTCATCCAACAGAGATTCCGGCGGCATGTCCGTATCAACGAGCAATGGGCAGAACTCCCTGTAAGATATGCGGTGACGCTCCAGAATCTGCTGTAAAATAACCAGGAATTTATGAAGATAAGGGTTTTCCCTGGGAAATTCTTCTTCCTCCTCCTGCGGTGGATTGTCCGCCTGCGAACTTGACTTTCTGCCAAAAATCCACGTCAAAAGCCGCCGCCAAAATTCCTGGAAACGACTACCGCAATCTTCCTGCTTCCTCTCTTGCAACCTCCTCATAATCCACCCCGGCAAATACTGTTTCTTCAATATATGAAGGCGCAAAACAGGTTATTCCGCTTATAATCACGATTCCATGCAACTATTCTAAATCCATCTGGCCATGCAGCGTTCGCGCAAACAATTCTTCCAGCTGCGCATATGTTTCCACTTCATTGATTTTGCCCCGAAGTTTCGCTGAATTTTTATAACCGCTGGTATACCAGGCCGCATGTTTGCGCATTTCCCGGATTCCCATGACTTCGCCTTTATAAGCGATCTGGGCTTTTGCATGGCGTAGAATCATCGCTGCAACTTCCTGAATATCCGGCTTAGGCAATTGCTCTCCCGTGTCCAGGTAGTGCAGAATTTGCGCAAAAATCCAGGGGTTGCCCTGCGCTCCCCTGCCAATCATAAAACCGTCGCAGCCCGTTTGCTGCCTCATGTTCTGTACATCCTTTGCCGTTAAAATGTCTCCGTTGCCAATTACCGGAATAGAAACTGCTTCCTTAACCTGGCGAATAATATCCCAATCCGCTTTGCCAGAATAATATTGTTCACGGGTCCGCCCATGAACCGCCACAGCAGCCGCGCCCGCCTCCTCTACAATCTTGGCAATCTCCACCGCATTGATATGAGCGTCGTCAAAACCTTTGCGTATTTTCACAGTCACCGGCTTCTTTATTGCCTTTACAATGTGAGAGACAATCTCATACACCAGTTTCGGCTGTTTCATCAGCGCCGAACCCTCCCCATTATTTACGACTTTCGGCACGGGACAGCCCATATTGATGTCCAAAATATCAAAAGGACGCTCCTCTATGCGCTTTGCCATCTCACTCATAATATACGCATCCGCCCCGAATAGCTGTAAAGAAACCGGACGTTCTCCCGGTTCCGTCGTCAGTAAAATTTCCGTATTCTTATTATTGTAATAAATACCTTTAGCGCTCACCATCTCCATACAGAGAAGCCCTGCCCCCTGTTCTTTACAGAGCACACGAAATGGCAGGTCACATACCCCTGCCATCGGCGCTAGAATCAAATTATTTTCCAGATTTACATTCCCGATTCTAAGTGTTTCCATTTCCCTTTCATTCCTAATTTTATTACTTCTCTCTATGCTCATTACTTCCAGTAGATTGTACGAATTCTCCCGATTCTATTACGAACTATTTCTGACGGTTCTGCTTATTATAAATCAGCCTCAATCCTTGCAAGGTCAGCGTAGGGTCGTAAATGTCTATGGTGTCCGTCTCGCTGGCAATGATTGTTCCTAAACCTCCGGTTGCCACTACCTTGAGATTATCATAGCCAGTCTCCTTCTTGGTCTGGCGAATAATATATTCCGTCTGCCCAATCTGCCCATAAATCAAACCCGCCTGCATACTGCTGATCGTCTCCTTCGCCAGAATACTGTTCGGCTTGCGAATCTCAATTTCCGGCAGTTTAGCCGCGTCTTCCCACAATGCCTTAGCGGAAGTGCGAATCCCCGGCGCCGTCACACCCGACACGAAAGCTCCGGTCTCATCCACCAAATCGTAAGTCGTCCCCGTTCCAAAATCAATGACAAACACCGGCCCGCCATACAGTTCATAAGCTGCCGCCGCATCCACAATACGGTCCGCGCCAATCTGCCTGGGATTCTCCGTGGCAATACGGATTCCCGTCTTTATCCCCGGCTCCACCACCACCGGGTGAATGCCGAAATATTTGATAAAAGCGCTGGAAAGCGAGTGCATCACATTGGGCACTACGGAGGCGATAATGACATCCTTAATGTTCTCATAGGAAATCCCATTGTGCGCCAATAAATCCCGCATGCAAATTCCATACTCATCCGACGTCCGCTGAAGCTTTGTCGTCATGCGGAATGTCGCTTCCAATTGCTCCCCATCAAAGATTCCAAATGTAAAATTCGTATTTCCCACGTCCACAACCATTAACATGTCTTAATCCTCCAAATCGTCATCGCTTATATCTTCTCCCAGAAAAAATACCTTAAAATACATTTCCAAAGATTGAAATAACTCCTGCTTATCTCGCTGTAACTGCTTAATTTTCAGCACGCTCCCAATGTCGTCATACAGTAAATCACCCTCGTCACATGCCGCCCAAAGCTGCAAACTGCCCTCACTGTCAAATCCCAGCGTCAATGTCCCGCCAATGTCTTCTGTGTAGAGCACGCACATAATCTTGAGCTCATCTTTAATCCCCTGCGGCAAGGATTGAAATCCTTCATTCAGATAATACTTCTTCGTATATGCACTGGAACCGCACAGCACAGTTTCCCCATGATCCATGATAATCTCCTTCTCGCCGGTCTTTTCCTCCAGTCAGCTGCAATCTTCTTCCCTAGTTTCTGCTTCCCTTTTCCACTTTATGCCAAAGATATACCCCTGCACAACGCGTTAATATCAAATATATCCATAGATCCCACGCACTGACACCTCGCCGGAAGAAACTTTACTTATTCCGCCCTCCCTCTCAACAAGAAGCTCTCCTCTGTCGTCGATCCCTAACGCCGTACCTTCATATTCGCCCAATGGGTCAAGCACCCGCACAGACCGCCCGCAATTAGCCAGCATACCGTTATATTCCTCCATCAAAGCCGATAAATCCTGCGTTTTGAGAAAAATTTCATAATAGCGCTCGAAGTGCGACAGCACAGCTCCTAACAGCTGCGCCCTGGTAATCTGCTCTTCCCTTCCCTGCAGCTGCATCTCCAATTTAAGGGAAGTCGCTGTCTTCGCAATCTCTTCCGGGAACTCTGACTGGTGCACATTGATACCTGTGCCTACCACGATATGATTAACATAATCAATCTGTGCGCTCATCTCCGTGAGAATCCCTACAATTTTCTTACCGTTGAGCACAACGTCATTGGGCCACTTAATCTGCGGCTGCATACCAGTAACTTCCGCAATCCCTTTGGCAGTCGCCATGCCTTTCACAAGCGTAAGCATGGAGGCGTTACCGGGATCTATCTGCGGCTTGATTAAAATGGAGAAAAACAGTCCCGTGCCGCAGGGGGAACTCCAAGTCCGCCCTCTGCGTCCTCTGCCTGCCGTCTGTTTATCTGCCACCACGACCGTTCCGTGCCAATCCATACTGCCAGCTGACTCTGCAATCCGCTTTGCCTCCGCGTTCGTCGAATCGACTTCCTCTAAGTAACGCACGTTATGTCCCAGCCATTTGGTACGCAATCGGCTTGCAATTTCACTCTCTGACAAAATGTCCGGCACTGCCACCAACCGATAACCTCTGTTTTGAACAGCCGTAATCTCATACCCTGCCTCTTTAAGCTGCTTGATCGCTTTCCACACAGCAGTGCGGGACACGCCAAACTTCTCACACAGCTCCTGCCCGGAAACATATGTATCCTGATTCTGGCGCAAGGCCTGTAAAATCTTCGTTTTCATCGCTGCCCCCTTAATCTAAACCATATATCTTGGCTAGCCAAACGTTACATCCATCGGCATACCATTTCTATCCAAGCGTTGCATACATCACTGCTTTGATGCTATGCATTCTGTTTTCTGCCTCGTCAAATACGACGGACTGCCCGCCCTCAAACACTTCGTCCGTAACCTCCATTTCCTGCAAACCAAATTTGTCATGAATCTGTTTGCCAATCGTCGTCTCCAAATCATGAAAAGCCGGGAGGCAATGCATGAAAATCGCCGACTTTTTGGCATTCTCCATTACTTTCTGATTTACCTGGTAAGGTATGAGCTCCTTGATACGCTCGGCCCAGACCTCATCCGGCTCCCCCATGGACACCCACACATCTGTATAAATGACATCTGCATCTTTGGTTCCTTCCATCACATCTTCCGTCAAGGTGATGGAGGCGCCGGTTTCCCCGGCAATAGTCTGGCAGTAGTCCACTAATTCCTGCTCCGGGAAGTAAGCCTTACTGGTACACGCCACAAAATCCATGCCCAGCTTCGCACAGGTCACCATCAGGGAATTGCCCATATTATAACGGGCGTCTCCCATGTACACAAACTTTACACCGCGCAGATGCCCCAGCTTTTCCTTGACAGTCAGCATATCGGCAATCATCTGCGTGGGATGAAACTCATTCGTAAGCCCATTCCATACCGGCACGCCCGCATAAGCGGCAAGCTCCTCCACGATCTCCTGCCCATAACCCCGATACTCAATACCATCGTACATCCTGCCCAATACCCGCGCTGTGTCACGGATGCTCTCTTTCTTTCCAATCTGGGAACCTGACGGGTCGAGATATGTGACATGCATGCCCAAATCATGGGCCGCCACCTCAAAGGAACAACGCGTTCTGGTGCTTGTCTTCTCAAAAATCAAGACAATATTTTTACCTTTCAGATTATCATGCGCAATCCCCTGCTTTTTTTTCTTCTTGAGTTCTGCCGAAAGGTCAATCAGGTATTCAATTTCCTCCGGCGTGAAATCCTTTAACTTTAAAAAGTTCCTTCCACGTAAATCCATACTTTCCTCTCCTTCATACAAAATGCAAACGGACTGTCAGAAAACCGGACAGCCCGTTACTGTTCACAACCTAAGTGATTTGCCTATTACCGGCTCTTTTCGTGATACTAAAGCTCCTTGGCTACCTCTGCAATCGTCTTGGTAAGTCCTGCAACTCCCTGGATATCGGACGGGATGATAATCTTAGTCGCCTGCCCATCTGCCGCCTTGGCAAATGCCTCTAAGCTCTTTAACTGCAAGACTGCACTATCGGGGGCAGATTCTTTGAGGAAGCGCAAGCCGTCTGCATTCGCCTGCTGAATCCGCAAAATAGCTTCTGCCTGGCCTTCCGCCTCACGCATCGTAGCCTCCTTCTTAGCCTCCGCGCGCAAGATTGCCGCCTGCTTCTCCGCCTCTGCGTCAAGGATTGCTGATTCCTTCTTACCTTCTGCCACGAGGACTGTCGCGGTCTTTTCGCCTTCCGCCTGCGTTACGGCCGCACGCCGCTCACGCTCTGCCTTGGCCTGTTTCTCCATGGCGTCTTGAATCTGCTGCGGCGGAATGATATTCTTCAATTCCACACGGTTTACCTTGATTCCCCAAGGATCTGTCGCCACATCTAAAGAGGCGCGCATCTTCGTGTTAATTAACTCTCTGGACGTCAACGTCTCGTCTAATTCCAAATCTCCGATGATATTACGGAGCGTCGTCGCCGTCAAATTCTCAATTGCCATAATCGGACGTTCCACGCCGTACGCAAACAGCTTGGGGTCAGTAATCTGAAAATAAACAACAGTGTCAATCCGCATCGTTACATTATCCTTGGTGATAACCGGCTGCGGCGCAAAGTCTACTACTTGTTCCTTTAAAATCACACGCTTTGCCACACGGTCAAGAAACGGCACTTTGAAATGAAGCCCCACGCCCCAGGTTCCCTGGTAAGCTCCCAAGCGCTCTATGACAAGCGCGTGCGCCTGCGGTACAATCTTGATACAAGACGCCAACAATATCAGCACCAGGATAATAAATCCAATTACAATTAAAAATTCAATTCCTCCGGTCATATGTCTTCCTCCATTTTATAATTTTTATTTTCCTAAAGGTGTTTTTCTCACTTTTTCTCTTACCATTAATTTCACCCCTCTGATTTCCACAACCTCTACTACGGCATACAGAGGGATCATCTCGTCGTCAATTGCACGCGCTGTCCATTCCTGCCCTTCGACGCTGACTATTCCCTGGGCATTGAGGTTATCGACTTTCTCCTTTACAACTCCCAGTTTCCCAATCAAACTTTCGGCGTTGGTTTTCACCCGGTCTCTCTTGAGATAATTAACAGCCAACGGCCTTGTCAGCGCCATCAGCGCCACAGACACCACGATAAACAGGATAATCTGCACTGCAAGGTCGGCCCCCAGCAGGCTTGCAATAAAAGCAACCAATGCTCCTCCGGCAAACCATATCGTAGTCAGCCCAAGCGTAATAATCTCAATCACTGCCATTACAATAACGATAATTAACCAGTAAACTCCATCCATAATGTTCGCCTCCTTGTTGATATATTACTATATTTCCCCAGGGATTACAATAATAACTTAACTTCCTGAATTTTACAGGTAACAGTTCAGCCTTCAAGTATTTCTTCACAGTTTCCACAGTGGTTTTCTGAACAAATAATCTAAAAATATTTATGGAAGTTTTAATGGATTGGCAGATTTCCCCTCCCTATGCCAAAATGCAAACACTTCAGGGATTTTGTGTATCTCATATCTTTGGGAGAGAGATGCCAGAAATTTAAAAAACCGTCAGCCAGGCCTCTCTTGCGAAAAGCCTGGCTGGTAATTTCTATTCCTTTAATTCAAAAACTACTCTTTTATTCTGTCAATATCCGTAAGATTTACACCCAAACTGGTAAGGAGCGCCTTTAGCAGAAGATATTGTTCTTTCAACTTCGCATATGTCTTTACCGCATTTTCTTCTCTTGCCAGCATCATATACTCCTGTATGGCCTTAAATTCATCCATCGCGTTTTTCATTATTTTAGCGCCATTCATATAATCACCTGCTTTCTCTAAGCCGTTTATACGATAACTTCATTATAGCAGATAATAAGATTAGGTGTAAAGCGCTGCGCAAATACATCTAATTGGCCGCATAGCCCATGTGTTACTGTTCACTCGTAATTTGAATTTGTATGCAATTGCCACCTATCATAAAATATTTTATTGCCGCAGGTTATCTGGCTTAGAAGAATACATGATTTCCAATCACAATTCCCTGCATTCCCGAGGACACACTCCGAAAACTCGTAGCTCCGTTTACATTGTCAACGCCGCTGATAGCCTGCTGCGCAGCCTGTATGCAGCTTCCGCTGACGCCGCTTGCCAATACGCCCGCCATCGTTCCGTTCAAAGCCGGTGTAAACTGGCCGCTCTGGTAAATAACACCGGAAATACTTCCCGCATATCCTGCACGGACACGGTTCATGACAACTGCGCCTACTGCAAGCTGTCCTTCATAGCACTCGCTCCCTGCCTCACACTGAATCAATGCGCCCAACAGCGTGACATCATCATAAGATGCTGCAACCGCTGCCTTCTGCTGTGTTCCGCCGCCCTGGCTCTGGCTCTGCGCCGCCTCTTTAGCTCTTCTCTCAGCCTCTGCCGCCTCAATCGCTGCACGTTCTTCCTCAACGGAAATTGCTTTGCCAAGCTCTAATTCTACATTTACATATTCTGCACTGACGTAACCAGCTGCATCGCCAACCTTGACGCATACCCAGCCGTCAACCGCTTCTGCCTCTTTGTCGACTTTAATCTTCCCGCCTTCTTCCAGCACGTCGAGAATTGTCACGCCTTCCTCGGAAGAAGCTGTCTCCCTTACGCGGACGCCGCCTGTCACCGCCGTTGCGTAAGTCGTTCCCAGCTCATTGGCAAGCGTTTCTGCCTCTTGCCCTGTCACACAATACTCGTTCTTCACATATCCTTCTACGCTGCCGGACTTAATCTTTGTCCACTCATCTCCGCTTTCTACAATCTCAGCAGATGCGCCCTTAGGGAGTTTCCCTGCCGGCTCTGCCTCCTCAGACGCCTGTGTACGGACATTCAGGTATTCCTCCACCTGAGGCATCAATTTCGTGTCCCAAGGGGAAACTTCTTTCTTCTCCTCGGCATCTTTATCTTTCGATTTATTATCTTTATCTTCAGCAACTTCTTCCTTTTTGGAATCCGCTGCTTTCTCTTCCTTTTCTTCCGGCATAGATTCTTCCGGCTGCTTCTCTTCTTCTATGATATCTTGAACGGCATTCTCCGGCTGTTCCTCTTTCGCTGCTTCTTCTAATTTCGCTTGCTCCGGCTGCTCTTTCATCGCTTGTTCCAATTTCAATTCAGCCGGCTGCTTTTCTTTTACTGCTTCTTCCAATTTCAATTCAACCGGCTGCTTCTCTTCAACAGAGGACGCTACCAATTGATTTTGTTTTTTCACTTTCGTCGCAACTACATTTCTATAACTCTTTCCCGCTGTCTCCGCTATCAATTCCACATTCCGGCTATTCAGATCCGCCTCGGTTGAACCCCCTGCTGCCGGCAATGCTGAAAATGCCAAAACCAGAGAAAATGCTGCAACAACTCCGCTTTCCATAACCTTCTTATCGAATTTCATATTGACCTCCTGAAAGATAAAACAACATGTTAAAACTTTATATGTTATTTTATGCAAAAATATTAAAATTATTACGAACTTATTACACTATAGCAAAGGTTTTGTAAATTGTCAAGGGTTTTCCCAGCGCTTATTTCTATCAAAAGTACCATTTTTAGCATTTTTACTATATTTCTCCATATAGATTGAAAAGAACTATACAAACTGCTATAATAAATGACAGCAAATTTTATTTGTAAAATTAAGAAAATGTTATGATACCGTACCGGTCGGAAGGGAGAGATATTTGTGAAAGAAAAGGCACAAAAAAGAGAAAAGGCGCATCAAAAACTGAAATCGCTCCACACAAACAGGGTTAAAAGGCTTTCTTCCATAAAAGCAAAAGTTTCTTTTGTATTGCTTTTTTCCATTGTCCTGACAATTTTTATGGGCTTAGGCACTACAATTCCCAGCATTTGGAGTAACACAGCTTCTATAACAGAAAATTATATGAGGGATTTAACTGATTCTTATGGGCAAATTCTCAATCAAAATCTCATTGTCTCGGCCATGAACATGAGCGGAGAACGGTTAGGCGTCACTTTTGGTGAAGCCGGCCTGCAAGGGATGGAGACCAGTTATTTCTATATTATAAATGCTGAAGGCAACATCATCTATCATCCGAACCCGGATATGTTGGGAAAACCGGTAGACATTCCCGCTATTGTTGGCATAATGGAACAGATAAAAGAAATCGAACCGGGCAGCGCACCGGAACCGGGCACGATACGATATACATATGAAGGAGCCGCCAAACGCGCCTCCTATTATGTAACAGAGAAATACAACGTCACTGTCGTCCTCTGTGCAGATGAAAAGGAAATATTCGCTCCTCTCAACCGGGTGATGGGCAAGGCGGCTCTTATATGCTGCTCACTCGCCATCATTCTTGCAATTACAGGCTACTTATCCGTTGCTAAAATGATTAAGCCCTTCCAGACAGTCACCGACATAATCGGAAATCTGGCAGACATGAATTTCCAGGAAGACGAACGCCTGGTAAAAATCAGCGGCCGCAAAGATGAAACGGGCGTAATGGCACGCGCTATTACCTCCATGCGAAATTCACTGAGTAACATTGTCACAGAAATCAAGCAGCAGAGCTCCCTTCTGTATACAACTTCAGAACATTTAAGCTCACGCGCTTCCGAGACTACCGACACAGTGCAAAATGTAGAACGCGCCGTCTGTGAGATTGCCACTGGCGCCAACAGCCAGGCTTCCGAAACACAAAAAGCCACGCAAGATATACTGTTGATGGGAACTATGGTAGAAGACACTTCCTCACAGGTTACATCTTTACATAATACCGCCGATTCTATGAAAGAATCGAGCGACACCGCCAGCCGCGCTTTGACAGAACTGGATGCCGTCAACCGCCACGCGATTGATTCTATCGACATTATTTATAACCAAACCCTGACGACGAATGAATCTGCCATGAAAATCAAAGAGGCAACCGGCCTGATTTCTTCTATTGCAGATGAGACGAACCTTCTATCTTTAAATGCTTCCATTGAAGCAGCGCGCGCCGGGGAAGCGGGACGCGGATTTGCCGTTGTGGCGTCCCAAATTCAGAAGTTAGCGGAGCAATCTAACGATTCTGCGCGGCAGATTGACGATATAATCTATACCTTATTGGAAGATTCTCAGAAAGCTGTCCAGACCATGGAGGAAGTGAAAGAAATTATTACAAAACAAAGCGAAAATGTCAGCAGAACCGGCTCCGTATTTTCCCAGGTTCAGGGCGGTATCTCTGAATCTATCCAGGGTGTGGATGAGATTGCAGACCGCACCAGCCAGCTTAATACGGCGCGCAGCAACATTGTAGATGTGGTTCAAAACCTGACAGCCATTGCAGAGGAGAATGCTGCCAGCACGCAGGAAACATCCGCTGCGGTGAACGAAGTCGCCAACATCATGCAGGATTTCTCCGACCACGCTGCGAAGCTACAGGAGATTGCTCATACGCTTGAGGCGAATGTGGATATTTTCCGCTTATAACGTCAGCAATGGCATGATGTAATATTGCAAAGAGCTGCGGCATTAAGGATGCTATATACAAGATTCAACCGTTTTCTCAACGGAATTTCTTCTATCTTGTATGTTTCTCACTTAACGCCACAGCTCTTTTTCTGTACGGTATAGAACGGTTTTCTCTATTTGCTAACCGACATTGCACAAATAATTTACAATCTCTTCAACAATTCTTCCCGCTCTGCCTCATATCCCGGTTTACCGAGCAATGCGAACATATTGCGCTTATAGCTCTCCACGCCTGGCTGATTGAACGGATTTACGCCCAGGATATATCCGCTGACGCCGCAGGCAAACTCAAAGAAATAGAACAACTCACCGAGATAGAACTCATCCTGCTCAGGAATCTTTACCATAAGGTTCGGCACATTTCCGTCTGTGTGCGCCAGAATCGTTCCATTCATCGCACTCTTGTTGACAAAGTCCATATCTTTTCCAGCAAGGTAATTCAGACCGTCGAGATCCACCGCCTCTTCCTTGAGCTCTACAGTACTGCGGGACTTCTCCACATTTAGCACGGTCTCAAACATAATACGCGCGCCGTCCTGGATGAACTGGCCCATAGAATGAAGATCCGTCGTCAAATCTACAGACGCCGGGAAGATTCCTTTCTGATCCTTACCCTCGCTCTCGCCGTAAAGCTGCTTCCACCACTCTGACACATAATGGAGGCTCGGCTCATAATTTGCCAACACTTCAACGGCCTTGCCTTTTCTTAACAAAATATTTCGCACTGCCGCATACTGCAAAGCGTCGTTTTCTGCAAAAGGCTTGTCCAATGCCAGCTCACGTCCTGCTGCCGCGCCTTCCATCAGCTTATCAATATCTGCCCCGCTGGCAGCGATTGGAAGCAAACCGACAGCCGTCAGTACGGAGAAACGCCCTCCCACGTCGTCAGGTACGACAAACGTCTCATACCCCTCTTCTGCAGCGAGGTTTTTCAGGGCTCCTCTTGCCTTGTCTGTCGTCGCGTAAATTCTCTTAGCCGCCTCTTCTTTGCCATATTTCTTCTCCAGCAATTCCTTAAATACGCGGAATGCAATCGCCGGTTCCGTCGTGGTTCCAGATTTGGAAATAACATTCACAGAAAAATCACGGTCGCCGATCACCTCAATCAGCCCTGCCAGATATGTGCTGCTGATGCTGTTGCCGGCATAATAAATTTCCGGCGCTTTGCGGATTTCTTTTGATACATTATTATAGAATCCATGCCTCAAAAATTCAATCGCCGCCCTGGCGCCCAGGTAAGAGCCGCCAATTCCAATAACAACCAGAACTTCGGAATCACCCTGGATTTTCTCTGCCGCTTTTTTAATCCTTGCAAACTCCTCTTTATCGTAATCTACCGGCAAATCCAACCACCCCAGAAAATCATTTCCTGCACCTGACTTTGATACAAGAACCTCTTTGGCGTCTTCCGCCAATTTTGCCATGTAGGAAACTTCTTCCTGGCTGATAAAATCAGCGCTCTTTCCATAATCAAACGTTACTTTTCCCATGATTTCCACTCCTTTTCCATAAAATTATCGTCACGATTTCCAATTACAGGATAAGTGTAGCAAATCTGCCTCGTTTCGTCAACAATACAAGCAAGAGCGGGACAGTTTCAACAGCAAAAACATCAGGAAAAATACTCTTGCAGCACAGCGTTAAATACTTCTTCCTCTTCCTGCTTTTTGTAATCCAACTCGCTTGGCTCCGCCTCTGCGTGCTGGCTCCTTGCATTCTCCTGAGTCTGCCGCTGGCCCTGCACTTGCTGCTGGCCTTGATCCTGCGGCTCTTCCTGCATAATCACGTCAAAATATGCCTGAATATTGTCTGTAATGCTCGTCAAGCTCCGATTGAGCTTTTTTATCTGTCTCAAAATCCTCGACAGGGAAATTGCTAAAATCACTCCCATCACCACGATAGATGCCACTGTCAGGACTTCACTGTGTGTCTGTAAGATACTTACCCATTTCTCCATAAGCCTGTCCTCCTTTTTGAATTTTCTATCAATAAAAATAACTGTTCAAAATTCTATAGAATTCCGAACAGTTACATTATAAATATTATTCTTGATGATGTGAAGTAGCTGAATGCCTTTTTTCACCGCATCTTTCGACAAGCTAAGACTATTTGATTTCTTTAATCATTGGCGGTATCTGGGAAAGCATGTTGTCCACATCCTCAAACATGGCGCTCTTTGTCGTGCCAAGCATACTTGCACATCTAATGTGGTTCAAAACTTCCTGATACTGATCCTTGATATCATCAAAGAAAGCATTAACCGTCGTCAAGGCTGCCTTGGAATCATCTATAACGCCAGAGATTTCTGACTGCACCGCGGTTGCGCCATCCGCCGCCTCCGTGATTTTATCAAACATTTCATATGTGTCGTCCACTTTCTCAAGGCTTTGCCCCAATGCCTGCTGAGAGGTCTCCATATCGGTACGCAGCTTGCCGGTGCCCCGTTCCACATCGGAAACGCTTACCTCCACCGCTGCCACAAGATTCTTCACCTCATCGGCAAGGCTTTTGACTTCCCTTGCCACCACGGAAAACCCTTTGCCCCGCTCTCCCGCCTTAGTCGCCTCAATGGAGGCGTTGAGCGCAAGGATATTGGTCTGTTCCGCAATGGAGGTAATCTTGTTGGTGCATCTTTTTATTTCATGCACCGCCGCCTCAAAAGCCAGGAATGTATTCCTCATTTCTGCAAAATGCTCTTCCACTTGCAAAGCGCTGCTTTTGAGCTCTTCCACCTCACTCTGCGCCTGCGCCACCGATTGGGCTATATCGCCCTTTACCGATGCAAACTGCCCGGACGCCTGGCTGATATTGGAAAAAGTTCCCTCGAAATCCTGTAATGTCTGCTGGAAATTATCAGATTTCTCCAAGGTTCCCTTAAAGGAACGATTCACCATACCCAGCTGGTTCAGAGAGTCAACTTCCTTCTGCACAAGGTCTTTTTGGTATTCTTTTAAGCTGCCCATCACATGCAATATGGGATATGTATCTATATCATGCTGCTTTTTTCTCTTAAACTGCATTTCCTTCTCCTCCTTTATTCAAATACCACACAGGTCATGGACTGGTTGACGAACTGGTTATTATAGTGCTCCCCATATCCCACAAGTCCTACATGGTTCCCCAAAGTTCCCATTTCCTGCAAATATTCCTGCATGTAATGATTTTCTGTAAACAGCAAGTAACGGAACAGGCAGTTTACAGAGAAAACAGCTGAAATCTGTGAAAAATCCTGCCGAATCTGCTGGATGGTATTTTTCACAGTTTCTCTGTAATCGCCCAATTCCAACATCACAAGCACATCCGAATCGTTCACCTGCCGATAACATGTCAGGGCATTGCCGCTGACATCCTTGATGGAAATAATACATGTCTCGTTACCATTTAATTTGCCAAAAGGATTCTTAAACGTCTGTGTAAGAATCTGCTCTTCCGATACTTGCAGAATCTGCTGGTATACTTGTTTGGCCGACCTTCCGTTCAGTTCCCCAAGCAGATACTGCGATTTGTCTGTTTTGGAAGCAATGAAACGGTAATTGCCCATCTGATGGTAAATATTCTCCTTATATGCTTTCACCCTGCCATTTTTATTTTTAATTAATGCATAAGCAACAGCATCCTCGTATACTTTGCCGTTAGCTGATATCTTGCCGGCATCGCCCGTCCCGCCCACAAGCGAAATGTTCCGGTGTTTCAACACACTGTAAATCGTTGTCAGCACGCAGGCGTCATTCCCCGAGCAGAAATCTATACAGATGGTATCTGACTGAGAGCCTCCAACACTGTCCACATCTTTCTCTAACCGCGCAATATATTTGACCGGCATAACGGACGCCTCCTCCAGCACATTGGCGGCTGCAACGACGCCATCCGTATACGCTACTACGCTTACACCCTTCTCAACTATTCTGTTATCGTAACTCATCCCGATACATCCAATGCTAGGGACTTTGGGAAAAAGCGCCTCCAGCTTCTTTACATGTTCCTCAAACTGATCACTGTTCGACATCAACAAAATCAATTGAGGATTGCTCAATCCGCGGACAGCTTCCTGTAAATTTCCGCTTTGGCTGACACCAAAAAATTGTTTCACGGTAACGTCCTCCTTTATCATTTTGTTCGTGGCAAAATTTTCTACTATGATTATACTGTATTTTGCAGAAAGATGGAAGAAAAAAATCAAGAAAGCCTCCTTGACTTTTTCTGGGAACAGTATAAGATAAAAGTAATGCGAATACGTTATATATCAGAATATCAGTCAAACGGAGGAAAATATGAAACGAATTGTCTTAACAGGCGGCGGAACTGCTGGTCATGTCACCCCCAACATCGCCCTGCTCCCCAGATTAAAGGAACTTGGTTACGATATACATTACATCGGCTCCTACGATGGAATTGAACGCAAATTAATAGAACAGTGCCATATCCCCTATTATGGAATTTCCTCCGGTAAACTGCGCCGGTATTTTGATTGGAAAAACTTTTCGGATCCATTTAAAGTAATGAAAGGTTACCGGCAGGCGCGCGCCCTCTTGAAAAAACTCAACCCTGACGTGCTCTTTTCCAAGGGTGGTTTCGTATCTGTTCCGGTAATCCTGGCGGCAAAACACCGCAAAATCCCGGCCATTATCCATGAATCTGATATCACTCCCGGACTTGCCAACAAACTCGCCATTCCCAATGCAAGTAAGGTCTGCTGCAACTTCCCGGAAACCTTACAGTACCTTCCGGCGGAAAAAGCCGTGCTTACAGGCTCTCCCATCCGGAAAGAACTGCTCTCAGGGAATCGTCTGCACGGACTTACCTATTGCCATTTCAAACCTGACAAACCGGTTATCCTGATCATCGGCGGCAGCAGCGGCTCTCAATTCATCAACGAAGTTGTGCGCAGCCTCTTGCCGGAATTGTTACAAAACTACCAGGTGCTGCACCTCTGCGGCAAAGGCAATCTGGATACCACGCTCAATAATACTGCCGGCTATGCCCAATTAGAATATGCCAACCAGGAATTAAGCGACTTGTTTGCGGCGGCAGATATTGTAATTTCCCGTGCCGGAGCTAACGCTATCTGCGAACTTCTCGCATTGCGCAAGCCTAATATTTTAATCCCGCTCTCGGCCAATGCCAGCCGCGGGGACCAGATTCTAAATGCACGCTCTTTTGAACGCCAGGGCTACAGCATAGTAATCGAGGAAGAACAGCTCAGCAACGTAGTCTTGTCAGACGCCATTCACAAGCTGTTTGAAAACCGCAGCCAATATACGGCGGCCATGGCTAAAAGCGAGCAGCTCAACTCTGTGGAAACGGTAGTGCAGCTCATTGAACAGATTGCCAGAAAACAAAAAGCATAAATACCAAAGGGACTGTCGCCATAAGCAGAAACAGACAATTCTTAGCGGCCTTATTATCGCCACGAAGGCTTCTTCTATCATATGTTTCTTCCTTATTGTGACAGTCCCCAGTACATAAGATACAATACCCTTTTCGTAACTTACAAACGCAACGTCTACTGTTTCAGCTTTTCATAAATCCCATTCATCTCATCCTCAGACAGCTCCAAATGGTTCCAGCAGAGCTTATCCGCATTTCCGTCCTGCTCATACCTGGGAATCAGATGCATATGGAAATGGAACACCGTCTGGCCTGCCGCCGCCCCATTGTTCTGCATGATATTCAGACCATCGCACTTTAAAACTTCTGTCATATGCGCCGCCAACTTCTTGGCGAGAATCATCACATGTGCGGCTGTTTCCTCCGGCATCTCATAAATATTTGCATAGTGCTCTTTGGGGATAATCAATGCATGTCCCTTTGTCGCAGGGCTGATATCAAGAATTACCCGGAATTCTTCATCTTCATAGATTGTCTTGGAAGGAATCTCACCCCCGGAAATTTTACAGAAAATACATTTTTCGTCTTTCATGGTCTCCTCCATTCTGTACAAGTTCTCGTAACATCTTTAACTGAAAATAAACGCCTGATCCAACATTTTCAAGGTCTTAAAGTTACCCTTCGCCGTCATCTCCCCGGTCATAAATGCGCGCTGGAAAGTCATCCTTCCATGGACAATATTATCCATGACTGCCGTTGTCAGCTTGGTATATACATCAATTTTTTCACTCTGCCCATAGTAAATTTTTACTTCCTCATTTTGTATCTCTATGGATAAAGGCTTCTTCTTTCCGTCAATCATAAACAGATAATTTGCCGTGAAATCGCTTTGCGGCACAAAATGAGCCTCCAGTTCCATCAGATACGCCATCTCCTCGTCTTCTTCTTTCTGTCCTAACATATCTTTGAACATACTGCTCAACTCTTCGATATCCTCTTTCTGCTTCTTCACATAGACGTCATCTGCGACATACTTTGAGAGCTGCTCGCTCTCCTGAGGCGTAAGCTCTAACTGCTGTGTACGCAGGACAGACTGCCTGATTGCCTGATTACTGTTGGGCAGGCTCTTTTGTTTCTGTGAAATCGTGCGGTAAAGGTTTTCCGCCTTCTTCTCAATAATCACAGTGTAATCGTGATTCATTTCAAAGGCAACTAAATCTTCTACATAACCGCACAATCCGCTACAGGGAAGCCCGCCTAAAAATTCCCAGGCATTGGCAAGCGTAATCTCTCCTTCGCGCTCCCCGTAAGTCGTTGACATGACAATCGGCTGCATATAAGTCTTAGAAATCTTCTCCTTATCCCCATACAGCCAGCAGGCGTCTAAAAACTGCTGCATATATCCGCCGATACCCAGCCATTCCACCGTAGTAGCCAGAATAATCCCATCGGCATCCTTAATCGTCTGGGGCAGCGTCGAGATATTATTCTTATCTTCATAAATGTTATAACGCTGTACTTCTACCCTGAGCTCCGTCAGCACTTCCTGAATTTTATTCACCACATACAAGGTTGGGTCATCCAGAAGTCCCCGCCCTCCATAATAAATATTCACTTTCATACGCAAAAGCCTCCAAACATTTCAATCACTCCGCTACAATATTATCATATTACCAGTATAACAAATATTAAGAAATTTGCAGTTATACTAGAATATTTCATTGTATTAGTATATAAATTTTTGCTAATAAAGTCAACAACTGTGATGTATGCCTTTGTCTAAAAGAATATATACTCCTCAGCAGCAAACCGAATCTTGTCATTGGCCTTCAATTCGTGGGGCTCACGGTACTCCAAAGCCACGTCATTCACAAATGTCCCATTGGTGGAGTTTAGATCTTCAATAAAATACTTATTTTCTTTCCTGCTTATCCTGGCATGAAGACGGCTAACCCCATCCGCAGAAATTACTCCGTCCACCTGCTCACTGTTTTTGCCAAGAAGAAAACTATCTCCTTCAATCTGGAAATTCGCACATTGATGCATTCCCCGGTATGCCAGCTTCCCCAGCGTCCCTCCCTGCTGAACCGCCAAAACCTCTGTGGGATATGACGTCACATCCATATCCTCGGAAAAGGTTATGATCTGCAATTCTTCCGAAGGCTGCAGATTTTTTCTGCGCTTGCGGATCTCCCTCTTATTTCGCCTGCTCAAGTATTTCGGCGCTTGTGAAAATATTGAACTTAATGCCGGAAAGCAGCTGCGTGCACGCTCTGATATCTGCACGCTTTTTTCTTTCCATTTATCCTTACAGGCTTTTACTTTTCTCTCAAAACCCTCACTTTGTATTCCATGTTTCTCTTCGCTTTCACACAAATGATTGATATGTGTCGCGCTCTGCGCTTCCTCTTCCGGCTTACTTTCGATACATTTTCCTGGCTTCTCTTCATTTGCCACTGTCAATATGTTTTCCGCCATTGCCGCCGCCATTACGCCTTCAATATCTGCATTTTCCGTGGTGCAAAGCTGATATATCCGGTAACCCAATTCTACCGCAGCTTTCTCCTGATGGTCCAATTTGCGCAAAATTTGTTCCATACAGGCTGTAAAAGCCTCCGGCAGGCTTTTCTCATAAAATGGTAAATACGTAAAATGCAGACTGCCGTCGTCCAGACTGATGAAGATGAACTCCATTTCCAAACAGAGCCCTCCTTCCCGCAGAAGATACTCCGACAGGCTCAGACATATCTGCTGAATAGAAATAAGAAATCTCTTTAACATCTCATAACCTATTTTTTTACTGCAAAAATAATCTTCCATCTGTTGTTTTCCGCTGATATTATACAAATAGCGGCGCTCTCCCTCCGAAACGACCGGCTGCATAGACAGCAAACCTGGAATAATATGGCGCTCCAGCATTTGCAGCTCATATTGCTCCACCGGCGGCTTCTGCTCCCGGATGCACATATAGCTCTTACTCAAGTTTTTCCTATACGTTACTTCCATCCACTTCTCCTCCTATAACTTCTGATGCTCCGAACACTTCCTCCAACAATTCCAGCTTGCGAAACTTTTGCGCAGGGTGAAAATCCTCCCACATTTCCTGTTCCTTCACAAGTTCTGTTGTCCCAGCGTACAATTGTATTCCAGCATCCACAAGCAAAAAGATACATAACAGAACGACCGGGACAACGATTGATGCTTCTACGGTTAAGCTGCCCTTAACCTTCTGCCCTGGAGCTGTTTTTAACTTAATGATCCAGACGTCCCGAATACACAAAGCAGTGGGAAAACACTTCTTTCTCCACATACCTACACTCCTTGAAACAACAGGAAAAAGTAAGACAACAGCAAAAATGGCACGAAAGCAATTTCATCTTTCCTCTTTTTCCTCTTTAGAACTAAAAGCCCTAAAGAACATAACGCCGACAGCAGCAGCCCATACAGAAACAACTGTAAGTTTCCATATCCACCCAGGTATACGCCTGTCACTACCAACAGAATTCCATCGCCCAGCCCCAGGCTTCCACGTGTGGCTATACTGATTAAAATCAGAACAATCCCTAAAAGCATTCCCCACAAAATACTGTAAATGGAGCACACCGGGGCAAACATATGTAAAATAACGCCGACAATCCCAAACATCAAGATATAGATTACAGTCAAACGCCGGTATTTTACATCTTCTAAACTACATAAACTTAACAACCCCAAAACCAATATTTTCTGCATAATTTTCCCCTTTCGTACGCCGCATATTTTGGGCGCTCTTACCTTTATTTTTCATTGGCTTTCCTATATATTCTTTATTTTCCGCCACATCTTGAACATGGTTTCTTACTCCCTGTCTCCGAACGTTTTATCATATAAACGGTTCGTTTCAAACCGCTGCATGCAAGATGGTAATGATAACAGCCGCCCTCTGCCGTCACATAGACAATTTTCTCCATAATCTGCCCCTTCGCGCAGTGTGCACAAGGCGCGTAAGATTGTTGTAAACCATTCATCACCGCTGCTCTTACCGATTGAACAGACAATTTTAGATGCGTACAATCCCTGCTCTCGTGGTACACACTCTGGGTCGGCGTGATAAATACCCATGATTCATCCTTGCCCACCGTTTTATCTTCCTGAGCTCCCACCCAGCGATGTATACGGCACTCATCGGAAACCGTCATCTGCCGCTTGCCAAAAAAGCTCACTGGAAAGCGAATCTGATACGTTACGAAGGCGTCAATATAAATTTCATCAACACTTGTATTTTTCCAGGAGAAACCGGCTATGCCTCCTTTGATGAGGGATAATGAGCGTTTCTGTACGGCCAATTCTTTGTAGAACGCCGCCTGGGTCAATGCCTTTGCCTCCCCGGGCGTCTTATTCCGCAGCAGCGCGGTATCTGCCACAGCAGCATCTAATGAATTCGCCACAATATACTGCGTCTGCATCAGCAAAAACAAGGACAAAACCGTAATCACAGCAAATAGAAACAGCGGAAACACCAACGCCGCTTCCAGCGTCACAGCCCCTTTGCATTTGCGGAGGGCAGGGAAAAGTGCCTCCCATGGAACGAATGTCCCACCTTTTATTCCTATCCAACTATTTTGCCTGAGAGAGATTCTTTTCTTTTCCTTTCTTGTCATTTGAGGCACTTTTCCACACCCTCCTTACAAATTCCCGTCATTTATACATAAGACTGCCTTGCCCACGAAAATGATATAATCCATCATCTGTCTTTTGGGTTGTGATAAACCCCAGAAACAAGGGAGACGCCGTATAAAGTCCCACTGCCTGCACACCGTGAATTTGACAATCCATTCTAAACGTTCTCTGTTTCAACGCCATATTGCGCTCTATGATATCCATAGCGCGGAACGCCAATGTTTCCTCGCGTACCAACAGCAGCAAAATCTGAAGATATTCCCGGTAATCCAAACCATCTTCACGGCTCTCTGTCTTCTCCGCCTTTTTATCCAGCGCTTTTTCTCCTACAGACACGTCGCTTTTCCAATCGGAGACGGCTTTTACCAGCGCAACACGTCCGCCTGACAATAGACAACGCACATCCAAAATACTTTCGATATAACTCCACGCCAGCAAGATGCCAATCTTCACTGCATAGATGAGCGGAGCAACCCCCGTGAAGCCGACCGCCGCCGTGGCAATCTCTAACGCAAGCGCCTGTTTTTTGCTATCCTGCATAATTGTTGTAAAATTACCTGCTTCACGAATGAGAAGCAGCTCTTTCACTGTTTTTTCCAGATTTTCATAATCAGAACTTTTTCCCGCCACGCAATATTCCAACTCATATTCCAGAGTATGCGCTTTACCGCCCTGTTTAGCAGAGCCGCTGCCGCAGGAAAAATACCGGTTCAAATATTGAAGAAACCATAATTTATCTAAACCTCCCTCATCAGGCAATTTCAAGTTTCCTTGTTCCTTCCTGCGATTTGACAGCGTATCTGACAGCGGAATCGCCTTGCTGGAAATTCCAGAAGGGTCTTCAACCACCAGATTCAGCGTCAGCGAACTTTTTAATACATCCACGGAATCCAGCGGATTTTCAGGCAGATTCCCTGTATTCCCCACGGAAATCCCCTCTGTCTTACCCCCGCTTAAAACTCCGGCTCCTTCCCCGTCATCCCATTCAACGCGCTCTTTTTCCTGTTCTATCTCCTCTGCCTGCGACATTGCATTCTTGGCAGATTCCCATTGTTTTTGCAACTCTTCCGACTCCTTTGCCATCTTCTTGCCGCCATCCAGTTTTCCTTTGATTAATTCTGCTGCACCGGCGGCAAGCTGCGCCTGAATTGCGGCGCAGGCTTGCTTTTCAAAAACGGCTCCTCCATCATCTGTCGCCAAGGCGTATTCTGTGACTTGTAAATCTTTCATTGCCATGCGGTAAAACCCGGCTCCTCTCTGTGCTAACCCGGACTCCTCCATCCCGCGCCCCTCTAACAAGGCCACATCAAGTTCTGCGAATTTATTGCCGGCATCTAAAAACAGCAGTCCATACTGCTCCCACAACTCAGAGTTGTACCGCCCAAACACAGACTCCAGATTCAGCAAAAGCTTTCGCTGGGCAAGCTCACGAAGCGCCTGCACCCTGGCGGCTTCCAGCAAGGAAAAACATAACGAGAACACCAGTGTTAAGACAAGGGCTAGAAACAGGGTAATACTTCCATCCTTTCTTCCCATAATTATTTTCTCCTATTTATACACTTTGCCGGCCTGCTTGGTAATTTTCTGTAAAATCTTATCCACCAAGTCTGTAATCTGCTCCTTAAACAGCAAGGCCAAACTTATGAGAATTACAATGATTAAAATGACCTCTACAACTCCCATACCATCTTCATCCATCAAAAAATTTTTAAATTCCTTCATTATTTTCTCCTTTCGCGGCAGCAGACGCCTGCCGTCTATTGAACCATTTCACGATGCTATCTTTTTACGTTCCACTCCGCCATCTAATCAAATATATGAAGCTTTCATACGTTCACACGATATTACAAATTCAGAGACATACCGGCAGGAATCACCAGAACTGCCAGCACAATCACCAACATGATTCCCATAGGCAGCAGCAATTTGGTGCCTGCTTCCTCCCCCATCTGCCTGGCATGTGCTTTACGCTGTTCATACGCCTCCCACTCTTCCTGTTCCAACAATTTCTGCATCCCCTGCGAACCCTTTCGCACATTCTGCACAATCATCGACGATAGCCGCCTGTATGTGGCAAGCTGGCAGCGATTCCCGAAATTTTCGTAAGCCTGTAATTCCCCCGTACCTCCGCTGATTTCATGCAGCGCAGTCAGCATTTCCTCATAAGCATACCGTTTTTCTGTTTCGCCGCTCACGCGGTTCCTCTGATAAGAAAGCGCTATTTTTTCCCAAGCCAGGGAAATATTCATACCCGCCCCCAGCAAGAGGGAAAATTTACCGACAATTCCGGGATAATCCATCATCAACTGCCTTTCCCGCTTTTCCCGCTGACGTTTCTCAGCCTCCTTTTCGCGAAAAATCAGTCCTGCCGCTACTGCCGCTCCCAGAAAGACTATCACGAAACTTTTGTTAATCGCATGTTTCCTCCATGTGACTTTCCTCCCCTCCAGCTTGTCCGGCAATACCACGTACGAGACATCTTCCCGCTCATTCTGCTCGGCCACAAGAGAATTTAGCTTTTCGGCTATCCGCTCCTGCAACGATTTCTCCCTGGGGACGGCGCACACAGAAAATTGATAGAGATTGGCCGCCTCCTGACAAGTCAATTCCGCTGTAATTTCCACCACCGCAGGTTCTTCTGGTTCCTGGCGTATTGTGCCGTCCGCATGAAAAATATGATAGTCAGAGAAACGATACGATACCTCCACCGCTCCCTCTTGCAAATATTCCGGCAAAAACAACGCTTTTGACACCGCGTCCGCCGAGGGATTGTCGCCCAATATGACAACATCCAATTCTTTCCTGGCCTCCTTTAAATACGCTCTTTTCTGCGCCTCCGTCAGCTTCTTCTCCGCAATCTCCAATTTCAGCGGATAATCTTTGAATTCCCCCGCCACATCCACAAGAAATTCTTTCTCTTGCGCTCCCTGCCCCGGTTCATTTCTGGCAATCCGATAACGCTCATCTTTGCCAGCAAACGCACCAATTACTGCTGCCAGCAGAAATGCTGCTGCAAGAATCAACAGCGCCTGATGATATTGTCTTTGCGGTAATGCTTTTCGCTTTAAGCCCATGGCCGCCGCCAGGCTAACTAATGCGCCTGCAAGGTACAACTTTATCTGCCTCCCTCCTTATTCAAGCAACACGTATCGTTAAAGAATACTGCCTGCAAGATACAACTTTATCTGTCTCCCTCCTTATATACGGATATCCAGGATTTTCTCCGCCAGCAGGAACGCCCCGGCATACGTCAACAGACAGACCGTCATCACGCATACGCCCAAAGGATTTCCATAGAGCGGCGCCAGAAATTCGGGAGAGGATGCGCCCACATAAATGAGAATCGCAAAAGGCGCCAAATCCATAATTCGCTGCTCTGTCTTTTTTGCCGCTACAACCGTGGCAATCTCCCGCTCAACATCGGCTTTCTGCCGTATTTTTTCCGCTGTGTCCTGAAATATCTTCTTCATATCTCCTCCGCCCCGTTTGGCAAAGGAAAGAACCTGGGAAAAGCTGACGATCTCCTCTATCTGACTGCGCTGGGCCAAGTCTTCTATTAACTGCTCCAAAGGCTCGTTTAACCTCAAACGGCAGATAATCCTGCAAAATTCCTGCGCTATGGCATCCTTCGGCCCATAGAGCTTTACATATTGCTGATGCGCCTGCACAAATGCATTTTCGATTGCATATCCGGCTTTCAGGGATGAAGAAGCCATCTGAACGATTTCTCCAAACTGATATAACATTTCCCGCTTCTGCTTTTTTGACAGATACATGCGAAGTAACCTCCTTGTTGCGAATAGCAGCGGCGCTGCTGACACCATCCCATAAATACTGTGGTAGAATAGCCAGGAAATCATTCCTGCAAATCCTGATGCCGACAACAAACAAAACAGGTTTTCTTTCCAATTCAGGCGGTAAGTATTGTAATCTCTGTCTCTGTTTTTGTTCATTCCCTATCAGCCTCCCATTTTATTCCCGCCGCATACAGCTTGCCCCTGTGAATCAGTTCTCCCCGTTTGACCCAGCTTGCGCAAATCTTTCCATCCGATTCACCTATCTCTACAAACTCATAGAGCGGGTTGAGAAGGATTTCGCCTTTTTCCATCCTGTCTATTTCCGTGATAGCAAGAACTTTTCTGCTGCGATCTCTGAGTTTCCCCAAATGAACCAATATGTCCACTCCCGCGGCAATCTGTGCCCGGATGGCCTGCATTGGCAGATCCATGCCCATGAGAACCATCGTCTCCATGCGGCTTATCATATCCTGACAGCTATTCGCATGCCCAGTACTCAGGGAACCGTCATGTCCGGTATTCATGGCTTGCAGCATATCCAAACACTCCGCGCCGCGGATTTCCCCCACGATAATTCTGTCCGGCCTCATACGCAATGCGGTGCGAATTAAATCCCGGATAGTTATAGCAAGCCCTCCATCCGCCCTGACGCTCCTGGTCTCCATCCGTACCAGATTGCGAATGCCCTGAATCTGTAGCTCCGCCGAGTCTTCTATGGTAATTACACGTTCTGTCTTGGGAATAAATTCTGATAATGCATTGAGAAATGTTGTTTTCCCGGAGCCTGTACCCCCGGAAATAAAAATATTGTAGCCAGCCTTCACCAGCGTTTGCAAGAATTCTGCACACTCCCAGTTGATAGATGCGCCCGCAATCATCTGTTCCATCAAAATCGGATGTTTGGGAAACTTACGGATGGATACCACCGGCCCCTCCAAGGCGACCGGAGGCAAAACTATATTTACCCTGGAACCGTCTGCAAGCCTGGTATCTGCAATGGGCTCCGCCTCATTAATTACGCGGTTATGGCTGCCTACCATCTGCTGAATAATGTCCTCCAGCCTCTCCCTGGAAGAAAACGACTTATCCCAGGCAAATATCTCCCCCTGCTTCTCATAAAAAATGTGCTCCGCGCCATTTACCATAATCTCTGTAATATCATCCTCGCTCAGAAGTTCTTGCAGTACATCCAGCTTGCGCAGAGAATGAAACACCTGCATACGCAGCTCCCGCCGCCAATTAAATGGGATTACCCGCTCCTTTGCCTGCCGGCAGATTTCCTCATCAATGACAGCCAGCAATTCCTCCTCCTCATGTTCCCTCGTCATATCGAGCTGTGCCAATACGTTTCTCCTAATCCGCTCCACACGATACCCCCGCCAGCCTCCTGCTGAAATCTCCCATAGCTCCCCAAAGCCACTGCTGCATTTTCCCTTCTCCCGGATAAACCTCATTACTTATAACCGGAAGCGACAAATATATAAGCTTTTGCGCCAGTTCTGTTTCCGTCTGCCGTTCTACTACCCGCCGGAACTGCTGCAAGGGCGCTGCTTGCATCTCCCCCGGGTCCGTGACGATATAGACCTTGCCGCACATCCCCAGCAGTTGAAAGAATCCGGGAATCATCATGCCAAATTCCAGCAAAATCATGTCATAACCGCTGTTCTCTGACAAAAGTTCCACAAACCTTAGATAATCTGCTGATGAAATTTCACCCAGACAGCCCCCATCCTCCGCCGGCGGAATATAATCAATCCCCTCCATGGAATAAAGCGCGCTGCTGATACAATGCGCAACATTGACTTCGCCTTCCAGGCACAGGTACATCACATCCAGTAAATCTTTCTCATACTCTTCGTGAAACCAGCCTTTGAACCCGGAACATTCCTGTAAATTAACGTAAAGCAATTTCCTCTCTCTCGCTAACGCCTGTGCGAATGTGAGCGCAAACGGCGTCTGCCAAACGCTGTGCCCCGGCGAATAAATCCCCACGACTTCTTTCCCTGTTCCCGGCTGCCCCGGCGCCCCGTCATCCCACTCCTGATAAACAGAAAATATTTCTCTGAGAAGCCCGGAAACCGGCTGGTACTTATCTACTGCGGGAAGCGTACTTATGTATTCTGGAATCTGCCTTTTGCATTCTCCATCAAACAAATACATCCACAATACCTCTCCCGCATGTCCCGCACCTTGTCCCTGTTTTAAAATTTCTTCACAGACCTGCGGATCTTCCCAAAACTCATCGCCCAGCAAAACAATATCCAGGCTTTGACTGTTAAGATATGCCAGAAAACACTCCGGTGAACAAAAAGACACGCATTTTATCCGTTCGCCTTTCTGTAGGGAAATCCATTCCGCTAACTTCTCTGCATATGAGCCGTCCGCATCACAGACAGCAATTAGAATTTTTCTCAATAAACCACCTCCATAGCGATTGCATAGCCAATTAAAATTGCGATTGAAAAATGAATGATGTGTTGTCCTCCCTGAAATTCCTGCGGATATTTGAGCAGTCTGCCGCTTGTCAAAACTTCGCGCATATATCCCCTGAATACCCGCAGACGTAAAATAAGATTTTTATGAAATAGAATTTTACCAAGCGACATGACCGCCGCCGCCAGAAAAGATACTGCAATCGTTGTGCAGAGCACTTGTAAGCCCCAAATACCGCCAATCATGGAAAATAATTTGATATCGCCTGCCCCCAGGGCACGCATTAGAAATAATAGATAAAATAAGATAACCGGTACAGAAACGCTTATTAGAAAAACGCCGGCTCCCTTCACACCCAACTCCTGAATTTGAAAGAAACATCCTATTAGAATACCGCTGACAATCAGCCGGTTACTGATTTGAAAGCTTCGTATGTCCATTACCACCGCCACACTCAACAGCGTAAGGCAAAGCAACACTTTCACTTCCCCAACTTATCACCTCTCTTCGAGTTAATCTCCTGTTCGCGAATCAGTGATGATATGGATTATAGAACATGTCTTTTTAATTGTAAAGCGCCTTTATAAAAGTTTTTCATTTTTGTAAATATCTCACAAGAGTTGATAGAATAAAATCCCATATACCAGCCCAAATCCGCTGATACCAAGGGTTCCGATTGTCAAAATGTTCACCGGATTAATACCCGCCGCCACAGAAATCCCCAGGCTTTCCAGTATAGCATTAACCGCGCAGATTCCCACAGTTCCTCCTACGCAGCGCAGAATAAACACTGATATCCATCCTGTTTTCTGTTTCATCATCCCCATAAGCAATACAAGCGCACAGATTCCAGCAATCGCCGCGATTCCATAATAATTTTCCATACCTGTCCCTTTCTGAAATTCTCTTATCACATATATATACTTTCTGGAAAAAATTATGACTTTTCTGTATAGATTTGGAAGTTACTGCTTATACTTTAAGTAACAGTAATTCAAAAAGGAAAGGGATGCATATGTTTCTGATTGCGAAAAAAGAAGAGCCTAAGATAACTGCTTACTCTTTACTTTTAGATGACATAGAAAAAGCCAGATATGATCTGGCTCTTGCTTATGATAATTTTGAAAATGCCATGGAACCGGATCTCATCGACTGTTGCATCTATCAGGTCAACGCCATGCAGATGCGCTACAAATTCCTGCTGTCAAAAGCGAAACAGTTCAGCAGCTAACCGAACGTACGGCGGATATCACATGGCTTCAACCATTTCATGCAGATATGGATGAAATCATGTGATATCTCTGTTACAGACATGATTGACATTATGCCAGGAATCCCCGGGAACTCTCTGAATCCTGAAGCGTCTCCGTCAGGCTTCCTTTGTGGTAAGTCATACCTGCTACAATCTGCTGCGCATGACCCATCAGCGGTTCTGAAGTGTCTTGACGCGACGCCTCCACAAACGCATCATAAAGATTCTTCAGAACGCGCTTTGTATCCTGAAGGTTCTGAGAAGTATTCTTACATACCGCCATGGCAAGCAGCTTATTGACAAATTGGTATTCCGCATACAAGCTGCCGGCAATCTCGTAATTAAAATCAAGATCATCCATCAGCCGGCGAACCACCTGCTGCGCAAGCCCCGCGTTACGCTTAAATTCTTGATAATCCCCATTTTCATTAGCCTCAATCCCATCATCCAGGTAAGTAAAAAGAATATCATACATAATCACAATTAATTCACCGCGGTTACAACAGCTCAACCGACGGGTGAATTCCTGTTTCTTTTCCTGCGTCATCAAACTCCTCCAATATTTCCTGTTGCCACGTCAGCGGCATACCACGCAATATTTCCATCAAGATTACTGCAAAAGCTGCAATACCTGTTGCGGAAGGTCATTGGCCTGCGCGAGCACGGAAGTTGCCGCCTGAGTCAGAATATTATCCTTCGTGTACTCTGTCATTTCCTCCGCCATATCCACGTCCTCAATTCTCGACAATGCCTGCGTCATATTTTCCTCTGTCAGCTCCAGGCTGTCTACCGTATAATCCAGACGGTTCTGATAAGCTCCAACACTGGAACGTGTCTCACTGACCTTGGCGATCGCTTTGTCAAAGCTCGTAATCGCACGATCCGCACCTGTTACGGTACATACATTTACTTTATCAATATATAATGTCTGAGAAGATATCTCAGGAATACGCACATCCATGGTCTGGTTCTCATTGGCGCCAATTTGCAGCGTCATCGGCCCTAAGTCTGCCACTTCAAGGTTTACGGTGCCAGTCGTTCCCGGCTCTACCTCGAACTTCATCTGAAAGCCGCCACGGTCTGTAATCGTTACATAATTTCCCTCGGTCAAAATAGTAGCCTGCGTGCCAAATCCTACATCCGTGGAAGCAATGTTAATCTCAACATCCTTACCGACAGCGCTGGTATCTGTACCGATTCCCAAAAATGCCGCCAAATCAGCATTATCACACTTCACGCTCATTTCCGTGCCGTTTCCATATTCCGTAGAAACAAACACGAGGTTTCCGCCGTCTTTCACACTGCCCGGCACATAACCGCCATCTTCCGGCTTACCAGTCTTATCCGACAAGTCCCCGACAACCAGCAGATTTACTTCTCCCAATTCTGCCCCTTTACGCAACTTCTCATAAACTCTCTCAAAGGTCTCGCCTTCTTCAATCTCCACTTCCACGCCGTTGATGACAACGGTTCCACTTGCGCCCGCCGGTACGGTAGAGGCCGCTGTCAAGGGCTGGCCGCCCTCTATCACTGCCTGCTCGGCATCTGCGGTAACTTCCACAGAATACATATTGGGAATCACAGAATCAGAAATATCAATCCGCTTAATTCCGCGGTTATCTGGATAAACTCTCTGATCGAGCGTGCCATCCAATAAATGTTTCGTGTTAAACTCCGTGTCCCTCGAAACACGATCAATTTCCTCACGCAGAGAAGCAATCTCCAACTGAATAGCCTCCAAATCGTCCGGCGTGTTCGTACCGTTTGCCGCCTGAACGGAAAGCTCGCGCATCCTTTGAAGCATCTCATGCACTTCACTCAACGCGCCGTCGGCTGTATCTATAACGGAAATGCCATCCGAAGAATTCCTCGACGCCTGAGCCAATCCCTTAATCTGTGTCTTCATTTTACTGGAAATTGCCATGCCCGCCGCGTCATCTGCCGCACGATTAATCCGCAACCCCGTTGATAAACGCTCAATAGATTTCGACAGGCTTCCTTCCGCCTGCAATAATCTCTTGTTTGCTACCATAGCTGACATATTGTGATTGATTTTCATATTGTATACCTCTCTTCTAAATTTACTGTGAATTGGTGCAAAACATCATGCCCCAAATGCTCTCTGTTATTTCACTACAAACGCGCTTTCTTTGCGTCTAAATGCCTTATATCCTCTGCCCAAACTGTTTCATTTCCTCCAAAAATCCCTTAGCAATGCCGTAGAGCGTCTTAGTCTGTACCTGATAGGATTCTGACTCGGTATCAATGCCAGCCGTATTCCCTGTCCTGCCTCCTACAAAACGGTTCAAATCCAAGTCCTCGCTGTAGACATAATCCATCGCCTGGGAATTACCCTGCTCTGGCTGCCCGTTCACACTGTTCGCCTGATTCTTTAACTCCTCTATCGTTCGGTAGGAATCAGAAACAACATAACCCTTGACAGAATCATCCTGTACCTGGAATCTTGCAGCCACTTTCCCAAGCTTGGGCGTCTCAAACAACACATCCACTCTGCCGCGCTCTTCCTTGCCACGGACTATTTTGAGCTGTACATTTGTCAACTCATCTGCCACCATGACAGGAATTGCATAATATTCGTCTTTCGCCATTTGGGTACCAAGCGCTATCTGCTGGCGCAACAGCTTCATATCCCGCAAATCTACGCTCGTGACGCCCTCTGCGTCCTCCATCGTCCTCATGACGTTCTCTGCCACGTCCGCCAGCTCTTTTTGTGCTTCTGCCATCTCTTCAGGCGCACTGATGGCTTCTCCAAACTTCTCTATGATGGCTTCTTTCGCCTGCTCTAAGTCAGCAGCTTTTTCATTATTTTCCCGCGTAAGCAAGCTCTTAAAAACGCCGCCTCGGGGATTTAGAAGCTGATTTGCCGCCATGATGTTATAAGCAGTCACCGGCATGTCATGCCCTGCTAAAATCTGCAATACTTGTGCTTCCGCCTGCTTTGCCTGGGAGAACTCTGCTAACTGTTCCTGGTAATAAGCTTCCTCGGAAACTGCGTCCGCCGGCGTTCCCCGAAGCTGCCACAACAATTCTTCCGGCGTCATATCTTCCACGGAACCCTGTGCCTGCTGCATACCCTCCGGGGTAGCATAGCGCAGCGCTTCCTTCGCACAATCGGTCTGGTAGGCTGCCTCTATCTGCTGCGTAATACTCATGCCCTGCGTTTGCAAACTCTCAATCTCTCCAAAATTATCGTCTACAGACACATTGATTCCCGAATTATGGTTCGTACGCACCGCAGTCAGCAGGTTCTTCATGGAAAGCTCCGCTCCCTGCTGTACCAAAGCGCCAATCACAGCGCCGTCTGTCTTATCAATCTGGTTGAGCATACGGTAGATGCCTATGTAACTGTCTCTCTCCTGCTCCGTAATCTCCTGCCGATGCTCCAATTTCCATAGATACTTGCTAAATTTATCTTCATCGCCCGCATCCAGCCGATGCTTAATCTCCTCAGCCTTCCTGTTGAGCTCATCCACATTCATTTCTAAGGGATTTACGCCCTCGCGGATCATCTCCATCACCACGGATGGGGACAGATTCTGCATCACATTCTGCACTTTCTGGTCTGCCGCCTTCATCTGCATTACGGATTCTTCATTGATCGCCATCTCATTGTAAGCCAAGATGCGCACTGCCCTGCGGTTCGCTTCCGTAACTTCCAGATCAAGATCTTCGAGAATATCGTCCACATTGCGGAAAGCCTTGTGGATCGAATCGCCCAAATCGGCACGCGGCGCCGTCTGTAAGGTCTCGTATGCCTCCCCGGCGCGCTCCATCTGCGCCTGTTTGGAAACGCCCGCCTCATGAATTGTATTAATTGTATCTTCTGCCGTCTTCACGTTACCCAGAATATAGGCGGGAACTCCCCGCATCTCCTGGGCTTTCGTCATTGTATCGCTGAATATGCCTGTATTCTCCTGTGTGGGCTCAATACCGTTCCCACTGAGCAGGCTGGCGTAATACGCATTTTCCTGTTCTTTTAACTGTTCTACCAGTTCTTCCAACGGCTGTGTCTCTACGGAAACACCCTGCCTTAACAGTGCATAATTCGCCTGTGCCGTCATTGCCAGGCGTATCTCTTCCAGCTGGCGTTTCGCCTTGAGAAATGCAAAATCTTCTTTGGCATAGTCGGGAATCTCTGCCGGCTTAGCCGTCTGTCCATTGCCCTGGCCGGCTGCCTGCGCCGCATAATTCGCCGCTGCTTCAAGGCTCTCTATCGTAAGGGGCATGCCCTTTTCCACCACGCTCCAGACGTCGGCGTCCGTAGCGTTCTCTACGACCTGTGCCGCTTCCTGGGCGCGTTCCATATTGCTGTAACCATCCAGAATCACTGCATCCTGGGGACGCCCGCCCTCTGCAATTGCCTGCACGGCCGCATCCAATACCTGACCTGGTTCAGGCGGAAGCTGCATATCCTTTAAATCCATGACGTAATTCAGGTTCTCTGCCGTCAAGGGAATCTGATTCTCTATCATCCACTGGCTCGTCTTCAACGTAGTTTCATTGACGGACAACCCGGCCTGCATAATTACCTGGCTAATCTGATCCTTGAGCCCGGCATCAAGCGTGACTCCTGCGCCCTGATTCGGCATAGTTCCGCTGCTGTGCTGTGCCTTATAGAGATTCTCTACTGTGGGTTCAAGCTCATTATCCAGCATATATTTCACAGCCTCGTCGCTGCAAGAGGTGAGGTCTGCCGCCTGTTCCAAAGTCTCCCGGACATCCGTGGCATTCTCCTCTGTAACCGGCAAATCGGCGTCTTGCAATGCCGCTTCTATCTGCCTTGCTGCCGCCGCGCTCCCAGTTATTTCCTCTAACATCTCACTGTCCGGGGTATCGCCGAACACACTGATATCTACACCTGCCTTGGCAAGCTCCATCTTAATCTTATCCATCTCCGTCACAACAGCTTCTATCTCTGTGTCATTCAAGGAAAATCCGTCGTCGTCCATCTTCCCGCAATCCGCAGGGGTCGTTGTATTAGACACAATCTGCATTTTTTTCTGAAGGAGCTGCGCTTCCATATTCTCCGCCTCCTGGCGTATCTCGTCTAACTGGGATTCTCCGGCAATATGGGGAACTTCCACTGTTGTCTGCTGAACGGCCCTTACCTCTCCCGAATCTTTCTCAACTTGCTGCGTAGTAGTCTCCTGAACTGTAACGTTGACTTCGCCCTTGATTTCTACCCGCGTATTCGTCCTGCTTATTTCCGCTATATTGGTGTTATCTACTCTTATGTTCATATTCACGCCTCATTAATCGTTATTTTCACTAATAAGTATTTCGGTAATAGTGCGGGAAAACTTAATATTTTATTTTTCCTCCCAATTTTTATTGCTTTTCAGAAAAGTATCTATCAGTTTGACATGAACACTATATTTGATATAATTAATATGGCATAGCAGTTACAAAACGTTAGGAGGAGAAAATTTAATGAAAAAAATAACAGCCCTATTATTAACCGCTGTCTTATTGGCAGGCGTCTTACAGCCGGTATATGAAGCTTATGCCTCTGACAATATGACGTCCGTTTCGCCGGACCAGGCAGCAAAAAGCACAGACGCCCAGACAGGGGACTACACGTTTGAATTTGCTTCAAAAGAACCATATGACACAGGGTATTACAACCCTACCTATGTAGACAACACCAGTTCTCTGGCCTACGCCGGCCAAAATACATCCGACAGCCCCATTACTGTATCTGTCTCTAGTTCCAACACAGATTTACTGAAAATCACGTCAGGCGCAAAAACTACTTTAGCTGCCCACGCCTATTATTTTAACATAGTCAAATATGAATGTTTAAAGGCCGGCTACGCAGATGTCATTGTTTCCATCGGAAAGACCTCTTACAAACAACGCGTTTATGTAATACCGGCGGATGTCCCGCTTTCAGCTCCCAAACAGACGGATTTCAATCACATTACCCTGAAATGGAAAAAAATTCCCGGCAGCAGCGGCTACTATGTGCAGCGCGCAGGAAGCGATGGTAAATTTAAAACAATTCACACAACAGGCGCAGGCACAACCAGCGTTTCCTTACCCGTAAAATGGAACGTGGAATATTTTTATCGAATTGTCGGTTATGTAAAGGATGATTTGCGCGTCATAACAGGAGAGGATTGGGCGCCGGCCCCAGAGAGTTTTACAGCCCGGAAAATGGCTGGTTCCACCATTACCTCCGTGAAAAAATCCGGCAGCAGCAGCCTACAGGTCAACTGGAACGCATTCAAAGGGGCAACAGGATATAAGCTTTACCGCTCCACTGAGGAGAATGGGACTTATAAATGCATTTATACAGCAAAAAGCGGCAATATAACTTCCTATAAACAGAAAGTCAGTAAGGGCGTCCCATACTACTACAAACTAATTACAACACATGCACTGGGCAACAGCGATTTTTCCCCATCAGTGTCCCAGATGATCCCGGCAAAAAACAAAGCCAAAAGAATATCATGCAGCAAAATAAAGCAGAAAGCTTCTTACGGCTACGGACAATATTACGAATACATAAACTGGTCGCACCCTGACCAGACATACTACTATCAGTCCGGCGGTAAACTCCACGCAGTCTGCGTCCAGGACAACGGCAATTTAAAAATCTATACCCTGAGTTCTTCCTTCAAGGTACAAAAGACTAAAACGATTAAACTCAAATATGACGTCTGGGGCGGGTTTTTCCAGGGAACAGACGGCAATTTTTATGTAGCTGTAGGCTATGAAAATCCCAAAGAAAGCAGGAAGAAAACTGTAATTAAGGTAATCCAATACAACAGCAAATGGAAAAAATTAAAGACAGCAAATATCAAGGGCGGGGTTTTCAATACTTTTGAGGGCATATATTCACCCTTTGACGCTGGAAACTGCCGTATGGATATGCAGGGGAATACCCTATACCTGATGACCTCAAGAAAGATGTTTGCGACCTTCCTCGATGGGCTGCGCCACCAGTCCAATATCTCCTTTAAAATCAATACGAAAAAAATGAAGGCAACGGCAGCAAACGAGAGTTATGTCAGCCATTCTTTTAACCAGTTTGCTAAATTCAAAGACGGCACGCTTTATATTCTGGATCACGGAGACGCTAATCCCCGAAGCATCCAGCTTACAACCGTATCCGACTATGGCTCAGATCAGCAGAAAGAAAGTTTTAAATCATTGTTAAAGTTTAAAGGAGAAAGCGGCAATAACTTTACCGGATGCAAGGTCGGAGGCATGGAAATCGGCAGCAAGAACGTGCTTGTATGCGGAACCTCACAACCTCACAAATATAAAATTAAAAAAATTTCCGGTTTTGGTTATGATATGAAGTACAATGCATTCCTTGCCCTTGCCGACCGCAAATCCGGGAAGGTAACATTTAAGTGGCTGACAACGTATAATCCCAAAACTACCTCTGTTACCGTAGGGGAAACGCGTATGGTAAAATTATCAGACAACCGTTTTGCCATCCTTTATACCACTACGCAGAAAAGGAAAACCACCTTAAATTATGCGGTGTACAGCGATACAGGCAAGAAAATTTGCTCCAAGAAATATACCAACATGGTATTTGACGGCGATTCACAGCCCATATTATATAAAGGGCGCATTATCTGGATATCTTCGACCGCAAACAACGGCAAGACAAAGACAAAACTTTACTCTATACCTGCCACATTTTAATAGGGAAAATCCCCGGTTGTATAAATCTACAGCCGGGGATTTTAAAGTGTGCTATAATGAATGTAGAATATATCTGGAGGTTTTGTGATGAAAATCCTGATTGTGGAAGACGACGCATCCATAGCGAATTTAATAAAGATGAATCTGGCTGCCGCGGGATACGAATGCATCTGCGCCTTTGACGGCGCGGCAGGAGCAGATTATATCGAAAATGAAGCTTTTGATTTAATCCTCTTGGACATCATGCTGCCAAAGATTGACGGTTACGAGCTGTTAGAATATGTCAGACCGATAGGTACGCCTGTCATATTCCTGACAGCGAAAGCTGGAGTAAACGATCGCATCAAGGGATTGAAACTCGGCGCAGACGACTATATCGTGAAACCATTTCAGATTGGGGAACTGCTCGCCCGCGTGGAGGCGCTTCTTAGAAGATGCCATAAAGGAAGTGAGAAACTTGCTTTTCTTGATGTGGAAATTGATTTAAATTCCCGCACTGTGACGAAAGGGGGAGAATTGGTGGAGCTTACCGTAAAGGAATTTAACCTTCTGGTGGAAATAGTACGAAATAAAAATATCGCCTTATACCGGGACAGGCTGTATGAGAAGGTATGGGGCGAACCGTATATGGGCAATACCCGTACGCTGGATTCCCATATCCAACGCCTCCGGCGGAAACTGCAATGGGAAGATTATATTAAGACAGTATTTCGGATAGGATATCGGTTGGAGGATGGAAAATGAAGCTGTTCCATAAAATATTTTTGTGTTTTGTCGTAGTATTTAGCATTACATTCCACGCCGCCGGATATTTACTGATAAATTATTCCTATCAAAATGTGATGGAGCAGGAAAAAAAGATTGCATTTCAGGATTATCTGCACAACCGGGACATCTTACAGTCGATTCTCTATACGGACGAAGAGTTTTTCCTTAAAAACACCGAAAATTATGGCTTGATTTACGAAAACGTTCTGAAAAATTTTACGGTTCCGCTTAACTTGTACAGTATGTACAACGAATGGGGCGATGTTATTGGGATAGACCAGGATTTGCTGACAATGAGGTCTTCTACCGGCAGATACGTAACGGACTGGAGGTCTTTGTATATTCGTGAAGAAGGGCATGGGCGCACGATTTTCGAGGGCAAATTTTTTGAGGGAAATGAAGAGAATGTCGCCTTCCATATTTTAAATAAAAACGGAAAAAAATATATTTTCATGTTCGGCTCTGTCCGGCAGGAAAATATCCATATATTTTTGCTCACACAGACAGACATTACCGCAGCTATCGACAATCAGCATAATATGACCGCCTATTTTCAGAGCGTGTATATGCTCGTATTATGCATCAGCTTCCCAGCTATTTTCCTGTTGACCAAGGCGCTTACTTCACCGATCCGCAAGGTCAAGGAAGCGGCTGGGACAATTGCCGGAGGGAATTATTCCCAGAGAATCCATGCCAAGGGGAAGGACGAGATTGGCGAGCTGGCGGATAGTTTTAACCACATGGCACAGCAGGTTGAAGATAAAATTGTACAGCTTTCGGATATGATAAGGCAGAAAGAGGATTTCACGGCAAATTTCGCCCATGAACTAAAGACCCCGATGACTTCTGTCATTGGCTATGCCGACATGCTCTATCAGCGCAAGCTGCCGAGAGAGGAAGTAAAGAAAGCCGCCGGATATATACTGGACGAGGGTATGCGTTTGGAGGCATTGTCGCTGAAACTGATGGATCTATTCGTGCTGGACAAACAGGATTTCCTGCTGGAAGAACTGTCGGTACCGGAAATGTTTGAAAACATGCGCCAAGGAATTGTACCTTTATGTGAAAAGTATGGCGTAGTTTTGCATATGGCGATGGAGGAAGGCATAATTCGGGTAGATTTTGACCTCTTTAAAACACTGATATTAAATCTTGCAGACAACGCCGTCAAATCAGGAGGCAGAGACCTCTGGCTCAGCGGTAAAGCAGATGGAAATTTTTATCGGATAGAGATCCGGGATAACGGAAGAGGTATCCCAAAAGAGGAACTTGGCAGGATAATGGAGGCATTTTATATGGTTGACAAATCCCGCTCCAGAAAACAGCATGGAGCCGGGCTTGGTATGACTCTGGCGGCTAAGATTGCAGAAAACCATAATGCAAAGATGGAGATTGACAGCGATGGAACAACCGGGACTACGGTCCGTCTTGCATTCACTCTGACAAACGGAGGCGGAGATGAAGAAACTATCATGGAATAAACGACAAATACATGTCCCATTTTCTAATAAATATACGGTCCTTACCATGTTTCTGGTTGTTGTTTTTTCTCTTGCCAGCATGGCGGGCATGAATCTGATTCTGCGGGCAAGAGAACATCAGCTTCTGTCGGCACACGGGGAAATTACGACGGGAAATGCAATTTATGAGTGGCAGAAGCGGGAAAATATTTCTATTGCGCAGATGGAAGAAGCCATAAGCAATTGGGAGGAATATAAAATGATTGCCCATACCCCGGTAAACAGACAGATTTCTATGGAGGAGGCGGTAAAAGCAGGGAAGGTTTGGCTTACCCGGATGAAATTTGTAGGATATAACTGGGAGGAAGATGCAAACACCCAAATACACTCCGTGCATGCAACGCTTGGCGCACAAAAAGAATTAGAAGAAATACAGATACACCCCTATTACAGTTTCTGGAAAGTGAATATTTCCGGACATTCCCTGGGAGCTGTTTTATATATCAATGCAGTAACCGCACAGGTTTGGCGGGCAGAACTTACTTTCTATGAGAATTTGCCAGAGGAGATGCCATACTGGAAATTGAAAGAATTTATAGAATTATCCGGCATAAATCCTCATTATGAGGGAGCCGTCCCCAATGAGGAGGGGACAAAGGCAACCTGGGAGGTTGAGGACAGCCGGCTATATGCCTGGATGGATTTTTCATATCGCGAGGCTAACGGTTACAGAAAAAAACTAACAGGTATCGACAAGGATGTGATTAACGATGATGTGATAATGAGAGAATGCGTACAGTTAAACATGGGTTTGAAAGTGCGGCAGGAAGCAAAAACCGGAAGAGAATAAATGCATCAGCCATAGCGGCTAAATTTTACAACTTTGACACAACTTTGATGAAAGTAAGACGCAACACTCAGGTAAGATTATGTATATCCTGCCTGGGTGTTTTTCTAATCTATGCGAAGACTGAAACATTTCCATGCAGCGTCGCAGCCCACATGAGATAAAACAGATGATGAGGCAGGAAATATATGAGATTGGAGATGAAGGAGGATATGAAAAAATCAATGGCATTAAAAACACTGCTGCGTGCACCGTTAAAGGCGCTGCTGACGTTCCTGCTGATTGCAGCGGCTTCGTTTGCACTGTTTTCCCGTGTTACAGATTATGCCGTCACTACGCGGGAAAACAGGAAGGCGGAGAACTTTTACTACGCCAATGCCTCTCTCAGCAACTATGTGCCGAATACCTATGTCGAAACGGAATATGTCAATTCACCGGATGGGACAACATCAACGGGTTATGGGTTCATGTATAAGATGGAACAGAAACCGGAGCCGACGAAGCAACAAATGGAAGAATTTAAATCATTGCCTGGCGTGACGCTTGTCGATAAACACTATCTGGGAGCCGGACGGGTGGAAGACTATAAACGCTTGAACCGCTTGGAGCACTCGGGCAGCTCTAGTGGATACTTCTTGTTTGAGGGTACATATAAAGGGTATGAGGATGCAAACAGCAATCCCTCCATCTTGTGTGATCATGTCAGTCTGAAATTTGATGACGTCAAGGTGATCGCCTGCGATGGAGGACCTGAGATTGAGCGCTCTTTCACGGTGTCTAATATCCCTTTGGGAGATATGTATTATGCAAAATCTCCCTACACACGGGAATTTTACGACAACCTAAAGATAGGGAGCAGGTGCCTGATGCTGGCGTTAAATTCAGGATGGCGGCGTGAATCGGTTGGCGAATCAGGCATCCATTTTTACCCTCAGGATTGGGGAGAAGGCTCTTTATCTGTCATAGATGGAGAACCAGACAATTATCTGGAGACGGAACCCTTTGCCCGCCAAAAGTCCTGGCTAAACGCAATAGAACATAACAATCACGTTTTCGAGATTGAGTATACCTCTGACATGCGTATCGTAACAAGAGGAGGAATGATCTCTGAGGGACGCATATTTACGCAAGGAGATACGGACGTCTGTGTCGTAAGCACAGAATTTCTAAAAGAAAATGGATTGTCCGTCGGAGACAACATCCGCATCCGGCTGGGAGACCAGATTTATCATGATTTCCTGGGTGCACTGGCAGAAACAAACTCAGAGGATGACAGACAGATTATTTATCCCGAAAAGGTACCGGAATACGTGAAAACCGTAGAAGTTACGATTGTCGGCGCATATGATGATCCAAACAAAAATTCAGCATACCCGTTGAATCCCAATACGATTTATCTGCCATCCGCTCTTATGCCGGAGGAAATTGCCAATCTGGAGCCTGATTTCAGAGAGATCGTTCTCTTTGTTGAGGACACCCGCGACATAGAGGCGTTCCACAAGGCAGTCGTAGCGTTTGCAGAAGAGGTAGGCTGTGATTTGGAATTTGACGACGGGGGATGGCTGGAAGTAAAAGACAGCCTTCGTATGGGCGCGTTGACCTCCTTTTTAACCACTCTTTTGTATGTTGCTGGCGCAGTATTATCATTATTTCTCGCCGTGTACCTTTATATCGGGCGAAATATGAAGTCTTATGCTATCATGCGTACGCTTGGCGTTCCCGGCAAGGCGGCGGAACATTCTGTTTTACTGCCTTTTGTAGCTGTGTCCGTATTGGCAATGCCCTTGGGCGGCATAACGGGACTTTATTATGCGCAAAGCATGGCGGCAAAGGCTCTTGCGCGCATGGCGGACAGCGCGCCCAAAGAATATGTTCCCGATACGACACTGCCCGTAAGCATAGTAATTTTGTGCCTGCTGGCGGAGTTATCATTCGTCTCGTTGACAGCTTACTTTTTCCTGCGCAGCATAAAACAAACACCGCCGCTGGAACTACTACAGGAAGGCTCGCAGAAAAAAGCGTCAAAACAAAAAGAGCCTGCGCCAAAGGTGCAAGAGACGGTGTTAGCCATGCCTGACCTATCAAAACTTTCCGTTACCGGGGAGGCAATTGCACAGGGAACGTATGGCGCTGTCCGCCATGTGGCATCCTATATCGTGCGCCATATGCGGCGCGGCATTACAAAGACGGCAGTATCGCTAATTCTTGCCGTTGTACTGACTGCGGGCATTGGAACGCTTGTGCTGGCGAATGTCACATACCGCGACGCCTACTATACGGCCAATGTACATGGCAGTGCGTCAGCCTATTCTCTTACATCCGCAAGAGCGTTGTCAACTTCACCGCTGATTAAAAATTTTTACTGTCACGATACCTTCAGCATACGGGTAGAAGGATCAAAAAGCGATCATATCATGACGATTAGCAACGATCTTATGCGCTACATGGGAAATTGTACGGTAAATTATGCCGACGGATATGATATCTCCGCTTTTGAGGGGACTGCACAGTTATGCCTGGTTGGCAAGGAAGCCGCAAAAGAGCTTGACGTTTCCCCAGGCGATGAGATTGGCATTTTGTCAAGCATGCTTTATACGATGCTGAAGAAGGGCGTAGCCGCTGAAGAAGATGTGTCCGTCTATAAAATGTATAAGGTGATAGGAATTGTAGATTCTGAAGATGCAAATGTCAGCAAGAGCATTTTTTCAGGAATACGATGTGATTTACAAAGACTGTTTTCTATGGACTTTGATGTGGATAAATGCGAATTTATTCTGACAGACAACGATAAAGTTGACGAGATGGAAGTTTTGCTGGAGGAAGAATTAAATAAGAGCATTATCTATTCGCCGGGACCGTCTTACCATCTCGACACCAGTGGGCTTGTAAATATTCAGCGCATCCGCTCCTTGCTGGCTTCGCTCTTTCCCATTGCCGTTGCCGCCGCCCTACTCATCGGGCTATTTGGACCGCTGCTTGTAATCTTGCAATCGACTCAGGAAGCGTCATACTTACGCATCCTGGGCGTCACAAAAAAGCGCGTCCGATGTATGCTGGTGTTTGAACAGCTTGCTTTATGCATAGCGGGAATCATCCTTACGGCAGCCTTGTTAGCCCTTTACAACCTAAATCTGTTTGCAAGGAGCATAGAGACGCTTGCCTTGTGCTGGGCATTGTATCTTTGTGGCGCCGCCTGCGGTGCAGTCACAGCGTCAGTGTTGGTGACAAGACGCAAAGTTTTGGAACTTTTGCAGGTAAAGGAGTAAGAATACGCATATTATTTCAGGAATTATAGCAATTTTTGATGATGAACACTGGAAAAGGAGTGAAACATATGTCAGCTTTGACTTTAACAAACGTATCTTATAAATATAAAAATGCACGAAAAAATGCTGTCTCGGATATTTCCTGTAAATTCGAGGAAGGAACCGTCTACGCTATCGTAGGCCCCTCCGGTTCCGGAAAGTCTACGCTGCTTTCCCTGCTTGCAGGGCTGGACCTTCCCACAGAGGGGGATATTACCCTTGACGCCGACAGCCTCAAGGAACTAAACCTTGATCGTTACCGCAGGGAGAGTATCTCCATGATCTTTCAGGCATTCCATTTATTTCCGCTGATGACGGTGATGGAGAACGTCTGCTTTCCCATGGAACTGTGCGGGGTAAGCCCGAAAGACGCCCGGCCCAGGGCGGAGAAACTGCTCGAGGGCGTGGGCATCACAAAAGAGCAGATGGGACGTTTCCCCTCAAAGCTTTCGGGCGGAGAACGGCAGCGCGTGGCGATAGCAAGGAGCCTTGCCTCCAACGCGAAAATCATACTCGGGGATGAGCCGACCGGTAACCTCGACGGCGCAAATACGCAGAATATTGTTGATATCCTGTGCAGCCTTGCACATGAACAGGGATATTGCGTCATTATCGTCACGCATGACATGGAAGTCGCAGAAGCTGCGGACGTTGCCCTGAGGATGAGGGACGGCGGGCTGCGGGCGATCGTGTAAGGCATGAATAGCGCATAATTTTTTCTGCGGCCATACGCTTCTGTTAATACCAAAAGGGCAGGTTATTCTAAAAGGCGATAATGCGTATTTCTACTTTTTCCTTCCTGAATAATCTGTCCTTTTTCTATCATTTGTTTTAATAAACGACCACATGTTGACTGGCTGATTCCCAACACATTTTCCACATCTTTTCTTGTAAAAGTACGCTGTTCTTTTGCCAAAGCAATTATCGTTTCCTCATGTATGCTGCTCATTGCCTTGTCGGCAGCCGCTTTCTTTTGCTTGACAGATACATTCAGATTTGGAAGAATGATCTTAAACGCATTATCAGAAGTTTCAATTTTGGGCGTTACATCGCTTCCCGAATACGCCTCCATAATCTTCAACATACCTGTTCCATAGGCTTCTATTAATTCCAAACGGTAAAATACATTTGCCAGCTTCACATTCCTGCACACGGATATCCCCATCATTACATCTTTCAGAGTAACGCCGCTTACAAGTCCTCCAATAGAGGTAAACTCCATTCGGTCTGAATAAATACTTATAAAAGTACTAGCCCGGAAAGAATACTCTCGATGCACAAGCAGATTCAGAAGAGCCTCTCTAACCGCTATCTCCGGGTAGTCCCGTTGATCAATCCGTCGGAGTTTTAGGAAAGTGGAATGAGTTTGGTTGTGAAAGTCAATATAATCATATACTTCTCTCATCTGCCGGAACAGCGAACCGGAAAATTCCTTCCGATCTTTGAATTCATTTTGGGTAGTTCCCTCAAAGACAGCTGCCTTAATGGTATGCACACACTGCTCAGATAGTAAAAGACCTAGATTTGTATAAATACCATCACGGCTCATAATCCCCAATGTTTTCATCTGCGCCTGACCAAAAAGGACATTTCTTTCGGAAAATTCCTGTTTTGCCGATTCAAAGGTTAAATTCTGTTCCAGAGATCTCATTTCCTCAAAATGATCTCCATCTGTTTCTTTAATCATACGGCGAATTGCCGTATTAGTGGCTGGAACAGACGAATAACCTTGACGAACATAAACGCCTTCCGGGCGTAAGCCCTTTTTTGCAATGTAATAGGGACGTTCTGTTCCCTGTTGAATATCAACGACAACAATCTGTTTCCCATCTTCGTTTAAGGTTCTATAATGTAAAAACATCGTTAAATCCGGCTTAATTGCATCCCGGATCATATTGCTAATCTGTAAGGCAGCCCCATCCGGGTCATCCAGCCCAATTACTGTTCCATCGTCCTGAACGCCAATATACAGTTTTCCTCCTTCACAATTTGCAAAAGCAATAATCTCTTTCTTGATATCGTCGACCACAATAGATTTCAATTCTACAGTCTCGCTTTCTTGATAAACCATCTAATCGCCTCCTAAAATATTCTGCTCATATTCTAACCATTCTAACCATTCTTGTCAAATATGATTAGAAAATTGGTTAGAAAATAAGTTAGAAAATAAGTTAGAAAAAGCTGCTGCAATTATTTTTCAAATTGCAGCAGCTTTTTCTAACTTATTTCTTAATCTTTACTTTCTTCTTATTGCTCCAGCCGGAATAATAAGTCTTCCCGGCTACTTTCTTGTAGGTACGCGCCCTTACATAGTATGTCTTTCCTTTCTTTAGCCTGGAAATTATCTCCTTCGTCTTTGATGCTTTCTTGACTTTCCGGCTCTTCGCAGCGGCTTTGGCAAATTTTTTGTTTGTGGAATACTGGATCTCATATCCAGTTGCTTTCGCGTTCTTCTTCCACTTTACGGTAACCTTGCCGGACGCCGCGCTTTTTGCGCTGGTAATCTTCACGCCTGCCGGATTTACCTTCACAGTGACCTTCTTACTTGCTGCCTTGTAATTCTTAGAAGCTGCCGCCTTAATCGTAATCACCGTCTTGCCCACGAAGTTTTTGGGAATGGTGACTTTGCCTTTCTTGCTCACCTTTATGCGTTTATTCTTACTGCTGTATGTCAGCGCGCCGCTCCTTGCGCACTTTGCCTTGAGAGAGAAAGCCTTTGCCTTCTTTGCCGTCTTCTTCGTTACGTTGGAGGCTTTGATGGTGGTCTTCGCCTTGTTTATCTTAAATATCTTCTCCAGCGCGCCAGTGTACTTTCCGGCTCCCTTAACTACGGTTGCCGCCGTCCCCGCGTTAAGGTTATTTTTATAGGAAACTGTGTAGTCCGTCCCTTTTCGCAGAATGGCAGAACCGTTTTTCACTGTCACGGCGGGCTCTTTTTTCTTGCCATCATATGTATACGATTTTCCGGCGACTTCTAACGTACAGGCAGAGATATTCACTTTGTCCGTAACCGTTACGGCAACTTTCGCAGAAGCCCCGTTATGGTTCGCGTCCCTGGATGCCGTGACCGTTATCTGCGCAGTACCTGACCCAATGCCCGAAACCACGCCATTTTCATCCACCACGGCAACTTCTTCATTGTCAGACTTATATTCCAATGTCCCGAATCCGCTGGCAGATATTTTCTTTTTATCTCCGATACAGAGAATCCCCGGCGCGATGCCCGATTTGACTTCCTGCGCCGCTTTATGGATGGTAAACGGTTTTCTGATAATTCCTTTATAATCACCGATACCTATCACTTCCGCATAAGCCGTTCCGGCATTGATATTTTCACTGTACGAGATGATATAATCTTTTTTCTCCAATCCAGTGACTGTAATCTCCGGTTCCCTGGCAGTGCCATCATATACAAACGAATCCTGCGCCAAGGAAACTGTGACGTTTCCTGCCTCAATGGAGGATGCCTGCGAACCTGCGCTGACAGAGTTGACCTCAACGGACGTTTCCGCGGAAAGGCCTGTGCCTGCAAGTGAGAAGGTAATCCTGGACTTGCCGGGCAGATTGCCTTTCAACAGCACGCTGGCATGTCCGGTTTCATCCGTCTCTACCATAGCGCTGCCTACGCTGACGATACTGGGAGAATCTGAAACAACCAGTAACGTTTTTCCTGCGCCGGCCTTTTGCGGAAGAATCTGCA
>Ga0137308_100648_pt1 | contig 50693 bp, 53 predicted proteins | sample Inofrocosms_June_FD_97181 | JGI IMG/M metagenome (GOLD analysis project Ga0137308, IMG submission 97181) | Mouse cecal microbial communities from Vienna, Austria - N-Acetylneuraminic and N-Acetylglucosamine D2O microcosms_June | ecosystem: Host-associated > Mammals > Digestive system > Large...
TCGAGTCCCTTCTGGGTCGTTTGCATATAGTACTTAGTTGTTTTTAACAATAAAGTATAGGTGTGCACAAAGCAAATATGGGATCTTAGCTCAGCTGGGAGAGCATCTGCCTTACAAGCAGAGGGTCACAGGTTCGAGCCCTGTAGGTCCCATTTTCATGCTTATTGGATAGTCAGTATTCAATCAAGTTATGAGATAAAAGAGTACAGGCCGATGTGGCTCAATTGGCAGAGCAGCTGATTTGTAATCAGCAGGTTATCGGTTCGAGTCCGATCATCGGCTCTTTGGAAATTTTATATTTTATCATATGGATGGATTCCCGAGTGGCCAAAGGGGGCAGACTGTAAATCTGTTGGCACCGCCTTCGAAGGTTCGAATCCTTCTCCATCCATTTGGATAAGCATTATAGCTTATTCACTCATCTTATCTCGCGGGGTGGAGCAGTCTGGAAGCTCGTCGGGCTCATAACCCGAAGGTCACAGGTTCAAATCCTGTCCCCGCAATTTTTTATTTTGCCCAGTTAGCTCAGTTGGTAGAGCAGAGGACTGAAAATCCTCGTGTCTCTGGTTCGATTCCGGAACTGGGCAGTTGTCACATTATGGGATATTAGCTCAGTTGGTAGAGCACTTGACTTTTAATCAAGTTGTCCGGGGTTCGAATCCCCGATGTCTCATTTGCAGGGAATAGCGGAAAGCTGAATGGAAAGCTTTCCGCTATTTATATGGCTTATTTTTTCAAATTTCTTCCATAAAAATCAGGCGTTTTCTTCACACAGCCGGTTTAAAAGGCTGAGTACCAGAATCATATCACTGTCATTGAGCAATTTAAATTTTGATAAAGCTTTATTCACTAACTCCGGGTTCTGTTGTTGCTGGTCGAAAAATTCCACAGGCGTTATTTCAAAGTAATCACATATGGAAAAAAATTCCGTTAGGGAAGGAAGTGATTTGCCGGAAGAAATGTTATTGATATACCCTCTGCTATGCCCTAAGTCGTAACTCATCTGATATTCTGAAATTCCTTTTTTTATCCGAAGCTGTGTAATCCGGTTCCTCACAAATTGGTCCATAAAAATCTCCCTCCTGACTATATACATATTATAAATGACAAAAATAAGGAGTATTCTATATAAATATGTTATAATATCTTGAAACATCTATTTTAAAATGTTATTATATGATAAAAAATGATAATAGAGGAAATTTGGAGAAAAAAGACATTTATAAGAAGATAATAACGGAAGCACTGGAATGGAGGCAGATATGTGGAAAAGGACAGGACATAATTTGCGGATGATATTTTTATGCCTTTGCGGCCTATTTCTGTTTCGGGGCTGGACGGTAAGTGCAGCGGTGGCAGGAACAGCAGAAAACTATGAGATGGGGGAAGAATTTGAGGGTGGGATGGGGTATGATGGGGAAGTAAGGGTGTTCCAGTTTATGGTTTCGGAAAAATCCCGTGTCACCTTGAATTTAAAGTGCAGTGGGAGGGGATGCACAGGGGCAATTTATGACTCGGCGGGGCGGGAGGTACTGCACAAAGAGGATTTAGAATTTACAACAAATTTTTTTACTGGATGGTCGTCGGCAGAATTAACAAGGATCCTTGAGCCTGGTATTTATAATTTGCATTTAGAACATGAGAAAAAATGGAAATGGCAGAAATGCAGGTTTTTGTTTCAGCTTTCGGCACAACGGCAGATACATTTGGCAAAAGGGGTATTAAATTCCTTGGAAAGCAAAGGCTCTGGGCAGCTTACCGTTACCTGTAAGCCAGTAAAAAATGCCATTGGATATCGGATACAGTATGCAAGGGATGCACAGTTCCAGATTGGCGTAAGGACATTTTATGCCCCAATGCCTACAGAAACGATAAAGGATTTAGAAAAGGGAGTGCGCTATTATGTGAAAATATGCCCATATACTGTATACGATGACGGCACATATGTATATGGGCAAAATTCTTTTGTAAAATCAGAAATTACCAAACCATAAAAAGTATGAAAATTTTATATAATTGAGAAAAAGTATTGAAATTGCTTGGAAATTAATGATAATATTTATACAGATTCCGTATAGGGATTGCAAAGAGAAAGGAGAAGGAAAATGGCAAACAGATTTGTATTGAATGAAACATCATATCATGGGGCAGGCGCGATTCAGGAAATTGCGGCAGAGGCAAAAGGCAGGGGGTTCCAGAAGGCTTTTGTATGTTCTGATCCAGATTTGGTGAAGTTTGGGGTAACAAAGAAAGTATTGGATGTACTGGATGGTGCAGGATTGGTATATGAATTATATTCTGATATTAAGCCAAACCCAACCATTGAAAATGTGCAGACGGGGGTAGCAGCATATAAGAAGTCAGGGGCAGACTATCTGGTTGCAATTGGCGGCGGTTCTTCTATGGATACGGCTAAGGCAATTGGCATTATTATCAATAACCCAGAGTTTGAAGACGTAGTGAGCCTAGAGGGGGTTGCTCCTACCAAGAATAAATCTGTCCCGATTTTTGCAGTGCCTACTACGGCAGGGACAGCAGCAGAAGTAACAATTAACTATGTAATTACAGATGCAGCAAAGAACCGGAAAATGGTGTGCGTAGACCCGAAAGATATCCCAGTTGTGGCGTTTGTAGATTCAGATATGATGGCTTCTATGCCAAAGGGGCTGACTGCAGCTACTGGCATGGATGCTTTGACCCATGCAATTGAAGGGTATATTACCGCAGGGGCTTGGGAATTGTCCGATATGTTCCATATTAAGGCAATTGAAATCATTGCAAAGAGCCTGCGCGGGGCTGTTGACAATACCCCGGAAGGCAGGGAAGGCATGGCTCTGGGGCAGTATGTGGCAGGCATGGGATTTTCCAATGTAGGGCTTGGGATTGTCCACTCTATGGCACATCCCCTTGGTGCGCTGTATGATACACCGCATGGCGTGGCAAATGCAATTATCCTGCCTACAGTAATGGAATATAATGCAGAAGCGACTGGCGGCAAATACCGGGAAATTGCCCGGGCTATGGGCGTGGAAGGCGTAGATTCCATGACACAGGAAGAATACCGGAAAGCAGCTATTGATGCAGTGAAACAGCTTTCCGCGGATGTTGGGATTCCAAAGGACTTGAAGGAAATTGTGAAAAAAGAGGACATTCCTTTCCTGGCACAGTCTGCTTTTAACGATGCATGCAGGCCGGGGAACCCGAAGGAAACCAGCGTGGAAGATATTACGAAATTGTATGAAGCCTTAATTTAATCTGGCAGCAAAGGATTTTTGTGGAAAAGGTATTTATGCTAATTTAAGGGTCTGTTGCAAAATGCAGCTTATATACCATGTATGGATGGGATTCTTGAGTCCCGAATGCCATATTTTGTATATAGCAGCTATTTTGCAACAGCCCCTTTTGCACTTTTTATGTTCCATAAAAAATGCTATTCGAAATACAAAAAAGCAGCAGGGAATAGGAGAAAGAGATGAAATATGATTTTACTTCGGTTTTGGAGCGCCATGGCAAGGATGCCATGGCGGTAGATAGTTTGGGGAATGAAGACTGGGCTCCGAAAGCGCCGGAAGATGGGTTTGATGCCATTCCCATGTGGGTAGCTGACATGAATTTCCCTACTGTGCCTGCCGTCCAACAGGAAATTATGGAGCGGGCGGGGCATCCGGCATTCGGATATTTTACCCCCTCGGAGGAATATTACCAGTCCATCATACAATGGCAGACAGCCAGAAATAAGGTGGAGGGTCTGTCAAAAGAGTGTATTGGGTATGAAAATGGGGTGTTGGGCTGCGTGGTTTCTGCTTTGGCTGCTTTTACATCCCCAGGGGACAAGGTTTTGCTCCACAGCCCTACATATACAGGGTTTACCAATAGCATTGGGAATATAGGGCTTGGAATTGTCCACAGCCCCTTAAAACAGGATGAAAACCATGTCTGGCGGATGGATTATGGGGATATGGACAGGAAACTGAAAGAACACAACATCCACGCGGCGGTATTTTGCAGCCCCCATAACCCTTGCGGGCGTGTCTGGGAGCGGTGGGAGCTTGAAAAGGCTATGGAGGTTTACCGGGAGAATAGATGTGTGGTAATATCGGATGAAATTTGGTCGGACATCCTGTTAAACGGCCATAAGCATATCCCTACCCAGTCCGTCAGCGAAGATGCAAGGAACCGTACAGTGGCTGTTTATGCCCCCAGCAAGACATTCAATTTGGCGGGGCTGGTAGGCAGTTACCATATTATTTATGATAAATACCTTAAGGACAGGGTACGAGCCAATGGTAGCAAATCCCATTACAACAATATGAATGTGCTGTCCATGCATGCCCTGATTGGGGCTTACCAGCCAGAAGGGCATAGGTGGGTGGATGAGCTTTGCCAGGTATTGAGCGGAAATATTAATTTTGCATGCAGTTTCATTGAGGAACATTTTGAAGGTGTGCAGGTAAGCAAGCCGGAAGGGACATATATGCTGTTTTTGGACTGTTCCCAGTGGTGCAGGGACCATGGGAAAACAGTCGGCGACGTGCTGGAAGCCGGATGGAAGGTTGGTGTGGCGTGGCAGGATGGCAGGATGTTCCATGGACCCTGCGCCATCCGCATGAACCTTGCGCTGCCCTTGGCAAGAGTGCAGGAGGCTTTCCGGCGGCTGGAAAAATATGTATTTTAACATGCTGGATTTTGTGCAGGCTTTTTCTTGACTTTCCAACAGTTCTATGGTAGTCTTTGATATAAATCAGAAGATGGAAACACAGTGAAAAAGAGAGTACGCAAACCAGAATGGCAAAGAGAATCCCGGCAGGTGGGAAGGGATGCAGGAGGGTATGCGGAAGATGGCTTTGGAGTGGCATTGGTGAACTGTCTTAAATGGGCAGCTAGGCAATGACAGGACCGCCTGTTACAGCGGGAAGTATAGAGGGGCGCTAAGGTTATCTGAAAACGCTAGTTTACGCCATATGGAAGGGAGTTTCAAGCGCGTTCTGGGCAGTTCCCAAAATACTTGCAAAGGCCTGTGCTGTGAAGGGCAGGCAAAGAGAAGTGGTACCGCGGGACAGTCCGCCTTCTATCTTATGGTAGGAGGCGGATTTTTTGCTTTATAGGATTAGGGTATCAAAAGCACCTTAATCTATATGGGAAATTACACCCTATAAAGAAAAATGCCCCGCAGGTACCATGATAATTGGAACATTTATGAAGGAGGCAAAAATTATGTGTACAAAATGCAGCAAAGGAAAATACTACCTTACAACGGCTATTGCGTATACCTCAGGCAAGCCCCATATTGGGAATACCTATGAAATTGTATTGGCAGACAGCATTGCAAGGTTTAAGCGTCAGGAAGGGTATGACGTTTATTTCCAGACCGGGACGGACGAGCATGGGCAGAAAATCCAGATGAAAGCCGAAGAAGCCGGCGTTACGCCAAAGGAATATGTGGACAACGTTGCAGGGAAAGTAAAGGATATCTGGGATTTGATGAATTCTTCCTATGACAGCTTTGTACGGACGACGGATGCAGACCATGAGGAGCAGGTGGCAAAGATTTTTAAACGGCTGTATGAGCAGGGGGATATTTATAAAGGGGCTTATGAGGGGCTGTACTGCACCCCGTGTGAATCCTTCTGGACAGAATCCCAGTTGGAAGACGGAAAATGCCCGGACTGCGGCGGGGAAGTGCAGCCAGCCCAGGAGGAGGCATATTTCTTTAAAATGAGCAAATATGCGGACCGCCTGATTGCCCATATTAATGAAAATCCGGATTTTATCCAGCCAGTGTCCCGGAAAAATGAGATGATGAACAATTTCCTGCTGCCAGGACTGCAGGACCTGTGTGTTTCCCGGACCTCTTTTAGCTGGGGCATCCCAGTGGATTTTGACCCCAAACACGTAATTTACGTGTGGCTGGATGCATTGAGCAACTATATTACCAAAATTGGCTATGAAACGGCTGGGGATTCCAGTGAGCTGTTTAAAAAGTACTGGCCTGCAGAACTGCATTTGATTGGGAAAGACATTATCCGTTTCCATACCATATACTGGCCGATTTTCCTGATGGCTTTAGATTTGCCCCTGCCAAAACAGATTTTTGGGCATCCATGGCTGCTGCAGGGGGATGGAAAAATGAGCAAGTCCAAAGGGAATGTGCTTTATGCAGATGATATGGCAAAGGTATTTGGCGTGGACGCTATGCGCTATTTCCTGCTCCACGAAATGCCGTTTGACAATGACGGGGTGATTTCTTGGGAACTGGTGACAGAGCGGCGCAATTCTGATTTGGCAAACACCCTTGGGAACCTTGTAAACCGGACAATTTCCATGAGCAATAAATATTTTGACGGGATAGTTACCAATGAAAATGTAACAGAGCCAGTGGATGAGGACCTGAAACGGGTGGTGACAGGCGCTGTGGACGTAGTTACCGCAAAAATGGATGAGCTGCGGGTAGCCGATGCCCTGACGGAAATCATGAATTTATTTAAGCGGTGCAACAAATATATTGATGAAACAACTCCATGGATTCTGGCAAAAGAGGAGGCTTCCAAGCCCCGCCTTGCCACTGTGCTGTATCACTTAGTAGAAAGCATTACGATTGGCGCCAGCCTGTTAAAAAGCTTCATGCCGGAAACCTCTGAAAAAATCCTGTCCCAGCTGAACGCATTTGAGGTTCCTTTTGACGAGCTGGGCAGTTTTGGGCATTATGGCAGCGGCACGAAGGTGACTTCCCAGCCGGAAATCCTCTTTGAACGGATGAAGCTGGAGGATGTGCTGGCAAAAGTGGAAGAATTGTACCCGGAAGCTGAGGAACCGGAGCAAAAGGTGGAAGATGGGATTGACGTTGAGCCGAAAGCAGAAATTGAGTATGATGATTTTATGAAAATGCAGTTTCAGGTTGGGGAAATTATTTCCTGCGAAGCGGTGCCTAAATCCAAAAAGCTGCTTTGTTCCCAAGTACGCATTGGCTCCCAGGTGAAGCAAATTGTGTCAGGTATCCGCAAGCATTATTCCCCAGAGGAAATGGTAGGGAAAAAGGTAATGGTACTGGTGAACCTAAAACCTGCCAAATTAGCTGGGGTTCTGTCAGAAGGGATGCTGCTGTGCGCAGAAAATGCAGAAGGGGAATTGGCGTTGGTTGCGCCAGAGAAAGATATGCCTTCAGGGGCAGAAATCTGCTGATGGGAAGGCTTAAGGGACTGTGAAGGCAAGAGGGCACCGCAGTGCAAAGCCAAAGTTTCAGGTTTCAGGGTTTATCTGGATGGAGTGCTAAGTATGGGTTGTGAATGAGGAACATGCAGTTGTGGAAGGCTGCTACGGAGGAACAGGACATGGACTTTACGAATTATGGGAAAGAGGTTCAGGATTTGGCGGAGGAAATGTACAGGCTCCGTCTTGGGAAAGATGGGGCCTATATGGAAAGCTGCCGCAAGCTGGCGGAAATTGGGAAGAAGGAAAATGATTCCCGTCTGTTAGGCTTTGCCTATTATTATCTGGCGGAAAGCTACCTTTGCCTGAACGACCACCACAATTTGGTGCTTTGCTTGGCGGAGAGCATTGTAAACCAACAAAAGACGTCCCAGTGGGATTTATTAATCCGCTCCCACAATGTGATGGGGGTCGATGCATATAACCGGGGGAACACCACCGTAGCGCTGGACCAGTATATTACCGCTTTGTCTTATGGGGAGAAATATAAATTTCCTTATGAAACAGCGTTGGTAAACTGCAATATCGGGCGGCTGTATATGGGCTTTGGGGAATACAGTTCCGCCATCCGGTATCTGGAAAAAGCAAGGGATTCCTTCTATGATTACCGGGATGACTTTTTCGGCAGGGGAAATTTGGCAAATGCCTACGCTTCGTTGGGAAGGTGCAGCCTGTTCCAAAACAAACTGGAGGAAGCCGTGGAATATGAAGGGAAAATCCGCGGGCTGGGCGGGGAAGATGAGGATGGGATAGATTTCTTTGTTTCCCAGGGCCTGTTTGCCAGGATTTGCCATCAGAAGGGAGAGCTGCAGGAGCGGGATCAATATATTAGGGGTATGATAAAAAAGCTGGATGAAGTCAAGTCTTTCACCGGCAGCCATGAGGAACTGTTTGATTTCTTGGATTTCCTTTTGGAAATTGGGAAGTATGAGGAGCTGCGGGAAGTATTTCCGCGGTTGGAGGTTATGGCAGAGGAATCCGGGATTACCCATTTGAAAATGGAACTGATGCGCCGGCAGGCAGAGTATTACCGGGCGGTGCAGGATCGGGAAAATTACCTTGAGGTCTGCGCAAGGCTATACGAAGAAGGGCAGATTTTAAGGGAAGAAAATGTGGGGGTCCTCCATTGGTCCACGGAACTCCGCCTGAATTTGGAAAAGGCCCGGAAAAAAGAGCGGAAGCTGCTGAAAGAAAAGCGGATGTTAAAGGAACGGTCGGAAAAGGATGCCCTTACAGGGCTTGCGAACCGCTATAAGCTAAATGATTTTGCAGAAAAAGTCTTTGAAAAGGCGAAAGATAACCGGGAAATGCTTTCCGTAGAAATCTTTGACGTGGATTATTTTAAGCAGTTCAACGACACTTACGGCCATCAGGCCGGCGATCAATGCCTGGAGCAGATTGGGAGGATTTTAGACAGGTTTATGCAGGAAGATGAAGACGTATTCTGCGCCCGCTATGGCGGGGATGAATTTATTATCATTTACTATGGGAAAACAGACGAGGAGGTCTTGGCGCTGGCCCATAGGCTGCGGCAGGAGATTCTGGATTTAAAGCTGAGAAACCAAGGCTCCCAAGTGTCGGAATATGTGACAGTTTCCCAAGGCATCCGAAACAGCATCCCAGCATTCCAGAGCCGGATGTGGGATTTCCTCTACGGTGCGGACGGGGCGTTATATAATGTAAAAAGGAAACAGAAAAATGGTATCTGCCTGATAAACAGGAATGAGGATAATGCAGAAGGTGTGATTGTATGATATTTGAAAGCCATGCCCATTATGATGACAGGAGGTTTAACCCTGACCGGGATGAACTGCTGTCCTCCATGCAGGAACATGGGATTGAAACAGTGGTAAATGTAGGCTCTGATCTGGATGGGGTGAAAAAGACCCTTGAACTGGCAGGGCAGTATGAGTTTGTATACGGGGCAATCGGCATCCATCCCAGTGAAATTTCCGGTTTGGATGAGGAAGTATATGAGTGGCTGCGTGCACAGTGCAGCCATCCCAAGGTGGTTGCCATTGGGGAAATTGGCCTGGATTATTACTGGGACAAGGAGGATGAGGTAAAGCGCAGCCAGCGTTATTGGTTCTGCCGCCAGATGGAGCTTGCAAGGGAACAGGGGCTTCCTGTAATAATCCATTCCCGGGATGCCGCGGAAGATACGCTGAAATTGGTGCAGGGCATCCATGGGGAGGAGATACCGGGAGTGGTGCACTGCTTTTCATACTCCCCGGAACAGGCGGAGGAATATGTTAAGATGGGGTATTATATCGGGATTGGCGGGGTAATCACTTTTAAAAATGCCAGAAAATTAAAGGAAACGGCCGCTGCCATCCCATTGAGCCATATCCTGCTGGAAACAGACTGCCCTTACCTGTCCCCAGAGCCGGAACGGGGAAAACGGAATTCTTCCCTGAACCTGGTTTATGTAGCGGAGGAAATTGCACGGCTGCGGGGAATTTCTTATGAGGAGGTTGTGGATGCAACGAGGGAAAATGCCAGAAGGCTTTTCCGGAAAGTGAAATAAATTTGGGGAATGAATCTCAGATATTTGGCTTGGAAGGAAGGGAAACATGGCTGATTTAGGGAAACCGCAAAATACGATAGCGGTGCTGCAAAAATACAATTTTAATTTCCAGAAAAAATTTGGGCAGAATTTTTTAGTGGATGCCAGGGTGCTGGACAAAATTATTTCAGCGGCGGAAATTACGGAAACGGATTTTGTGCTGGAAATTGGACCGGGGATTGGGACAATGACCCAATATTTATGCGAAAATGCAAGGGAAGTCATTGCGGTGGAAATTGACAGGAACCTGATTCCTATTTTGGCGGATACATTGAGCGGATACCAGAATGTGGAAGTAATTCATGAGGATATCCTTAAGGTGGACATAAACCGTCTGGCGCAGGAAAGAAATCAGGGAAAGCCCATAAAAGTGGTGGCGAACCTGCCTTATTATATTACAACACCCATTATCATGGGGCTGTTTGAAAGCCATGTCCCTGTGGAAAGCATCACAATTATGGTGCAGAAGGAAGTGGCAGAACGTATGCAGGCCCAGCCCGGAACCAAAGATTATGGGGCATTGTCCTTGGCTGTCCAGTACTATGCCAAACCGGATATTGTGGCGCATGTCCCTCCAAATTGCTTTATTCCCCGGCCAAAGGTGGGGAGCGCAGTGATACGGCTTACGAAACACCGGGAGAACAACGTACAGGCTAAGGATGAAACATTGATGTTTGGCATTATCCGGGCATCCTTTAACCAGCGGCGCAAGACACTGGTAAATGGTTTGTATCATGCACCGGGTCTTCCATTTGGGAAGGAACAAATCTCCAATGCCTTGGAGGAACTGGGCTTGCGCCCGGATGTGCGGGGAGAAGCGCTGACATTGGGGCAGTTTGCAGAGTTAAGCGACCTTTTGGGAAAAGCAGGCAATGTACCCAAAGGGCACTTTGGATAATATCTATATTTGCATGGGTGTTTGGCAAGTAGTATGGGGATTAAATATTCTGCTTTTTCCTGCGGGCTGTGTGGTTTTGAAATTCTATAATATCTTGCTGGAACCGTTTTGGGAGATTTTGGTTCTGCAGCTTGGGATTTATCCGGGCTTCAACTGCAATGCTTTCAAAGAAACCCTGCCAGAGCCGTTGGTATTCCAATTCTTCCTGGGAAAAGCGGTTCAGCATTTCTTGTTGGAGTCCCTCAGTGCTGGTTAGGAAGAATCCTTTTCCTTTTGGATGGAGTGCGGCCTGCTGGTGCGTTGCGTCAAAAATCATGAAGTTTTCCTGCGGCAGCCGGTCGGAAAAATGTTCCCCAAGAAAGGGAAGCACATGGTTTTTTGGATGGATCCTTGCAAAGAGCAGGCCATTTTCTAATTCCTGGAACCGAAGGAACCCAAGCAGGTGGTGTGCTTCGTTCCCAGCACACCGGGAAAGCTGGAATACGCGGCTTATATAAGGTTCCCCCAGGTAATTCAGTACTTTGCTGCCATCCTTAAGGGACAACGCAAGGATAACGGTACGGTAAATAGCATCCGCCTTGTCCATGGCTTTCTTTTTGCCAGGGCCTGTTTCTGAAGCAAGGGCTGCTTGGCACAATTCTGTATAGGTTTCTTCCCCAAGGCATTTCTGCAGGGTGCGGGCTACTTTCTGGCTCTTTCCATAATCTGTCTGTACAGTAATGTACTCGCAAAACAGTACATAATTGTCCGGCGGGCAGGTAGTAAGGGAAATATTAGCATGCCCATATTTACTGGCCCATGCATCATAGATGCCGGTAAAAATCCCGTCTATACTGTCTTCACAGAGAAAAATATACATAAGGGCAAATCCTTTCTTAATATAACTATGGCAGGGCTGCTATACGTACTTTAAGTATGCCTATATTACAACCCGCTGCTCTGCAGGCAGAAGCTGTGCATCTGTCAAATGGAAGTCAGAACGCATGTCTTTGTCGAAAAAGCTAAGCTGCTGATATCCGCCTTCCCGGATGTCCCGTGGGATTTGGGACTTATCCCGCATAAGGTTTTCGCAGATATAGTTTTCTTCCAGTTTGGTGTTGTACATCATTTTTCCGGAACAGGTGATGAAGTAGAGGGCGCGTTTCAGGACTACTCCAATTTTCTTTAAGTCGCCAAAGGTAAGCTTGTTCCGTTTGCGGGATTTGACAATACGTTCTGCAGATTTATAGCCAATGCCCGGTACCCGGAGCAGTGTCTGGTAAGACGCCTTATTGATTTCTACAGGAAAGTATTCCAGATGCCGCAGCGCCCAGTCGCATTTGGGATCCAGGAAAATATTAAAGTCCGGGCGGTCTTCGGACAAAAGCTCCGAAACATGGAAATGGTAATAGCGCAGCAGCCAGTCGGCCTGGTAAAGGCGGTGCTCCCGCAGCAAAGGCGGGCCGCCGGGGAGGGCTGGCAGCATGGAATTGCCATTTACATTTACAAATGCAGAATAAAATACGCGTTTTAACTGGAATTTCTGGTAAAGGTTTTCGGCAACGCTCATTATCTGGAAATCATTTTCCGGGGTTGCGCCGATAATCATTTGCGTGGACTGGCCGGCAGGGACGAAACGGGGGGTATCCCGGTAGGCGATAAGTTCCTGTTTGTTATCTGCTATGCGGTTCTGGATTTGCCGCATGGGCTTTAAAATAGTAGAGCGGGACTTACAGGGGGCAAGCTGTTGCAGGCTCAAGGCCGTAGGGAGCTCCAGGTTGATGCTCATACGGTCTGCAAAAAAGCCTGTCTGTTCCAAAAGGATAGGGTCTGCCCCGGGAATAGATTTTACATGGATATAGCCGTTAAAATGGTAGACTTGGCGGAGCTTTTGCACCGTCTGGTAAATCAAGTCCATAGTATAGTTGGGGCTTACCATAATCCCAGAGCTTAAAAACAGGCCTTCAATATAATTGCGCCGGTAAAATTCCATGGTAAGGGTGCAGATTTCTTCTGGGGTAAATGAAGTGCGCCTGACGTCAGAAGTGCAGTTGTTCAGGCAGTAAGCGCAATTAAAAATACATTCGTTGGTAAGGAGTATTTTCAGAAGGGAAATACATCTTCCGTCTGCGGAAAAGCTGTGGCAGATGCCCGGGGCAACAGAATTCCCCATGCCTGCCCGGTTCCCTTTCCGGTCAACGCCGCTGGAGGTGCAGGCAACATCATACTTTGCCGCAGCTGACAGAATCGTCAATTTTTCAAATAAATCCATGTTTATCTGTAAATTCATAAGCACAGTGTCCCTTTCTATAATACAAACTTACGTTCTGAAAATATCATACCACAGGGAAAAGGAAAATGCAATAGGAAAAAGAATATTTGTTCGAAAAATGGGACTTTTTTCCATATATTAAACTGCAGCAATTATATTTTCCGCATTATTTGCATATAGTCAGGCAAGGGGGTGCTTTTTTGAAAGAGAAAATAAAAACATTTTTTGCAATCTGTATCTTAATCCTGACGGTTCCTTATGTGGTTACCCTGTTATTTCAAGGAAATAAGACAAGCGTAGGCAGGCAGGCCTTGAAAAGTATGCTGGAGGAGGGTTCGGACAGCGGCAGGCAGGCCGGGAAAGATGGGCTGGACATGGAGGAATACCTTACGGGGATTCTGGCAAAGGAAATTCCCCTGGACTATCAGATGGAAACCATCAAGGCCCAGGCAGTCATTGGCAGGACGTCTTTAGCGGCTGCGCTGGAAACAGAGGAGAAAAACCTCCCAGCATCCATGTCCCGAGAGGAAATGCTGGAACTATGGGGGCAGGATGGGTTTGAGGAGAATTACAGGATTTTGGAGGAGGCGGTAAGGGCGACGCAGGGGGAAATTCTTTCTTACAGCGGAAAGCCAATCCAAGCAGAATTCCACGCAGTCAGCGCAGGGAGGACAAGGAGTGCAAAGGAGGCGTTCCGGAGGGAGGATGAGCCTTATTTGGATGGCGTGGACAGTGGAATGGACATCCCTTCCCCAGATTTTTTGAAAGTGGTTTTTTTGGACAAAGAGGAGTTTGGCAAAAAGCTGGCAGAAGTATGCCCAAGCTTCCATGCAGATACCAAAGGCATTTTGGATTCTGTTACAGTAGAGGAGAGGGATTCCAGCGGCTATGTGGTGCGGATGAAGGCTGGGGAGGAGGAACTGTCCGGGGAAGTGTTCCGGTCTTGTTTTGGGCTGAATTCCTCCTGCTTTTACCTAAAGGAAGTGGAAGGCCAGGTACGGATTGTTACAAAAGGCCTTGGGCATGGCCTTGGGTTAAGCCAGTATGGCGCTAATGAGCTGGCAAAGGAGGGAAAAAGCTATCAGGAAATCCTGAAATATTACTATCAGGAAATTTCCATAGAAGAAATAAGTGAATAAAATGATTCTTTGGAAAAATGTCGCAGCAATCCTGTATAATACCTGATTTCCTTGGCAAGAATAAGAAGGAAAAAACAAACAGAAATGGAAGGTGACAGGATGAGAAATAAAAAATTTGCGGCATTTTTCAATCGGAAATCCTATATTGTGGCTGTGGTAATTATGGTAGTAGCAGCCTTTGGCATGATGGGCCTGTATTATGCCCAGCAGGAACGGGAACAGGAAGAACAGTTGGCAAAGCAGCAGGAAGAAAACGTCCGGCGGGCAAAGGAAGAAGATGCTGCACGTGAGAAAGCTGCAAAGGAACAAAAAGAAGCAAAAGCTGTAGCGGATGCAAAGGCCAAAATTTTAGAACAGAAGAAGGCAGAAGAAGCAGAAGAAGCAGAAGAAACGGCAGAAGTATCAGGCATGATTGAGCCGCAGGATGATAATTTTATGGATGAGCCAGAAGTGGTAGCAGAAACAAGCGCCCCAGTGGTTCCAGATATCCATTTTAACGCGGAAACGGATTTGAGCTGGCCCTTGCAGGGGAATGTTATTTTAGACTATAGCACTGGGCGTACCATATATTCGGAAACGCTGCAGCAGTACCAGTCAAACCCGGCAATCGTTATCAAGGCAGATGTAAATACCCCAGTCACAGCAGTGGCTTCTGGGACAATAACTTCCATTGAAACAGACGCAGTGACAGGCCTTACAATGACAGTTGACATGGGTGACGGTTACAGCGCACGGTATGGGCAGCTCAAGGAAATCCCGAAAGGCCAGGGGGATTATGTAGACAGCGGTGAAATCATTGGGTATGTCAGTGAACCTACGAAATATTATTCTGTAGAAGGCTCGAACCTTTACTTCCAATTATGGAAGGATGGTGCAACAGTAGACCCAATGCAGTATCTGGAACATTAGGGCATTGTCGATTGAAGCCAACGCAGCAGATGGAAATTCAGACAAGTTAATTTGACGAAATGTGAATGATATACTACACTAGTTATGGATGGACTCCCGGAATTGCAAAAAAGGCAGTTCCGGGACTATTTACATGGTGATTTTAGCGCTTCCATTGCAAGAATAGGTTAAGTTTAGTATGATAAGGATACCACAAAGCAGGAAAAATGGATAGGGAAATATCATTCCAAAGCAAAACATGCACAGACCTGAGTATTTTTCATAAGATAGAGTATAAGTAATGGCGAACACCCGCAGCACTGCCCTTCATACTTTTATATAGGAATGGATTAAAATAAGATCCCATAGGAAAAATACCAGTTTACTGTGCTGCTTTTCCATACAAGAGGCTGCTTGCAGTCTCTGTACATAACAGGGGGCAACGGATGGAAGAAAAACAGAATATCACATATATGTTAAAATGCAGTGACGGCACTCTTTATACCGGATGGACCAATAATCTGGAAAAGCGCCTGAAAGAGCATAACGCAGGGCAGGGAGCCAAATATACCAGAGGGCGCAGGCCGGTAAAGCTGGTGTATACGGAAATACATGATACCAAGCGGGAAGCCATGCAGCGGGAAGCCCAGATAAAGAAACTGACAAGGAAAGAAAAAGAAGCATTAATCCAGGGACAAGCCTGAACTAATGCCAGAACCAAAACGATGGGAAAATGACGGAAACGTTCATAAAACATCACTTATATTACTCCGGCGGTTAAATATCACAACATTTTGCTTGCCCAAACCTTTCTCTGCCGCGATATTTAACTGCCAGAGTAATAACAAGGGCATAAAACCCTTAAATCAATGGCATATTAGCCACAAAGCAATACATCATAACAAAATGGCACACGCTTCCCCCCATCACAAACAGATGGAAAATCTCATGGGAACCAAAATTTTTATGCCGGGAATTGAAAATCGGCAGCTTGAGGGCGTAAATAATGCCCCCTATGGTATAGATAATCCCTCCGGCCAGCAGCCAGCCAAATGCCTGGGCAGAAAGGGAAGTGATAATCTGCGTGAATGCCAGCACGCATACCCAGCCCATAGCAATATATAATATAGAAGAAAACCATTTTGGGCAGGTAATCCAGAACGCTTTCACAAGGATTCCTGCAAGGGCGATGCCCCAAACCAAGGCAAGGAGCCCATAACCCACAGTCCCGCCAAGGACAATCACACAGACTGGGGTATAAGTACCGGCAATCAGGACAAAAATCATCATATGGTCTAATTTGCGCAGGATCCGGTTAGCTTTTTCTGACAGGTCCAATGCATGGTAGGTTGCGCTTGCGCCGTAAAGCAGAATCATGCTTAAAATAAAAATGGCAAGGGAAACCACATGGACATAGTCCGGGTTGGTTGAGGCGCGGATCAGCAGCGGCGTAGCTGCAAAGAGGGCCATCAACATGCCGATAAAATGCGTAATGGAGCTTCCTGGGTCTTTTAACTTAAACTTCATGTGTCATCTCCTCCTTAAAGTGAATGGTTTCTAATACAGACCCCATAGGCTTGCGCGTTCTGCCCACAGGGTATTTGATTTACGGAACTACTATAGTATATGTAAAGGTTTTTGAAATATGATAATGTAGTAATTAAAACTACATTGCATGTAAATAAATACTATACTATATATATGGAAATGTCAATAGAAGGAAAGAACTTTTTTGAAAACTGTTTGACAACCGCCATTTTCTCTGCTATGATTAGCAACAGGTTTTGTAATAGGCAACGAAAGGAAATGGAATGGAAGCATTAAGATTTGATGAATTAGATTTATATCCGCAGATTTTGCGGGCGATTCAGGAGATGGGTTTTGAGGAGGCTACCCCGATTCAATGTAAGGCCATCCCGGTAGTAATGGAAGGCGTAGACGTGATTGGGCAGGCACAGACAGGTACCGGCAAGACGGCAGCCTTCGGGATTCCTCTATTGATGAAGGTAGATCCCCACAACAAGAAAACACAGGCAATTGTCCTCTGCCCCACAAGGGAGCTGGCTATCCAGGTTGCAGAGGAAGTGCGCAACCTTGCCAAATACATGCATGGGGTGAAAGTGCTCCCCGTGTATGGCGGGCAGGACATTGTAAAGCAGATCCGCTCCTTAAAGGGCGGAGCCCAGATTATTATTGGGACGCCAGGGCGTGTTATGGACCATTTAAGGCGCAAAACTATTAAGTGCGAAGAAGTAAATACCATCGTGCTGGACGAGGCAGATGAAATGCTCAATATGGGATTTCGGGAAGATATAGAAACTGTGCTGGAATACATTCCCGATGAGCGGCAGACTGTGCTGTTTTCAGCTACTATGCCAAAGCCCATTTTGGATATTACGAAGAAATACCAGAAGGATGCCGTTACCATCAAGGTAGTGAAGAAAGAACTGACCGTCCCAAATATTGAGCAGTATTATTATGATGTAAAGCGCAAGGACAAGGTGGAGGTGTTAAGCCGCCTTTTGGACGTGTACGACCCCAAGCTTTCCCTGGTATTCTGTAATACAAAACGGATGGTGGACGAGCTGACAAATGCCCTCCAGGGCAGGGGATATTTTGCAGAAGGGCTCCATGGGGACATGAAGCAGATGCAGCGTGACCGTGTTATGAACCATTTCCGCAATGGGAACACAGAAATCCTGGTGGCTACTGACGTGGCAGCCCGGGGAATTGACGTGGATGATGTGGAGGCAGTGTTCAATTTTGACGTCCCGCAGGACGACGAATATTATGTGCACCGTATCGGCAGGACAGGCCGCGCAGGCAGGACAGGCCGCTCCTTTACTTTTGTGAAGGGCAAAGAGGTCTATAAATTAAAAGATATCCAACGGTACTGCAAGACCAAGATTTTGGCGCAGAAAATTCCCAGCATGGAAGACGTGGTACAGGTAAGGCTGGAAAAGATTATGGACCGAATTGACACGATCATTGAAGAAGAAGATTTAACAAAAATGGTAAATATGATAGAATCCCAAGTCAATGAATCCGATTATACAGCCATGGACATTGCCGCTGCATTTTTGAAAATGGCGTTGTTGGGTGAGGAGGAGAGCGCTCAAAAGAGCATGGAAAACTTTGAATTTGGCGATACAGGGGCAGAGGAAGAAGGCATGGTCCGCCTGTTTATCAATATCGGCAAGAAGCAGCATGTAAAGCCGGGTGACATCCTGGGGGCGATTACCGGGGAATCCGGTATGCCCGGAAAGCTGGTTGGAGCCATTGACATGTACGACAAATATACCTTTGTAGAGGTGCCCAGGGAGTATGGGAAAGAAGTGCTTAAGGCAATGAGCAATTCCAAGATTAAGGGCAAAAGCATTAATATTGAGCCGGCAAACCAGAAATAAAAGGTGTTTTTGACACCCTAATCCTATATTGAGAAATCTGAAATAAGGTTATGGAATAAAACCTGACAGGGCGGAACGTGTTCGGTATCTGCCCTGTCAGGTTTTGTCACTCCTCCGGCTTTTCTGCCTGCCGCCGTGCAGCAGGCAGGAGAGAGAACCTAACGATACCGTGAGAAAAACCTTGATAAAACACATGTTTTGTGGTAAGCTATAAAAGCAGTTGATTTCCTATGGAGGAACGTATATTATGGCTATTTCTTATGATAGATTATGGAAACTTTTGGTAGACCGGAAAATGAACCGTACCGAGCTGAAAGAAGCGTCGGGCATAAGCTTTAACGTGCTGGCAAGGATGGGGAAGGATGAATCCATTTCCTTTGAAAGCATGGAAAAGATCTGTTCCGCCCTGGGCTGCGACATTGGGGATATTGTGGAAATACGGAACAATGGGAAAGGCGCCTGTGGGACAAGGAGCTTTCAGTCCATTGAATTATTTGCCGGGGCTGGCGGCCTTGCATTAGGCCTTGAAAAAGCCGGGTTTGACACCATAGGGCTGATTGAACTGGATAAAGATGCTTCTGATACCCTGAAATTAAACAGGCCAAACTGGAGGGTCATCCATGACGACATAGCAAATGTCTCCTGCTTAGACCTTGAAGAATACTTTGGCATAGCAAAGGGGGAGCTGGACGTTTTATCAGGAGGGGCGCCCTGCCAGGCGTTTTCTTATGCAGGGAAGCGCCTTGGCTTGGAGGATGCGCGGGGGACATTATTTTACCATTATGCCTCTTTTCTCCAAAAGCTGCAGCCGAAAATGTTTTTGTTTGAAAATGTACGTGGCCTGCTGACACATGACAAGGGGCGGACTTATGCCACCATTACCCATATTTTTGAGGAAGCCGGGTATGCCATCCAAAAGCAGGTGCTGAATGCATGGGATTACGGCAATCCCCAGAAAAGGGAACGGCTGATTACAATTGGGATCCGCAATGATTTGCTGCCGGAGGTTACCTACCATTTTCCAAAGCCCCATGAATATAAGCCAATCCTGCGGGACGTCCTTCTGGATTGCCCCAAAGGCCCTGGGATATCGTATGGGGAAACGAAGCGGAAAATATTTGAGCTTGTCCCCCCGGGCGGGTATTGGCGTGACATCCCAGTGGAAATTGCAAAGGATTATATGAAAAGCTGCTGGAACATGGAAGGCGGTAGGACTGGGATTTTAAGGCGGATGAGCCTGGATGAGCCTTCGCTGACTGTACTGACCTCCCCGTCCCAGAAGCAGACCGAGCGGTGTCATCCATTGGAAGCAAGGCCGTTTACCGTCAGGGAAAATGCAAGGTGCCAGTCATTTCCCGACGAATGGGAATTTTGCGGCAATATACATTCCCAGTATAAACAGGTGGGCAATGCCGTGCCTGTGAATTTGGCGTATGAAATTGCTAAGGAGATGCAGAAATCATTGGAGGAATTGGGATAGTGGAGTGGAAGTTAGGGTTTATTTCTGAAAAAGATTTTCGGAGCCATGTGCAGGCCACAATTATGAAATATGGGGAAAAATTGGATTCCTTTGATTTGAAAAGGTTTAACAGCAACCTGATAGACCCCGTGAAGCTGATTTTTGACAAGTCGGTATACCGGGCAAGCTGGGAGGAAATCGTGAATAACGAGATTTTCCGCCAGCGGGATAAGTCCAATAACAATGATATCGGCTATTTCCACCAAAATATTTTCTCTTATTTCAGCGGGTGTGAAGTGCCCCAGTCAGGGTGGGACGTGATTTACCGGAACCCTGACGGAATACGGATGCCGGAAGGGGACGTCGTCCATACCGTCTATGTTGAGATGAAGAACAAGCACAATACCATGAACTCGGCTTCTTCGGCAAAAACATATATCAAAATGCAGGGGCAGATTCTGGAAGACGATGACTGCGCATGTTTATTGGTGGAAGCCATTGCGAAAAAATCCCAGAACATCAAGTGGGCGACCAAGGTGGATGGGAAAAATGTCCAGCACCGGCTAATCCGCCGTGTCAGCATGGATCAGTTTTATACAATCCTCACAGGGGACAGCCAGGCATTCCACAGCATGTGCATGGCGCTCCCGGGCGTTATCAATTCTGTGGTAAATGAAGGGGACGGCGTGAAAGTCCCGTCTGATACCGTTGTCCAAGAACTGAAGGGTGCAGCAGGCCTGTATGAGGGGTATCCAGAAGATTTGGCAATGGCAATGGCTGTTTACATGCTGGGTTTCAGCACCTATCAGGGGTTTGCAGAACAGATTGGGCAGAAAATCGGCGTTGGCAAAGATACTTTGCTAAAGCAGCTGTACGAATATGCAAAAAAATGCAGTTTGCGTGAGAATCTTTTTTGAAAAATCTCAGGGTGTGCCGGAACCATTACCCGCCCTTGCTGCCTGCAGCCAGCAATCTCGAACTATTAAGGGGCTGCCGCACTAATATAGTTACTTGTTCAAAAGGTTTGCATTGTAATTTACGTTAGTGCGACAGCCCCGTCTTTTTGAATGGAAAAAACCATTCTGAAACATATTTCTAAAAGTTCTGTCTTATGGTTCAAATTTTTTATAATTCCCTGTCACAAGTATTATTTTTTAACGTCTAATTATTTAGGAGGTAACGCTTATGGAAAATAAAAGAAAAGATAATGCCCCATGCCCAGCCCGGAAACCCGCGGATTCCCATACGGCGGCGGACAAGCCCTGCCCGGAGCTGTCCGGTTATATTGAGAGGGCAGTCGCTGGGGATAAGGAATCTTTGGAAACTGTCATTTCCAGCGTCCGGGATTTGGTATTTAACTTGTCCTTGCGGATGCTTGGGACATTTCCGGACGCAGAAGATGCCACACAGGATATTTTGTTAAAAATTATCACCCATTTATCTTCCTTCCGGAAGGAAAGCGCATTTTCCACATGGGTATTCCGTATTGCAGTGAACCATTTAAAGGATTACAAGAAGCATATGTTTGCGAATTATCCCCTGAGCTTTGAATTTTATGGAAATGATATCGAAAATGGGAAGGTGCAGGATATCCCTGATTTGACACAGAATGTGGAGCAGGAGCTTTTGGAGGAAGAACTGAAAATGGCCTGTACAAATGTCATGCTCCAGTGCCTTGACACAGAAAGCAGATGTATTTTTGTGCTGGGGACCATGTTCCAGGTAGACAGCAGGATTGCAGGGAGCCTTCTTGGCATGACCCCGGAGGCTTATCGGCAGCGGCTTTCCAGAATCCGCAGGAAGGTGGCGGATTTTCTGGAAACTTACTGCGGGGAATATGGCAGCGGCTCATGCAGGTGCAAAAACCGGATTAATTATGCCATCCAGAACCACCGGATTAATCCTGCCTGCCTGGACTATACAGCGGCGGCAGAGCTTCCGGCAGGGGACTTATATCAGGTAAAAGAAGCGATGGAGGACATTGACGGCCTTGCAGCAAAATTTTCTTTCTGCAAAACCTACGAATCCCCAGAAAACCTAAAACAATTTGTGCAGGAATTCCTAAGTTCTGCCACCATGTCTGTGGTAAAAGGCTCTTGATGTACTTAAATATCAACGGTACACTGCACCAAAGGAAAGGAATGGTAACTGTTATGGAAACATCATTAATATTGGATTATTTGTCAGAGTTAAGCCAGAACAACAACCGGGAATGGTACCATGCCCATAAGGAGGAATACAAGGCGGCAAATGCAGCGTTTGAGTGCTTGGTACAGGAGCTGATACTTAAAATTGGGGAATTTGACAGCAGCGTCCTTGGGCACGCCCCCAAAGACCTGACGTTTAAGCTGGTGCGGGATACCCGTTTCAGCCACGATAAATCACCCTACAACCCTGCGTTCCGGGCGCATATAGGCCCCCAGGGCAAGCTGCCAGTCCCGGTAGGCTATTACCTTATGGTAAAACCGGGAAACAATTCATTTTTAGGGGGCGGCCTGTTCGCTGACGTTTTCAAGGACGCTACAAAGATGATCCGGGATCATATCCAGGCAGACCCAAGCGGATGGGAAGAAATAATCCAGGAGGAAGGGTTCCGGGAATATTTTCAGGTACAGGGCACGGCACTGAAAAATGTGCCCAGGGGATATGACAAGGAACATCCCCAGGCGGAATACCTGAAATATAAGAGCTGGTACCTGGAATATCCCATCTCTGACGATATGTTCCGGGATGGGGAGGGATTTTTAAACCTTGCATCTTCTGTATTCCAGCGAATGAAGCCGTTCCATGGCTATTTAAACAAGGCGCTGGAAGGGTTTGAAATGCCAAAGCGGGAATAGCAGGCGTATCCCAGGGCGTGCCTGAACATGCATTCTTACAATGTCCAGGCACGTTCTGGGGCGTTTTTGGGACATATGGGGCATCCCCCCATATTCCCGTAACTGCCTTGCAGGATTTTTTTAACAATACCACTAAAAACTGGTTATATCCAGTTGCCCCATTCTATTCCATATTTTTCCATACAAATCTTGACATTTTTCGTGTATTTTCCACAAAAATTGCAATAAAAAACTAGAAGTTTTTACGATATTGACCTTTCACTGGTATTATTGTAATATAAACTCAACAGATGTGGTTATAACCAATCAGATGTGGATATAACCAGATAGGGAAGGAGGGGTTGGAATGGAGGAAATTAAGGCGCCAAAATATCTCCAAGTCAAACAAAAAATTATAAGCTGCATTGATGATGGTACTTACAAGGAAAAAGAAGCAATCCCCAGTGAACGGGATTTGATTACACTGTTCGATGTCAGCAGGATAACAATCCGAAAAGCAATTGATGAATTAGTCAATGAAGGGTATTTATACCGGATCCATGGAAAGGGAACGTATGTAAAGGGGGAAGCAGACCAGAACAACTTGGTATCTATCACAAGCTGTACACAGGATATTGAACAACTGGGCTATAAGCCTACCCGGAAGGTGTTAAGCGAAGGTGTCATCCCGGCGGATACAAAGCGGAGGACTTACCTGAACCTGGGGGAAAAAGACGAGGTATTCCGGCTGTCCCGTATTTATTACGCAGACGGGGAGCCGCTGAACTTTACAACTACATACCTCCCCTATAAGATTTTCCCGGAAATAGACCTGTATGATTTTTCCAAGGTTTCCTTATATAAAATCGTGGAAGAAAAATACGGCGTGAAGATTACAAAGGCCACGCGCACCATTGAGGCAGTCAGCGCCCATGGGGAACTTTCGGAAAATCTGGACGTAGAGGAGAACGTCCCATTACTGCAGTTCTGCTGCACCACTTATGGGATGGTAAACGGAAAAGAAATTCCAATCGAGTATTTCAAATGCTGTTACCGGACCGATAAGTTTAAGTTTTATATCCACCAGTTAAGGTAATGTTAAGTGGGAAGAACCTATGAAAGGAGATTGGTATGAAAAAGAGGATAAGTTTTATTTTGGTACTGGCAATATTGTGTTTTACAGTATTAGGAGGCTGCGGCAATAAGAAAGAAGAAGGCAATGGAGGCGGCAAGGCAGACGCAGGGGAAGAAGGTTCCGCAGGGGGCGGGAGCGACGTGAAAGTCGCAATTGTCTGCTCTGGCGCAGGGCAGAATGACAATGGATATAACCAGTCTGCATGTGACGGGATCAAGGAACTGTCAGAGGAAACCGGATGCGAATACAAGGTAATTGAGCCGGCAAACGGCGTCCCGGAAGCATTGGAAACATTGGCAGGCGATGGTTACAACCTGATTTTTACTTTGGAATATGATTTTGACGCATTGATTAAAGGTGTTGGCGGCTCCGACCCTATTGCGGCACAATATCCGGACACAACGTTTGTAGTATTTAACGACGACCCAAATAAAGATGAATCTGGCAACAAGATCCATGACAATGTGATTTCCGTATTGTTTGACGTCCATGAAGCGTCTTACCTGGCTGGTTATTTGTCTGTACAAGTCAATGAAAATATGGAAAAACTTTTTGGCAGCGCCTATGGCATGACGCCATTAGACAAGTCAAGGGGCATTGGCTTTGTCGGCGGGACAAATTCGAATGGGATCCTTGTATTTTCCTATGGGTTTATCGAAGGGATTAACAAAGCCGCAGAAGAATTTGGCGTAAACTACAACTATTATGCAAAATACGACGCAGGGTTTACCGATTCCGCCCTTGGCAGCACTACAGCAGGGACATTTTACGATGAAGGGGCCAACGTAGTATTTGCAAATGCCGGCGTAGTTGGCGACGGCATTACCGCAAAAGCAAAAGAAGTTGGGAAGCTGGCAATCCAGACAGACGCCAACTTAGATGGGCAGCAGCCCGGGTTTGTGTTAACCAGCGTGCTGAAAATTACAGGCGTTCCGGTAAAAACCATTACACAGGCTTACATAGACGGCACAATCAAAGAGATGGACAGGCTCCAGACGTATAACCTTGCATCTGGCGCTACCGGGATTACTGATTTAGAAGAAATGGGCAAGCATGTGGAAGACCAGGAAACATGGGAATCCATTAAGGAAAAAGTCAGCGCAGTCAGCAAACAGATTGAGGATGGGGAAATTGACGTAACCAATAAGCAGCTCAATGAGGACTTTGACCCAGCTTCCTGCCCCAATGTGACCGTAAAAACGGAATAGCAAAAGATAAGTGGATAGGCGCCTAAGATACAACAATTTGGGCTTAGGCGCCCTTATTGCGCCTGAAATAAGGAGAATTTCTATGGGTATCATGATTGAAACACAAAATTTAACGAAAAAATTCGGGGATTTTGTTGCAAACAATAATATAAACCTTCAGGTAGACGAGCAGGAAATTAAATGTATTGTAGGGGAAAACGGCGCCGGGAAATCTACCTTGATGAATATGCTCTATGGGGTGTTTAAGCCCACCAGCGGGAAGGTGCTTTTAAAAGGGGAAGAACTGGCTATGAATTCCCCTACGGACGCCATCCGGCATGGCATAGGCATGGTGCACCAGCATTTCAAACTGGTGCCCAGCTTTACCGTATATGAAAATATCCTCCTTGGGAGCGAGATTACAAAAAATGGCCTGATTGACCGGAAACAGGAAATTGAGAAAGTCCGGGAACTGATTGAGGAATACCATTTCCAAATTGACCCTATGGCAAAAATCCAGGATATTTCCGTAGGCCTGTGCCAGCAGGTGGAAATCTTGAAAATGCTGTACCGCAACGTGGATATCCTGATTCTGGACGAGCCTACGGCGGTGCTGACGCCGCAGGAGGTTGACCAGTTAATGGAAAACTTAAAAGCCCTCAGGGACCAGGGGAAGACGATTATTGTCATCACCCACAAGCTGCGGGAAGTAATGTACTTAAGCGACAGCGTGACAGTCATTAAGGCGGGGCAGGTAATCGGGAACGTCAAGACCAAAGATACCTGCGAATCCGAGCTGGCCCAGATGATGGTAGGCCGGGACGTTGTCCTTACGGTAAAAAATGAAGACGGCCCAGCCCCGAAAGAGGAAGAAGCCTACCGGGTGGAAAATGTCTGCACAGTAAATGACGCAAACCAGGAAATCCTGCACCGTGTTTTCCTGTCCGTGCGGAAAGGGGAAGTATTGGGGATTGCAGGGGTAGAAGGCAATGGGCAGAGCGAGCTGATAAAAGTCCTGACAGGCATGATGGAAGTGACGGAAGGGAAAGTGACCTTAAACGGCAGGGACATTACCAACGAATGGCCGGACAAGCTGCGCAAATTTGGCATTGGGATTATCCCGGAAGACCGTTATGCCCAGGGGCTGTGCCGGGAAATGTCCATCCCGGAAAACTGCATAGCAGGGTATTTCGATACCCATGGGGTGTGCAGCAAGGGTGTTTTAAAAGGAAAAAGCATGAAGCAGCTCTGCGACAGCTTCATAGAAAAATACGATATCCGGGTGTCCGAGCGGTATGGCCTGATTTCCCAGCTTTCCGGCGGAAATGCCCAGAAAGTCATTATAGCAAGGGAATTTGAAAATAACCCTGACCTGATTATTGCATGCCAGCCCACCCGGGGCGTGGATATCGGTTTCATTGAATTTATCCACAAGCAGCTCCTTTCCCTGCGGAATGCCGGGAAAGCAGTCCTCTTAATTTCCAGTGAACTTTCGGAAATTATGAGCCTGTCCGACCGGGTTGCCGTAATGTACAAGGGCGGGATAATCGGGGAGGTAGACCCCAGGGAAGCGTCGTCAGAAAAAATTGGCCTGCTGATGGCAGGCGCAGGGCAGGAAGGAGGAGGCAGGAATGAAAAACAGTAAAACGGGCTGCCTGGGCCCCCAAATATTGAATACGCTGCTCCCGGTAGGGTTAGCATTTTTCATTGGCGGCATTATCATCCTCTGTATTGGGGAAGACCCGCTGGAAGCCTATGGCATTATGCTGGGGAAATCCCTGTTTACGGGAAAAGGGCTTTTAAACACCCTGCATTACGCATCCCCCCTGCTTCTGACAGGGCTTGCCATCGCCATTACCTTTAAGGCAAATATTTTCAATATGGGCGTGGAAGGGCAGCTTCTCTTAGGCGGCTTCTTTGCAGGGATTGCCGGGGCTTCCTTGGATGTGTCCAGCCCGGTTTTGGCAAAAATCCTGTGTATGCTGGTTGGGATGGCATGCGGCGTGGCGTTTGCGCTGGTTCCGGCTGTTTTGCGGGCTTACTTCCACGTAGATGAAATGGTTGTTACCTTAATGCTCAATTACGCCATGGTTAAGGTGCTGGAATACTTATCCTCCGGCCCCTTCCGGGAGGCGGGTTCTGGGTATGTCTGCACCCCGATTATCAAAGAAGGCGCTATGTTTGAGCGGCTGGGCATCAATAACTCAAGGCTTACCATGTTCTTTTTCATTGCGTTTGGGGTGCTTATTGTTATGACGTTTGTATTCCGCAATACAAGGCTTGGGATGGAAATTACGGCAATTGGGAAAAACCCGGAATTTGCAGAAGCTACAGGCATGCGTGTCCGCAGGAAAATTATCATCCTTATGTGCATAAGCGGCGCGCTGGCAGGGCTGGCGGGGGCAGGGCACATGATGAGCGAAAAGTTCAAGTACACCCTGACATTTTCCGGCACCACAGGCCTTGGCTGGGATGGCATGCTGATTGCCTTGCTGGGGCGGCATAACCCTGTCGGCATTTTGCTGGCGGCAATTTTCTTCAGCGCGTTAAAGACAGGGGCAGACAATATCAACATGTATACTTCCGTGCCAAAGGAAATTGTCGGCGTGCTCCAAGGGCTGATTATCCTCTTTCTTGCCGTGCAGTTTTTGGACGAACGTTTTGGGCTGCGGGAGCGGTTCTGCCAGCTAACATCTAGGAAGGAGGGGTAAAAATGTCATTTATCAATGGAATAATCTATGATTCCGTGTACCATGCCGTGCCGATTCTGCTCTGTGTGCTGGGAGGGATTTTCGCCTACAAGGCAAATGTGCTGAATATCGCATTGGAAGGCATGATGCTGGCCGGCGCGTTTTTCTCCGTCCTCGTCAGCTACCAGACAGGCAGCATAGCCCTTGGGTATGGAAGAAATGTATGAGGCAGGCATGGAAGTGGCAGTCCGCATGGGGACGGTAATGTCCATGCAGGATGATATGCTGGGGCACTTTATGGTGCCGCTGGCAGCCATGCGGCGGGAAGGCACCAGCCAGGCTTACGTAGACTTAAGCTATCCGGCGGTAGCGGATATAGAACTGGTAAATGTGATGAATGAAACGGTGGCGTCCATGGGCAAGCGGTACTTAAACGGCCTGAACTGCACCATGGACGGGTTTTACAGCAATATGCACGATTCCAGGTTTTCCAGGGAATGGGGCAGGGATATGTCAAGAACGTTTGAGGAAGTGAAAAAACTTGGGGTAACGGGCATAGACATGGAATCTTCCTGCATGATGACCCTTGGCAGGCTGATGGGCGTGAAAACCTGCGTGCTCACATTGGTGACCGTGCTGGAAAACCTGAAAGAAACGCTGAAAGGGCAGGAGCGCACCGACGCTGAGGACCTGCTGTGCCGGACAGCCCTGGAAGGGATTTATAACTACCACACGAAACACTGCACCAAAGCATAAAAAGGAGGTACATAGCAATGGGCAAAGAATTATTCCAACTACAGTCATCCACAATCATCGGCATGGTACACTGCCTCCCGCTGCCTACCACAGCAGGGTTTTCCGGGGATTACCAGAAAATCATAGCGCAGGCGGTACAGGATGCCGTTACCTTGGAAAAGGCTGGCGTAGACGCCGTTATTGTAGAAAATATGGGGGATACCCCCTTCTCCGCGCACCTGAACAAAGCCCAGTTGGCCGCACTGACAGCGGCAGCGGCAGCCGTGCGCAATGCCGTGGGGCTTCCGGTGGGCATTGATGCAGCCTTTAGCGACTGCGAAGCTGATTTTGCCATTGCAGCCGTGACAGGGGCGTCATTTGTCCGGGTTCCGGTGTTTGTGGATACGGTATGCTTCAGCGACGGCATTATTTACCCCTGCGCAAAGAAGTGCATAGAATACCGGAAACAGATGGGCCTGGAGCATGTGAAGATTTTAGCGGACGTGCAGGTAAAACATGCCCATATGCTCCTCCCCCAGATTACCATTGAGCAGTCTGCAAAAGAAGCGGCAGACTGCGGGGTAGATGGGATTATTGTCACCGGAAGCCAGATTGGGGAAGAAACGCCCTTGGATTTCATCAAACGTGTCAAACAGGCCGTAAGCCTTCCCGTATTTGCCGGCAGCGGCGTAAAAGCAGGGAATATCAGAGAACAGATGCAGATTGCCGACGGCGCAGTCATCGGTTCCAGCCTGAAAGAAGGCGGAATCCTCACAAACCCAATTTCCTATGAGTTGGTGCGGAATGTATTAAGCGGATTAGAATAAGGAGAAACAGAATTATGATGAGAGCAATGAAGCTGGCAGGTTCTGAATTGATGTTCGGGACAGGCTGCCTGGAATACATCAAAACAATTGCAGTAAAAAAAGCAGCCATTGTAGTAGGCGGGAAAAGCATGGAAAAGAGCGGGATGCTGGCAAAGGTAGAAAGCCTGTTCCATGAAGCAGGCGCCCAGACCAGCGTGGTCCGGGGCGTAGAGCCAGACCCCTCCTTTGGGACAGTCCTCCGTGGGGCAAAGGAACTGCTGGAATTTGGCCCGGACTTAATTGTAGGGCTGGGTGGAGGTTCCGCCATGGACGCAGCCAAGGCCATGTGGATTTACTATGAGCACCCGGAATTAACCACGATTGAAGAAATCCTGCCCCCCAATGAATTTCCAAAATTAAGGGCAAAGGCAAGGCTGTGCTGCATCCCTTCCACCAGCGGGACAGCCAGCGAGGTATCCCGGTCCATCGTTATTTCCGACAGCGGAACAGGGGTAAAGCATGGCATTGGGAATATGGAAATGATGCCTGACATTGCAGTCTGCGACCCGGAGGTTACCATGTCCATGCCCCCGCATATTACGGCAGAAACCGGGATGGACGCGATGACCCATGCCGTAGAAGCCCTGGTTTCCCAGCGGGCAAATTATGTATCCAATATCCTTGCCGCACAGGCGGTAAAAGATATTTTTGCTTATCTTCCCCTTGCATGCAAAGACGGGGCAGACATGCAGGCAAGGGAAGGGATGCTGAATGCTTCCATGGTGGCCGGCCTTGCATTTACAAACGTGTCCCTTGGCATTGTCCACTCCATTGCCCATACGCTGGGCAGCTATTTCCACATTTCCCATGGGCTGGGCGACGCTGTTGTGCTCCCCTATGTCATCCAGTTTAACCAGGACAGGAGCCAGCAGGCAAAAGAAATTTATAAGGGGCTGGCAAAGGCGCAGGGGGCAGAAGATTTTAAGGAAACCATCCTTGCGCTGAACAGGAAGCTGGATATTACAGACAAGATTTCTTCCCTGTTCACCGAGGGGCAGAAAGAGGAGTATCAGGGGAAAATCCCGGAACTGGCAGATATGGCCCTGGCTGACGGCTGCACTAAGACAAACCCTGCAATCCCAACAAAGGCAGAGATGGAAGAATTGTTCCGCATCATATTTTAGGAGGGGAATGGAATGAAGCTAATATGTTACTTATCAAACGGATACCCTACCATTGAAAGCAGCGTTGAAATGGCTGGGATTTATTCTGAGGCAGGCTGCGATGTTATTGAAATCGACTTCCCTTCCCGGAACCCTTATCTGGAAAGCGAGCTGATTTCCGGGCGCATGGCAAAAGCTTTGGAAAACTGCAGCGATTTCCAGAGCTACATGGAGGGGATGCAGGAAGCAAAGAAAAAGAACCCCAATACCTCCTTCATCCTTCTTTCCTATGAAAATACCATCAAAGAAATGGGCTATGGGGCTTTTGAAAAATTCTGCCTGGAGCAGGGCTTCCTGGACTTAATCTTAGTAGGGCTTGAGGATGATACCATCAAAAATAAGCTAATAGAAGCCGGGATCCGCGTAAGCTGCTATGTCCAGTACCATTTGGATGAAGCGGAGGTAGAGTCCGCCATCCATTCCAATGGATTCGTTTACCTTCAGGCAAAACCCACCACAGGGAACGTGAACCCGGATTATCCAGAGCTTAAGGACTGCATCCAGTACCTGCGCAGCCGGGGCATTACAAGGCCAATCTACTGCGGGGTAGGGATTTACCAGCCCGAGGATGTCCGCATGGCGAAAGAAGCCGGGGCAGACGGCGTATTTGTCGGGAGCACAATCTTAAAGCTCCATGACGACGTGCCTGCGCTGAAAGAAAAAATAAAAGAACTGAAAGCACAGTGTTAAAAGGCTGGGGCAGCGGCATGGTTAGGGAGTGCCGCTGCCTGTGCTTTTTGGTGGGTGGCTATGCAGCCTTGGAGTAATCAATAATGGCAATTTCCTGCATAAGCTGTTTTGCAGTATTGACAAGGGTTTCAAGCTGTTTGGCAACTTCATTGGAATAATATTTCTCTCCACATTGCTCACATTCTTCACAAGGGACATTTTTAATGATAATAATGCAGTTTTTATAATTTACTACATGGGTTGTGGAAGATGGGCTGGTGGTTTTGCATTTACAATACATACACATGGCTATCGCCCCTTTCTTGTTTTTAAATCCATTTCAAATTTATCTGTGTTAGGATAGTAAGCTGTTATAAAGAATATGGTATCGCCATTTGAACCAACAACAATATGCAATATTTTATTCTTTTTCGTGTATCCGAAAATAAGGCAACTGGGGTGAGGAAAATCGTCTGGATAATCCTCTATGATTTCTCCTGTCTGTAAACAGGATTCTACATCGTTTATGCTTATGTCCCTTTCCTGCATTCGTTCGAAACAATGCTTTGCCCATTTTATATTGGAATCAGAAATATTATATAGCCTTTGAAGCTGTTTTATATCCATAGGCACACTTCCTTTGTATGTTTGCGTTTATTATATACTATTTTGATAGAAATTAAAATAGCTGTTTCTAGAGCGTGTTTGGAAATAGGGTATTTATGGGGTGAAATGAAAGTATAACAAAGGGCAATCAAAAAGGGAATGAACCATTCCTGATTCATTCCCTTAATTTTAGAAATCCTTTAAAACCCGGCGTTCTTCTTAGCCAAAGTATCTCTTTAACAGGCCAGCAAATGCTTTGCCATGCCGCGCCTCATCCCTTGCCATTTCATGCACGGTATCATGGATTGCGTCAAGGTTTGCAGCTTTTGCGCGTTTTGCAAGGTCAGTTTTCCCAGCAGTAGCGCCGTTTTCAGCTTCAATCCTCATTTCAAGGTTCTTCTTGGTGCTGTCAGTTACAACTTCGCCTAACAGTTCTGCGAATTTAGCAGCATGTTCTGCTTCTTCGAAAGCAGCTTTTTCCCAATATAACCCGATTTCAGGATAGCCTTCCCTATGTGCAACCCTAGCCATAGCCAGATACATACCTACTTCGGTACATTCCCCATTGAAGTTAGCCCTTAAGTCTTCGATGATATCTTCAGAAACGCCCTGTGCTACGCCGATTACATGCTCAGAAGCCCAAGACAAATCCCCGGACTGCTCTGTGAATTTAGAAGCTGGTGCATTACACTGTGGACATTTTTCTGGAGCTGCATCTCCTTCAAAAACATAACCGCATACGTTACAAACAAATTTTTTCATAATTAGTTCTTCCTTTCTATTTTTAATATAATATGTGCTTTAAACTGATGTAACAAAAATAGTAATTGTTACTGAAATCAAGATAACATATCTTGCAAGGCATGTCAAGGGAAATTTTGAAGTTTTTCACGTTTGGTTCCAGTTTCCAGTGGTAAGGCGTGCTTGGGGCTTTTCCCCAAAGGGGGTTTCAGAGGGCGTTAACATTGCAGGCCTGCAGCCCCGCCTTCTTTTTGCAGGCAGTCCTTGCATGTGCCTAAAAAATATGCAATGTGCCCGTCTATCCTGCCCTCGAACTCATTTCCTGCAAGGATGTTGATATGGTCGATGTTTTCTAACTTTAAATCCATCACACAGCCGCATTTCGTACATAGTACATGGTAGTGGGGAGCTGTATTCCAGTCAAAGCGGTCGGGGCCTATGCCGGTAGAAATCTTTTGCAGTTCCCCAACCTCCGTCAGCAGGGACAGGTTCCGGTAGACGGTCCCCAGGCTGATGTTTGGAAATTCTTTTTTTACATTTGTGTAAACTGTTTCGGCAGTCGGGTGGTCTTGGCGGCCGGCAAGGAATTCCCTGATACATTCCCGTTGGCGGCTGAATTTCATCACTGGTCTTCCCTCCTGTAAATAATAATAACCATTACTGATTTCTAACTTAATATAATACCCTGGCGGGAAAAAGTCAAGTGGTTGGGGAAGGTTTCCAGAAATTTACAGTATTAGTTGCTGAAAATAATGTTTTGATTTTAAGTACATAGTTGCGTATAAATTCCTGAATTGCAAAATGGGGAAACTCAAAAATAAATTATATTGACATAATTTTATATATATATTATTATAGAACTAATAAATATTTACTTATTAAAATTTAAGGACAATAGAACGTGAAATAATTTGAAATAATTGAGGAGTAGTCACGAGAACTCTGGCTTATATATAATTGTGGGGGTCTGTGGATAATGGTAAGGGAACAATATGGGAAAAAGAGAATAAAAATATATGTATTGCTTGTTGCAGTTTTATTCATTGGACTTGGGAGCATAGCCATATTCAGTAGGAACAGCATGAAGGATGCAAATGTAATGGTAAAATCTGTATTAGGATGTTCAAGTGCTGATACTATAGAAGAATGCATTTATGCTGCTTTGGTAGATGATAGTCCTAGAATCCAATTGGAATATCCAAGCATGACTTATCTGAAAAAATTTGATATTGTTATTTCTTATTATCCTGCAGTTGCTGAGTGTTGCAAAATCACTTCTGGTTTGGGTAAAACTTCATTAAGGAAACTTTATTTGAAGGATGGAAACAAAATTTCTTACTATGTCCCTGATGATATAGACAAATTCACAGCCGATAAAGTATCCCTTGCATTTTATGATGGCAATCAGAAATTAATGGAGAACCATGAGATTTTCATTGAATATGATAGAGATGCTGAACAATTTGAAATATTTGAAATATTCTAATTCTATTTTGAAATTAATAGTCTTTGATGCGCTTTTTTGCACACTAATACTCCATCCTGGCAGAAATCAGGCTATCGTTCTGCCTGCTGTCAAGCACGCCGAAATGGATGCTTCCATGGATGATATAGAATGGATACAATATTTGAGGGCATATCAGAAAAGTGATTTTGAATCATTATCCCTCCCCATCCCCTCCATGGGAATCGCCGGAAAAAATACCATAGCCTTCTTTCCCTGCAGGCAGGCTGATATATTTCTTAATGGCAAACAGGATCCCAATGCTTAAAATCGTAATCAGGTTCTCCACTACCGTGGTATGGTCCAGTATCATATGCCGCGCCACAAGGAAAATCAGGACTTCTAACACTGTGTCCCCGCTGGGCTGGCAAAGCATTTTCAGAAACTCAATCCCAATCAGGATATTAAATACATATCCTACAAATACCAGGAAAGCTTCTTTGGAAAGCCGGTTCTCCCAAAACGCAATAAAAGCGCTGCCAAGGGAGCAGCAGGCAATCAGGATAGCGGCCAGGACAATAAGGGCCATAAAAAGTTCCAGTAAATTACAGGATTCAAAAAGGACATTCCGGGTCCTGTTCAGAATTTTTTTCAAAAAAGGGTTCCTCCATGGTTCCTAATTTTGGGTATTAAAAACCGAGCGCTCTGCTTTGAATCCTGACCATGGGCGTTACTTTTACAGTTAGCTCGGCCCAGGCGCCCTTACGGCACATGAAAGGTTCTGCTTAGTGCTGCTTTGTTCCCAACCTGACACGGTTCACAGAGTTCCATTGCGTAAGACCCAAACGTCATCACCACTTATAAAAGGCAGCCCCACAGGCAAAAACCCGGGGCAAAGCATCACTCCAACTATAGCGGGTTGTTGGTACAGGGCACCGCTAACGCCCCAGCTGCTCGGAGATTTAAGTATAGCTTGTTTTTTGGGAAAAGTCAACTATTCTTGCGGTTTTTGTTCTGGAAGTTTTTGTTTTGCCTTCCGTTTCTGCTCCCTTAGCTCCCGGAAAAAATCGCTGAGGAGGGCGGAACATTCTTCCTCCAATACCCCCGTTACCAGTTCCGCCTGATGGTTAAAAGCAGGGAACTGCAGCAGGTTCAGCAGGGAACCGGCACATCCGGCCTTTGGGTTCATGCTGCCGATTACCACCTTGTCCATCCGCGACTGGACAATAGCCCCGGCACACATCTGGCAGGGTTCCAAAGTCACGTACATGGTGCACCCCTCCAGCCGCCAGTCCCCCAGCTTTTTGCTGGCTTTTTTGATGGCGGAAAGTTCCGCGTGGGCAAGGGTATTTTTATCAATATTTCTCCGGTTGTAGCCCCGGGCAATAATTTTCCCGTCTGATACAATGACGCAGCCGATGGGGACTTCTTGGATTTTTCCTGCTTTTTTGGCTTCCCTTATGGCTGCTTTCATAAATTTTTCTTCCTGGTTCATAGGCACTCCTGTATTTTTATGTTATGATATAGCATAATGCCCGGTTGCCGGAATGGCAAATTCGCCGCAGGCAGCGACAGGGCTTACCATATTATACCACAAATCACTTGCAGAACTACAGGAGAAAATGCAGATGCAGATGTCATATCGGACAAAACGTTTGGAATTGAAAATACTCACAGACACAGCGGCAGCCCAGGTGCTCCAATTTTATCTGGATAACCAGGAAATTTTTGAGGAGTTTGAAACAGACAGGCCCCAGCAGTTTTATACCGAGCCATTCCAGAAAATTATCCTCCAAAGTGAATACAACCTTGCTGTGAAGCAGGATTTTTTCCGCTTCTGGGTGTTTGAAAAAGGGCATCCCAGCAAAATTATTGGTACGGTTTCCCTCCATAATATTAGGTGGGGGTCTTACCTGTCCTGCGAAATCGGATACAAGTTCGACCAAAGGCATTGGGGAAGGGGATATGCGAAGGAAAGCATTTTAAAGTGTATTGGGATTGCTTTTCAGGAACTGAACCTGCACCGGGTAGAAGCTTATGTGCTGGCAGAAAATACAGCTTCCCGGAAGCTTTTGGAAAGCATAGGCTTCCAAAAGGAGGGCATAAAAAGGCAAAGCGTCAGGATGCGTGGGGTTTGGCGGGACAATGATCTGTATGCACTGGTTGCTGGGGAAGGGCAGTGGGATGGCATTGCAGGGAAGGACCGATAAGGGGGCTTTCGGGCTGGGCAGCAATTCAGGGCAGCCCAGCCTCCGAAAGACGGTTAATTCAGGTACCGGAACCAGTAGCCAAATTCCCCTGTATTGACAGGGGCTGATTTTTCATTGCGGAATTCCGGGAACCCGAAAAGTGTTGCCATCACCCGCTCTGGGTTTTGGTAGATGCCGGGAATCCCAAGGAACCACCGTTTTTTCCCGGATTTTTCCATAGCCCCCAGTATCAGGTAGCGGTAATTGAAAAAACCATGGAGCAAGAAGCTGTTGTTGCCTAGATACCAGTAAGGCCTTGGCAGAAGGCGGATATCCTTTAATTCCAGCCGTACGCAGATGGTATCCTCATCCCCGGCAAAGGGCGTCATGACAGGGTAATTCTCTAAAATGAACTTCCATTTCTGCTCCCAGTTTTCCGGCAGGGCTTCCGGCTCCTGTTCTGGCTGGGATGGGAAAGGGGTGGCGCTGCTTCCGGACGGCATCCGCTTTGGGGCGGCTTCTGCAGCTTCTAAATCTGCATGGCCAATCGGGCTGTCTGGCTCAGGGCTGTCAGGGACAGGGGCGTGTGGAGAGCTAACAGAGCTGCCAAAGTCAGGGCTATGTGGGGCAGGGGCAGCAGAGCCGCCAAAATCAGAGCCAGAGGATAGTTCCCTGTCTATATCTGAATGCCCGGAAGCAGCCGCAGCGTCCGAGCCTGGGTTTCCCAAGCCCGTGGAACCGTCTGCATTTTTGCGCTCATCTGCAGCCGTAGGAACTGCTGGAGATGTCCCGGAGGTTTCAGGGCCATTTTTTCTCCCAGCCAAAGCCCCCTGCTGGGAACCTCTCCTGCCAGCCATTTTCCCCTGCTGCCTCCCTTTGCCAGCTTCTTTTTGCGCAGCGGCTTCTTTTGCCAGGTCCACAAACTGTTCCCGCACAAATTCACTGTCGTCCCACTGGCTCACGAACATAACCTGATCCGAAAGGGGAAGGAAGATGCCTTTGATGTCCTCTAAGGAATAGATAGTCCCGGCAAATGGCTCCTCCTCCAGGACCGCCTTAAAATCCCCGTTTCCCCGGGAAAGCCCCATGGAACCAATCAGGATCCCCGGCAGCCGCTGGTTATTCCGGGCATAGAAATACACCGGAATGGAAGGCGAGCTGTGTCCGGTGTTCTTCATATGTATTTCAATCAGGCAGTTTTTGCCCCTTTTTTCTATTTTTGCAAAACCTACATTGTGGCGTTTCGCACCTTGTTCATATAAATAAAGGTATGTAATCATTCGACGGAATTCAGACATTTTTGCACTCCCACAAAACTTTTTACATCCTATTCCGGCTTTGCAGGAGTTATGCATATTTCTTTTGCCCAGTTTAATTTTCCCCCGTAATTGCCAGCGCAAGGTCGGAACCGAAAGAAGCCATGCTGGCCGGCACCCAGGTGTTGTTCTGGATCACGCATTCCACGGTGATGTCCGTTGTTTTTTCCGAAGGCGTAACGTCCTGGTAAGCTTTTATCAGGTTTTTTGTGTAAATGTCCATAAGGAACGACTGCTGTTCATCCAGGGAGGGAAAGCTGTTCTGCCGCGCAGTTTCCCGGGCAGCGTAAAAAGCATCCGCATCAAGGCCGATTTCATCAAAATAAGTCGTATGGACGACGACAGTGGCCTTCCCGCTGGATTCCGAAACCACTTCTGCCGTGGCCTGCATTTTAGAAAGGGCTGTTTTCCGGGCGGCGCAGAGTTCATCCAGCACATCTTCGTCCATTTCCTGCCCGCTGGCGGAGAATTTAGCCCGGATGGTTTCTTTTAAGGATGCATCGTAGGTGTTTTTGGCATTGCTGATGTCCTCCTCCGACATGCCAAGGGCGGCGATGCCGTCCGTGTTGCCTAAAATATATAATTCATAGATTGCTTTTATGGATTCAGCAGCATCTTTCCTTGGCCCGTTGCAGCCGGAAAAGAAAGCAGTGCACACGCACATGCATAGTAAGGTTGGGAACAATTTTTTCATGGAAAATCCTTTCTGCACGATATATTAATCTTATTATAAATGCAAACAAAACAAAAGGCAAGGATGCAGAAGTAAAAAACGGAGAATTGCGGATTTCATGGACAAGGAAAATGATATGACTTATAATGGACAGGCAATGGGGAGAGTGAAAGGATAGGGGGCGATAGGGAATGGCGGTATATGAAATTGGAAATTATATCCATGATATGCGGATAGAACGCGGTTATTCCCAGGAAGAACTGTGCTTCGGCATCTGTTCGGTAGGGAATCTGTCGAAAATTGAAAACGGGACGCGGATGCCAAACCGCAAGACCGTGGAAGCAATTACCCAGCGGCTGGGATGCCGGGAAGCCTTCCTGCAATATTCCAGCAGGGAAGAAATGAAACAGGTGGAAATCTGCAGCCAGATTGTGCAGAAAATCACAAACTACGATTACGAAGGGCTGGAAACGCTGATTGATCAGTTTGAAAGCACCATTACAAAAGAAGATATCCTGAATTCCCAATATTGCCGGTTTACCCGGATTATTTTGCAGCAGGAAACAAACCCGGACTGGGAGCAGGGCATCCGGGAACTGGAAGAAACCCTTAGGATGACAAAGCCCGACGGGATTGGGATGAAGGGGATATTAAAGGGGCTCCTTACTTACAATGAAATCGTAATACTGATAAACATTGCGCGGGGCTACCGGAAGCTGGGCAGGAGGGAGGAAGGCATAGAAATCCTCTATGGGCTGAAACGCTATATGGACACCCACATCATAGACCAGACGGAAAAAGTGCAGAAGTACCCAATGATTTTATTTAACCTTTCCAATATGCTGCTGGACAAAAAACAATATGCCGACGTGATAGACTTGTGCGACCAGGGCATAGCAATGAGCAAGGAGAATAACCGTTTCTGCCTGTTCCCCAAATTTTTGATTAACAAAGGGCTGGCCCTTCTGGAACAGCGGGAAGAAGAACAGGCAAAGGAGTCTTTGCTAAGGGGCTACTGCGCCTTTTATGCCCTTGGCAATGTAAGACAGTGCGAACGGTTAAGAGTTTACCTGAAAGAAACATGGCTGGACACCATCAGTAATACTCTATCAGGTCATCAAAATATGCCATAGTAAGGTTGAAACCCCCTTTTTGAATAATGGAAATTAGGGTTTTTGGTATCTTTTGTATATTGTCTTTCAGAGTATAGCACATAAATATTGGAAAAACCATTAACTTTGAGGAAAAAATGCGCTCTCCCCAGAAAAGTGAAAATTTTCCTCAAAGTACATGGCGTTTTGGCTTAAAAGAGCCTATAATCCTAAACAGGAGTATTGGTAAGGGGTATAAAAATTCTCGACAAACGTTATAGCTCCGAAAAAATCCTTGTGCCTGTGAAGGCTGCAGGGATTTTTTCTGTTCTTATTAGGTGTCAGGCTTGTATTTTTGAGAAAAGAGCCTCTTGTAACACTTGGGAAAAGTTAATTCCCATAGCAATGGCACGGTCATTCAGCCATGATGGTATGGTTAAAGTCTTTTTTACTGCTTTCGTGTCTTTATATTGGTTGATGTCACAAGATACAAGGGAGGAGAAGCCGTCATCCACATGTATGGCAGAAATGTCGGAGGGGGCGGCGATCGCTTTCTCCTGTTCCAAAAGAGTGAGAAGATAAGCAGCTAAAGCTTCCTGTGCCGCTTCCATAGTTTCATTGATGGAACCGCCATAGGTGTGGCAGCCCTCCAGATCAGGAAATTCAACCCAGTATGCGTCATCTTCTTTATGGAAGATGGCAGGATATACAAACAGCATAATCATACCTCCTTATTTTCTATGTTTTAAGAGGAGGGCTATTTCAGCCCTGCTTCCTTAAGAATACTATTGAGTAAGCCGATAGGAACATCTTTGCCATGTAAGGGAACAACAATAGTTTTCCCATCTTTTTGAAGAACATGGTGGCTGCCGTTAATTCTGGCTATACTCCATCCGTTTTTCTTCAAGATTTTTAGCAGGTCTTTGTCTTTCATGTTCTACCTCCTTACAAAAAAAGGATAACACGTACTGCACGTATAGTCAAGGGGGAATATTTAATGAAAAAGAATGTTGTGCAAATTTTCAGCGGCTCTTTTGGAATTAAAAAAAGCACCAATATATCGGTGCTTTTCAGAACGGAGGAGGGGGGATTTGAACCCCCGCGCCGGGACTACCGGCCTACTGGTGTTCGAAGCCAGACCCTTCAGCCACTTGGGTACTCCTCCAAATTAAGAACCCATCCGGTACTTTCTGTCCCCAGATAGGAAAAAAGTAGTGAACAATAACCATTATACCAAATATTTTCAAAAATGCAAATGAAAAATCTTGTGGCAGGTAAAATTTTGAGCTATAATATTTTTGTTATGCGAATTATGTAACAGGGAAACGGACGATAGGAAAGGACGTGGAGAACAATGAAAAGAATTGGAATGTTGACAAGCGGGGGCGACTGCCAGGCGCTGAATGCAGCAATGCGCGGAGTTGTAAAAGGTTTAAGCAAGAATGTAGAGGATTTGGAAGTATACGGGTTCTATGAAGGCTACAAAGGGCTTATCTATGGAAATTACCGTCTGCTTACAGGTTCTGATTTTTCAGGGATTTTAACAAAAGGCGGGACAATCCTTGGCACTTCAAGGCAGCCGTTCAAATTAATGCGGGTACCGGATGAAAAAGGCCTTGATAAAGTGGAGGCCATGAAGCAGACCTATTATAAGCTCCGTCTGGACTGCCTTGTCATACTTGGGGGGAACGGGACCCAGAAAACCGCAAACCTGCTCCGGGAAGAAGGCTTAAATATCATCCACCTTCCCAAGACTATCGACAATGACATCTATGGCACAGACGTGACTTTCGGGTTCCAGAGCGCCATCAATATTGCGACAGATGCCATTGACTGCATCCACACCACAGCAGCATCCCACAACCGTGTATTTATCGTAGAAGTCATGGGCCATAAGGTAGGCTGGCTGACATTGTATGCAGGGATTGCAGGGGGCGCGGACATTATCCTGCTGCCAGAGATTCCCTATGATATCAATAAAATAGTTTCCGCCATTGCAGGAAGGAATAAGGCAGGGAAAGGGTTCACCATACTTGCCGTTGCTGAGGGCGCAATCTCCAAGGAAGATGCAAAGCTTTCCAAGAAAGATTTGAAAGAAAAAATGAAAAACAGGAAATACCCATCCGTTTCCTATGAAGTTGCAGCACGCATTGAGGAAAAGATAGGGAGCGAGGTAAGGGTTACCGTGCCCGGGCATACCCAGCGTGGAGGGAGCCCCTGCCCATATGACCGTGTGCTCTGCACCAGGCTTGGGGCCGCTGCGGCAAACTTAATCTTAAAAGAAGATTATGGCTACATGGTAGGATTAATTAATGGAAATACAAAGAAAGTCCCATTGGAAGAAGTAGCTGGGAAATTAAAGATGGTTGAGCCAAATTCTAAAATCATTAAAGAAGCGAAATTAATTGGCATCAGCTTTGGGGATTAATAATGCCATATACTGCGCTATACCGCAAGTTCCGCCCCCAGGAGTTTGAGGACGTCCGGGGGCAGGAACATATTGTGACAACGTTAAAAAACCAGATTAAGGCGGAAAGGATCGGGCATGCCTACCTGTTCTGCGGGACCAGGGGAACCGGAAAGACCACCATTGCAAAAATTTTTGCAAAGGCAGTCAACTGCGAGAGCCCAGTGGAAGGGAGCCCCTGCGGGATCTGCAAGTCCTGCAGGGCTATTGCCGCAGGCAGTTCCATGAACGTGATAGAAATTGACGCTGCTTCCAACAACGGAGTGGACAATATCCGTGAAATCCGTGAGGAGGTAGCCTATTCCCCGGCGGAAGGCAAATATAAGGTCTATATTATCGATGAAGTCCATATGCTTTCCATAGGGGCCTTTAATGCATTGCTAAAGACATTGGAAGAACCGCCTTCCTATGTTATTTTTATCTTGGCAACCACAGAAGCCCATAAGATACCGATTACCATACTTTCCCGCTGCCAGCGGTACGATTTCCGGCGGATTTCCATAGACACCATATCCGCCCGCCTGGAAGAACTGTTAAGCCGGGAACAGGTGGGGGCGGAACCGAAGGCCGTCCGTTATATCGCCAAGGCCGCAGACGGCTCCATGCGGGATGCCTTAAGCCTGCTGGACCAGTGCATTGCCTTTTATCTGGGGGAAAGCTTAACCTACGACCATGTGCTGGAAGTGCTTGGGGCCGTGGATGTAGAAGTATTTTCCGGGATGCTCCGCAAAATTATTGCACAGGATATTATCGGGGCCATTGCCCTGCTGGAAGAACTGCTGGTGCAGGGGCGGGAACCCGGCCAGTTTGTGGTAGATTTTACATGGTATCTGCGGAATTTGCTTTTATTGCAAAGTTCTGATAATATGGAAGATGTGCTGGATATTTCCAGTGAGAACCTTGCGCTGCTAAAGGAAGAAGCCCAGATGGCGGATGGGGAGCAGCTTATGCGGTATATCCGCATTTTTTCTGAACTTTCCAACCAAATCCGGTATGCAGCCCAGAAGCGGGTGCTGATTGAAATTGCCCTGATTAAGCTTTGCAAGCCAGAAATGGAGCGGGATTACGGCTCCTTAGCCCAGCGTGTTGCCCAGTTGGAGCAGAAACTGGAACAGGGCGCTTTTGTCCCCGCCATGGCAGCCCAGGAACATGGCTTCCAGGACCCAGCCGCCCATTTGCCCGGGCAGGAGGAAGGCAGGGAAGAAGGGACAGCAAAGAAGCTGCCCAAGGCAATTCCAGAAGATATCCGCGAGGCAGTGGAAAACTGGCGCCCTATTATCGAAGGCCTTTCCAGCGGGCTGAAAAACTATTTAAAGGCAGCGCATCTCAGCCTTGCCGGGGAAAACCAGCTTTTGGTGGTGCTGGACGACGAGGTGGCAGAAGGGTTTGTCAGCACGGAAGCCCATATGGAAGAATTAAAAGAGGGGATCAGCCAGAGGATTGGGAAAGAAGTGGAAGTGAAAATCCAGAGGAATGAAACAGGCCAGCCTTTTGAAGAATCCTATGTGGACCTTGGGAACGTAATCAAACAGGCAATCAATATGGAAATTACCATTGAGGATGAGGACGAATAATCCCTGTGTGGGATAGATATCCGGCGGAATAATTTTTGTTTTATGGGAAATATAATAATTTCAGGTAATCAGGAGGAAATACGGATGGCAAAGCGTGGAGGATTTCCGGGCGGCATGATGCCCGGGAACATGAATAACCTTATGAAACAGGCTCAGAAGATGCAGAAGCAGATGGAAGAAGCAACGAAGGAGCTGGAAGAAAAAGAAATTACGGCAGCCGCCGGGGGCGGGGCCGTGGAAGTCACCATATCCGGCAAGCGGGAGGTGACAAAGGTAAAGCTTGCAGAAGAAGTGGTTGACCCGGACGACATTGAAATGCTGGAAGATTTGATTATGGCGGCAACAAATGAAGCCTTACGCCAGATTGAGGAGGCGTCCCAGCAGTCCATGTCGAAAATAACCGGGGGGCTTGGCGGAATGGGAGGGGGATTCCCATTTTAACGCCGGGAGGACAGCATGGACTATTACAGCAAACAAATCAGTAAATTAATCGAGGAGTTGTCTTCTCTTCCCGGAATTGGAAGCAAGTCGGCACAGCGGCTTGCTTTTCATATTCTGAATATGCCAATGGAGCAGGCGGAAGGCCTGTCCCAGGCAATTACAGAAGCAAGGCGGAATGTCAGGTACTGCAAAACCTGTTATACCCTGACCGACCATGAAATCTGCCCCATCTGCAAAAATACGGGGCGGGACCATAAGACCATTATGGTGGTGGAGGACACAAGGGATTTGGCGGCTTATGAGAAAACCCAGAAATACACTGGGGTGTACCATGTGCTCCACGGCGCGATTTCCCCCATGCTTGGGATTGGCCCCGGCGACATTAAGCTAAAGGAGCTGATGCAGCGGCTGCAGGAGGACGTGGACGAAGTAATCATTGCCACCAATTCCAGCTTGGAAGGGGAAACTACCGCCATGTATATCAGCAAGCTGATTAAGCCCACCGGAATCAAAGTCACCCGGATTGCCAGCGGCGTCCCAGTGGGCGGCGACCTGGAATACATTGACGAAATGACCTTATTGCGGGCCCTGGAGGGAAGGGTGGAATTATAGCAGAGCAGCCCTTCGGGCAATGATGCGCACTCGTGCGGATAGGAGATGCCACTGCGTGACCGCACTCGGCGCGCAAAGGTTCTAAGCGCCAGTGGCGCTTGTTCAGGACGGACCGAAACGGAGTGTAGGCGCCAAGCCCCTCATGTAGGGTATTGCTGTAGAATACAGTCGAAATGTTTTTTTACAGCGTGACACAGATTTCCAAAAATTGCAGACGTATTATGCTACCATGTCAAAAAAGAGGTGAAGGCATGATAGAAATTGTTTGCAAAAACGGGTTACAAGAAGAAGAAAAAAAGCTATGCCTCCCCAAAAATATCCGCCAAGTGGGAAGCCCAAGGGGAAGGCATAAAATTTACATAGAAGATTATGTTTATACATATTTGAAAGCCGCAGCACAAAAAAGAGAATCCTGTGCGGTGGTGTTTCTGGGCAAAAGCCAGGTTGCGAAGGAGATCCGCTATACGTTTGTCAGCGGGGCGGTGGAGTGCGGCCCCGGGGTATTCCAATGGGACAGCATTTGCCTGGATGAAAATTTCTGGAGCCATATTGAAGGGGAAAAACAGCGGTATTTCCCGGAAAAGGAGATTGTCGGCTGGTTTCTGGGGAAAACGGGACAAGCCATGGAGCTTGCCCCAGTTGTGGAGGCCGCCCATCGGAAATATTTCCCTGGCAGGGATAAAATCCTGATGCTGATGGATATTTTGGAGCAGGAAGAAGTGTTCTTTATCTATGACCAGGGGTATCTGCAGAAGCGGGAAGGGTATTATATTTATTATGAGAAAAACCTGCCCATGCAGGAATATATGGTCCAGAAAAAAGAAGAAGATGCAGGGGGGCAGGCAGAGGTCTGCGGGGTTTTGCCAGCACAGGAAAATGGGAAGCTTCCAGAAGCGCAGGATGATGAAGGGATAGCCGGAAGGCCGGAAATGGAAGGATCCCAGCCGGACTCCCCATCCCAACCAGGTAAACCAGCAAATTCTGGCACAGAAGATGCATCCCAATTAAACGGGGAAGCAAACGCCCAGCCGGAAGGGGACGCAAACCAGCAAGGCGCCAGTTCCCGGAACCAGGGCGGGGCTGGCGATGGGCAGCCGGAAGGAACTGCCCCTGGATCCCTTAGCCCGGAAGCCCGGGCAGGGAAAAGATCAGGCGCAGAGGCAAAGGCACGTGCCAAAGCAGGCACACGGGCCAGGATAGAAACCGGCGAAGGGGTTAAGGAATACTTAGAACTGAAAAAGGAATTCCAGGAACTGCACAAAGAACTGGAAAAAGAAATCCCCACAGGGAGCCCGGAAAAGATCTTTGCCAAAAATAATTTGGAAGAACCCAAAACCCAGGCAGAAGAAGCGCTGGAGTCTTACCGCCATATGATATTGGAGCGCCAGGGCAGGCAGATAGCGCGCCAGAACCGTAAATTCCTGTACACGGCGTCTTCCTTTTTTCTTGTTGCCGTCTGTGTCCTGGGCATTACCACCATTAATAATTACCGGAAAATGCAGGAAGTGGAAGACGTGCTGCATATTATGAGCGGCAAAACTTCCGATGGGAAACGGGCAGAAGGGGAAGACGGCCCGGTGGTGGAGAGCGTTATGTCCGAAGTAGAACCTTTGGAGGAAAATGGGGAAGGCCAGCCAGCAGGGAGCGGGCAGGGAACCGATAAAGCGGAGCCAGGGACAGGCAGCGGGACAAGCCAGCCAGCGGCGGAAAACGGGGCAGAAACCGATACGCCAGAAGCCGGAGCTGGCAGCGGGGAAGGCCAGCCAGCAGCGGAAAATGGGACAGAAACGGATACGCAAGGAACCGGAGCTGACAGCGGGGAAGGCCAGCCGACAGCAGGGAACGGACAGGAGAACGGGGAATCCCAATCTGGGAGCAGCGGTGGGACAAGCCAGCCAGCAGCAGGCAGCGGTTCCGAAACCGGGCCTGCCCAAGATACAGGAGCTGCAGGCAGCAGCCAGCCAGACGGCGGCGCCGGGGAGCCCAGCGGCCCAGAAGATACCGAAGAAACTTCTGCCGCCCAGCCCCGCTATTATACCGTGAAGCCGGGGGATACTTTGGGCTCCATCTGTATCAGCATTTACCATGACCAAAGCATGATGGAAAAAGTGTGCAAAGCAAACGGAATTGACAATGGAGATAAGATTTACGTAGGCCAGAAGCTGGTCCTTCCGTAAAAATTTGGGACGAACTGCCTCCTGTGGAACATATACCTTGCAGGACGGGCTTGCGTGGAGGTGTAGCATTGGCAGATAAAGCATACCGGGTTGTAAAATCGGATGTAAAGGGAATGAATGAGAAAATCCAGAAGCACCGGAGGAAAATCCTCCGCTGGATTGCTTTTGTGACGGCGTCTGTGCTGATTGGGGCTGCCGGGGTGTATATCTATCTGCAGACAAGGACGTATACTGGCTATGACGTGCTGAAATCTGTGGAACGGGAAGACTCCCCCGGGACCCAATTCCGCATTTTTAATGGAAATATCCTGAAATACAGCAAAGACGGAGCCTCCCTTGTGGACGTGAATAATAAGCTTATCTGGAACCAGACCTTTGAAATGCAGTCGCCCATGGTGGATTTCTGTGAAAATTATGTGGCAATTGCAGACAAGAAAGGCGACAGGGTTTATATTATGGACGCCGCAGGCCCTTGTGGGGAACTCAAGACCTCCATGCCCATCCAGCGGGTGAAAACGGCTGGGCAAGGGATGGTTGCCATATTGATGGAGCAGGGAGGGACCGGCTATATCCAGATGTACGATAAGTCGGGGGAATTTCTCGCAGAAGGGGAAGTGCACACAGAAAACAGCGGCTACCCGCTGGACATTGCTGTTTCCAATGACGGCAAGAAGCTTGCGGTGTCCCTGCTGGACGTAAATAGCGGGAATGTAAAGACCACCATTACATTTTTTAATTTTGATGCGGTAGGGCAGAACGAGATTGACAATATTGTAGGCCAGTACTCCTATGAAGACATGGTTGTCCCCAAAGTGGAATTTTTGACAAACGACGTAATGGTGGCGTTTGGCAGCAAGAAAACCATTATTTTTGAAGGCTCCCAGAAGCCCAAAATGAAAAAAGAAGTGGAAGTGAAACAGGAAATCCGCAGCATTTTTTATAATGACGCCTATTTTGGCTTTGTATTTGAAAATGAAAATGCAGAATCCTCTTATAAAATGCAGATCCATGACTTACGGGGGGCAGAAGTCGTTTCCAGGGATTTCAAGATGGAATATCAGGAAATCGGGTTTTTGGAAAATGATGAAATATGCATTCGGAATGACTTGGAATGTGCCATATTTACCTTGCGGGGCGTGGAAAAGTTCCATGCAAATTTCGAGAAAAGCATCTGGAAAGCCATGTCATTAGGCAGGATCAGGGATTACGTATTCCTGATGGATGGGGAAACCCAGCGGGTCAGGCTGAAATAAAGTGCGCCGGGAAGATGGGGCTGGATAAGAAAAGCTGGAAATGGAGTACAACGCAGATGGATATATTATTAATAGCAGTACTGGTAATTTTGGGATGTTTTGGGCTGCATGGGTATCTCAGGGGGATGGTAAGGATGGTATTTTCCTTGGCGGCAACCTTCCTTGCCATAGGGCTTGCCTGCTGGGCAACGCCATATGTAGGGGAGTTCCTGCAGGCCCAGACGCCTTTGCAGGAGTTTATCCAGGAAAAATGCATAGAAGCCATACAGGAAAATATCGGGCTGGACCTGGAAGGCAGCATAGGCCTTGGAGGGGGCATAGAGCAGGTTGCAAATCTGGCGGCCCAAAGGATTGCCTGGATTGTGTCTTTCATCCTGATAAGCATCCTTCTTGGGGTTCTGGTCCATGTCCTTGACATCCTCGCAAAATTGCCGGTCATCGAAAGCATTAACCACCTTGGCGGCCTTGCAGTGGGCTTGCTGGAAGGGGTTGTAGTGGTGTGGATTCTCCTTTTTGTAATCGTCCTCTGCCAGGGGACGGAGTGGGGCAGGCCCATGATGGAATCCATCCAGCAGAACCCCTTGCTGCGGCTTTTGTATGAAAATAATGTGCTGGAGCAGTTTTTCTCTTAGCGTCCCGCCTTATTTGACGCAGCAGGAAGGGGGCTGTGTTTTGCGGAGGGGGTTACCCGTTCCACCTCTTGTTTTGCTCTAAAATGTCCTGCAGTTTCCGTTTTGCCCGCATAGAAATATGCCGGATGTTGTCCGGTGTCTTTCCCATTTCTTTTGCGATTTCATTCGGTGTCAGTTCATGGTAGTATTGCAGGGCAAGGACTTCCTGATAAGGCTCTTTCAATTGTTTCAGCAGCCCGGACATAGCTTCCTGCAGCTCATAATCCTCTATCAGGAGGTCAGGGCCTTTGTCTGCGGCATGTTCTTCCTGCATCCATCCTTCATCCAGTTCTACTTCTTCCAGGGATTTTCTCCGTCGGTACAAGTTGAAGCATTTGTGCTTGACAGTGGTTTTCATATAGTGCCACACCTGATACGGTTCTTTGTCGATGATTTTGTCCACATGGTCAATCAGCGACAGGAACGATTCATGCACAATATCCTCAGCATCCGCATTGTTGTGCAGGATATCATATGCAATGAAAAACATTTCCTCCCTGTGGGCAGTGTAAATTGAAGTAAAAAATTCCTTTTCCCTGTCTGTTTCCAGCAGGAGTAAATATTGAAGCATACTTCCCTCCCTAATACCCTTTATCTTTTGTAAAAGTGTTGTATGTATTTGGCAGCAGATAACCGCCGTCCGTAATTATTTTATATACTGCTGCTTGGAATTTCAACCCTGTAACGACAAAATCGAAGAATTTTGCCGTTAATCCGAGAAATGCGAATTTCTTGGAAGGGTATTTTTCTGGTTGCCGCAGATTTTCAATGGCATAGCCGCTGGCTGAATATCTTTGCTTTGTGTGCTATGTTTATTTGCTGGTAGCAGGGGGCGTGTTTAAGAGCTCGTCAGCTTTGGCTGGGGTAAGGCTGTATTTATCCATAATAGCAGCCCTGATATCCTTATCGTAGTGCCCAAAATCCCGAAGTACGGAAATAGTGCGCTGAATATCCTCGTTCCGTACTGTTTCCAATAACATGGGGAATTTCGGTTCCAGGGCCGTGAATAAGGCTTCATACACATCATTTTCCCCGTTTTTTATGGATTTTTCCATAAGCATTGGCAAGTTCGGCTCTAAAATTTTAAACAAAGTTTCATAATACATACCATTCTCTCCTCTCAGGCCATCCACAAGTGAACCATTTGCTTTTGCCATAACAGCCAGGACAGAATCCGCCATTTCCCGTTCAAAAGCCCCGTCCAGCCCCGGAATCTTATACAGCACCCTTAATGCATCCTCTTTCTGGAGGTTGCTGGACAAAGCCCGGAGCCAGGCATGTGCATGTTTGTCTAGTTCCTTCGTAACAACTATCTGCACCAGAAAAGGCACATTCCCTTCCACATAGTAAATCCCATGGCTGTGGCAGGTAACTGCATACCTATTCTCCTCTAAATACCGGAACAGCCCCAGCGGTTTTGAATCCCTGACAAAAGAAACTGTAATTTCCTCCGCCTTCCTGAGATCCAGAACTTCCCCATAGGACTTATAAAGGCAAGCATATCCCAAAACCTTAAAAAATACATCCGCATCCAAATGGTCACCTGGTGACTTATATTCAAAAATATTGTACACACGGAAAATCCTGCCAATTTCATTGGAAATCTTTGCAGAACCCCCCTTTTTGATTACCAAAAGGTCAATTTCCAAGGGTTTTGTATTCAAGTTGTGTTCCTTTACAAACACCAAATCGTCCTTATTTTGCAGGAACTCTAAGTTCATGGCTGCCACAAATCCCGGATGCCACTGAATTTTCGTATCTTCCATATACCATTCCTTCCTCTAGTATAACACAATCCCAATGCCAGCAAAAGCATGGAAATGAGAAATATCTAATCTTGCGAATTACCATCAAACAAGGGTTCTGTGGAATTTCCACACGATGCAGGTGAAAGCCTGCCAGAACTGTCAACAGAAAATTTGATTTTACTAATCTTAACACAAGCAAATCTCCCTGTCAAAACAAAATTTCTGAAATTTCTGCCAGTTCCAAGCCTGAGATTTCCCGGAAAACAAAAGGGAAGAATACCTTCCATCTTGAACTTAAAGGGAAAAAAGTACCAAATATACACGAACTTCATAAAATATACAAAGAAACTGAAAAAAATTTGAATAAATTCCATAAATAAATAGCTTTCTCTGGAAAGGTGTGCTATAATAATGGAGCGAAGCATTGTATCTGGGACGGCTAAAGTACAGCAAGGCAACCTTTCACGAAAGATAAAGCCATCCCGGGTACAGTTCTTCGTTATATTTTCCGCTGATTCAGGAAATTTGTGAAAAAACTGCTTCAAGTGTTAAACATACAGGCAAATTAGCCGAAATGGATTAATAATATGTAATAAGATGAGAGCGAATTAT
>Ga0137308_100649_pt1 | contig 50569 bp, 54 predicted proteins | sample Inofrocosms_June_FD_97181 | JGI IMG/M metagenome (GOLD analysis project Ga0137308, IMG submission 97181) | Mouse cecal microbial communities from Vienna, Austria - N-Acetylneuraminic and N-Acetylglucosamine D2O microcosms_June | ecosystem: Host-associated > Mammals > Digestive system > Large...
TCTCCACCCCCTGTGCTATAAATAATAGGTAACATCACAAATCTGCAATGAACGGGAAAATAACGATCACGCCTCGCCAAGAGAGGAAGGGCCGCCGGCTGCAAGCCCCTCCGCGACGCGCCGTTTGGTTCGCCCGGGAGCCGCCGTGGAGACACGGCCGGTCCGCCCTCCGTTACCGGGGCCTCGAGAGCGCGCCGCATGGCGCGAATTTGGGTGGTACCGCGGAAGGGCTTGCCTTTCGTCCCATGCTTCTGGGGCGGAGGGTTTTTTCTTTTGCCCTCTCCCCCTTGACTTTTTTGAGAAAGGATCTGACTGCCATGTATTCCCTTCCCCTGGCGCTGGCGGCGTCCCTGGTGCTGTCCGCTCCCTTCTCCCCCGCCGCCGTCCTTGCCGCCGTCCCGGAGCCGCCCGCCATTCAGATCCGGCAGGCCGCCGTCCCGGAGGTTCCCAAGGTCTATCCCTCCTCGCCGGAGGGCGCACCGGTAACCTATGAGCTCCATCTGCCGGTGCTGATGTACCACCATGTGGTCCACGACTGGCAGGAGTGCAACGAGATGACCGTCACCGAGGGGCGGCTGGAGCGGGACCTCCAGTGGCTGGCGGAGAGCGGCTATGAATCCGTCCTCCCCCGGGAGCTGGCGGCGGGTGAGCCCCTGCCGGAAAAGCCCGTCCTTATCACCTTTGACGACGGTTACCGCAGCAACTACGACCTTGCCTATCCCCTCCTTCAAAAATACCAGACCAAGGCCGCCATTGCCGTCATGGCCTATATGCAGGACAACCCCGGGGGAAACTTCCTCACCTGGGACATGTGCCGGGAGATGACCGCCTCCGGCCTGGTGGAAATCGGCTCCCACGGCTACGCCATCCACAACCTGGACGGGCGCATGGGGAACTTCGTCGCCGGCCAGGCCAACGGCGTCCAGCGGCGGAAGGGCGAGTCCGATACCGACTTCTACTGCCGGGTGCTGGACGACCTCCGGTACAGCTTTGACCGCATCGCCCAGGAGACCGGAGCCCCGCCCACCTTTTTCGCCTATCCCTTCGGCAAGACGGACCCGGACGCCGACGCCTACCTGGAGGACCTCTTCCCCCTGACGGTGGTGACGGGGCCTGGAAAATACGCCGCGAACCTCTCCAAGGGGCTCCACAAGCTGCCCCGCTTCACCGTCACCATGGAGCGCTCTCTCGCGGCGCTGCTGAAAAACACGTAAGCCAACCACATCCAAGAAAAGGAGTAGCAGTCTATGAAAGAACAGTTGGAAGCCATCCGCAAGGGGGCCCTGGAGGCCATTGCCGCCGCCCAGGAGACCGCCGGGCTGGAGGCCCTCCGGGTCAAGTACCTGGGCAAAAAGGGCGAGCTCACCGCCGTCTTGAAGCAGATGGGGGGCCTCTCCGCCGAGCTGCGGCCCGTCATGGGCCAGCTGGCCAACGACGTCCGGGCCAGCCTGGAAACCGCCATTGAGCGCCAGTCCGGCATCCTCTCCCAAAAGGCTTTGGAAGCCCGGCTGGCGGCGGAGGCCGTGGACGTGACCATCCCCGGGAAGAAGCCCCCCATGGGCCATAAGCACCCCATGTATTCCGTGCTGGACGAGATGAAGGAGATTTTCCTGAACATGGGCTTTGAGATCATGGACGGCCCGGAAATCGAGCAGGCGGATTACAACTTCACCAAGCTCAACGCCCCGGAAAACCACCCCTCCCGGGACTGGACGGACACCTTCTATTTGACGGAGGACTCCTCCGTCCTCCTCCGCTCCCAGACCTCCCCCATGCAGATTCGGGCCATGGAGGGCTACGGCGTGCCCATCCGCATGATCTCCGCCGGGCGGGTGTACCGCAAGGACGAGGTGGACGCCACCCACTCCCCCATGTTCCACCAGATCGAGGGATTGGTGGTGGACAAGGGCATCACCATGGCGGACCTTAAGGGGACGCTGAACGCCGTCATCCGGGAAATCTACGGCCCGGAAACTCAGACCCGCTTCCGCCCCCACCACTTCCCCTTCACGGAGCCCAGCTGCGAGGTGGACATCCAGTGCTACAAGTGCGGCGGAAAGGGCTGCCCCACCTGCAAGGGCGAGGGCTGGATTGAGATCCTGGGGGCGGGCATGGTCCACCCCAAGGTCCTGCGGGGCTGCGGCATCGACCCGGAGGAGTACTCCGGCTTTGCCTTCGGCATGGGGCTGGAGCGCCTGGCTCTGGGGCGCTATAAAATCAGCGACATGCGGCTGATCTTTGAGAACGATATCCGGTTTTTGGAGCAGTTCTAAGGAAGCAGGGGAATTTGACATGGCGGATTATGTATTGGTTTTCACCTACAAAAACAACGTGAGCCTTATGCTCCAGGCCAGCGACGGAACGGTGATGGCCCTGGGGGAGAAGCTGGGGGCCCTCTGCCCGGACGCCTATATGAACGGCTACAACTGGGAGGCCCTGCTCCGGTACTATCTGGAGAAACACGCCCCGGACATCCTGGAGGGAATGGACCCGGACCCGGAGGCGGACATGTACGAGGCCCACTGGCCCCTGACCCCGGAAAACGAGGCAAAGGCCAAACGCTTTGAGGAAATGATCCGCTCCCTGGTGGAGCATGAGGAAGAGCTCTGCCGCCTCGTTCAGGAAGAAGGCGGCGAAATCGAGTGGGACTGACCGCTCACCTTCACAGGAAAGAGGAGTTAAGAATATGAAGCTATCCCGTAAATGGTTACAAGAATTCGTAGACGTGGGCCCGGTCAGCGACCGGGACTTCGCCGAGGCCATGACCATCTCCGGCTCCAAGGTGGAGGTCACCGAGGACCTGGGGGCCGAGATCAAAAACGTGGTGGTGGGCCGCATCGACAAAATGGAGCGCCACCCGGACAGCGACCACATGTGGGTCTGCCAAATCGACGCCGGCCAGGACGAGCCCGTCCAGATCGTCACCGGGGCCTGGAACATTCACGAGGGGGACCTGGTCCCCGTGGCCAAGGACAATTCCTGGCTTCCCGGCGGCAAGCACATCACCCGGGGCAACCTCCGGGGCGTGAAGTCCAAGGGCATGCTCTGCTCCCTGAAGGAGCTGAACCTGGACGAGCGGGACTTCCCCTACGCCGTCATCGAGGCCGCCGCCCTGCTGAACGACTACAAGCCCATCGACCCGGAGAAGCCATCGATTCCCAAGGACGTTATCCCCGGATACAAAATCTTCGGGGATGTGAAAGCCGCATTTGTCACAGAGGTTCTTCCCGATGGCAATGGACGCTTCCTTGTAGAGTGCGACAGCGGCGGGCGGACCCACAAAATTGGGACCAGCTGCCCCAATATCCACGCCTGCGACACCGTGGCCCTGGATATGACGCGGGAGCATATCTGCACCCTGGCGGACCTCCACGCGGAGCAGAAGGAGTTCCCCCACTGCATCCCCGACGGCATCTTTGTCCTCCGCGAGGACTGCAAGCCCGGGGACGACATCCGCCCCGTCATCGGCGCGGACGACCATGTGGTGGAATTTGAAATCACCCCCAACCGCCCGGACTGCCTCAGCGTCATCGGCCTGGCCCGGGAGGCGGCGGTCACCTTCGGCAAGCCCCTCCAGCTCCACGACCCGGAGGTTAAGGGCGGGGCGGAGGGCGCCCTCCCGGACCTGCTGGACGTAGAGACCCCGGACCCGGACCTCTGTCCCCGGTACACCGCCCGGATGGTGCGGAACGTAAAGATCGGCCCCTCCCCCAAGTGGATGCGGGAGCGGCTCCGCTCCAGCGGCGTCCGGCCTATCAATAACATTGTGGACATCACCAACTATGTGATGCTGGAATACGGCCAGCCCATGCACGCCTTTGACTACCGCTATGTCAAGGGCGGGAAAATCGTGGTCCGCCGGGCCCGGGCCGGGGAGGAGCTGACCACCCTGGACGGGAACGTCCGGAAGCTGACCCCCGACATGCTGGTCATTGCCGACGACACCAGGGCCGTGGGCCTGGCGGGCGTCATGGGCGGACTGAACAGCGAGATTGTGGGAGACACCGTGGACGTGGTCTTTGAATCCGCCAACTTCGAGGGAAGCTGCATCCGCAAAACCGCCCTGGCCCTGGGGATGCGGACGGAGGCCTCCGCCAAGTTTGAAAAGGGCCTGGATATCCTCAACACCCTCCCCGCCGTGAACCGGGCCTGCGAGCTGGTGGAGCTGCTGGGGGCCGGAGAGGTGGTGGACGGCGTCATTGACATCCTGAACTACGTCCCCAACCCCGTCACGGTAAAGTTCGAGCCGGAGAAAATGAACCGCTTCCTGGGGGTGGACATCCCCGAGGAGGACACCCGGAAGACGCTGGCCGCCCTGGGCTTCGGCCTGGAGGGAGACACCATCACCGTGCCCTCCTGGCGCTCCGACGTGGAACACTGGTCCGACATCGCCGAGGAGGCCGCCCGGTTCTACGGCTACAACAACATCCCCAACACCCTCTCCGCCGGGCTGAACGAGCGCCGGGGCTGGAATCCTGTCCAGCAGGCGGAGAACGCCGCCGGGGCCCTCTGCCGGGGAATGGGGTACAGCGAGATCATCACCTATTCCTTCATCAGCCCCGCCTGCTATGACAAAATCAACCTCCCGGCGGACTCCCCCCTCCGCAACTCCATGAAGATCCTGAATCCCCTGGGGGAGGATACCTCCATCATGCGCACCACCACCCTGCCCTCCATGCTGGAAATCCTGGCCCGGAACTGCCACTACCGCAGCAAAGCCGTCCGGCTCTATGAGCTGGGCCGGATCTACTTCCCCAAAAACGACGGCTCCGGCATGGCTGACGAGCCCAAGGTGCTGTCCCTGGGGGCCTATGGCTGCGGCATGGACTTCTTCGGGATGAAGGGCGCCGTGGAGGCCGTGCTGGAGGGTCTGCGGATTGAGGGCTTCCGCTTCGAGGCGGAAACCGCCAACCCCTCCTATCACCCGGGCCGCTGTGCCAGGGTCTATCGGGGAGAGCACCTCTTGGGCACCCTGGGCCAGATTCACCCCGCCGTGGCGGAGAACTACGGCGTGGACTGCGAGCTCTACGCCGCCGAGCTGGACTTCAGCGCCCTCTTTGAAGGCATGGGCGGCACGCCGGTCTACCAGCCCCTGCCCCGCTTCCCCGCCGTCACCCGGGACATCGCCCTGGTCTGCGACAAATGCCTTCCCGTGGGCAAGCTGGAAGAGTGCATCTGCCGGGGGGCCAAGGGTCTTTTGAAGTCCGTCAGCCTCTTCGACGTATACACCGGCAAGGGCGTGCCCGAGGGAAAGAAGAGCGTGGCCTTCAATCTGGAGCTCCGGGCCGACGACCGCAGCCTCACCTCCCAGGAGGCCGACGAGGATGTGAAGGGCATTCTGGAGCTGCTGGCGAAGGAGCTGGACTCCGTCCTGCGCTGAGCCGGAGGGCTTCCAGTAAAAATCTTTCGTAAAATTCCCGCCGAAACCCTTTACAGTCCGGAAAAAATCGAGTATACTAAGACGTAACCAGAAAGGAAGGTGGTGTACCTATGGACGATTTCACCAGAAAGTTCAGTCTCGCTTTGGAAAAGGACGAGGAGATTCATCAGATTCTCTCCACCGTTTACAAATCCCTGGAGGAGAAGGGCTATAACCCCATCAATCAAATCGTGGGCTATATCCTGTCCGAGGACCCCACCTATATCACCAATCACAACAACGCCCGGACCCTGATCCGCAAGATTGACCGGGACGAGCTGCTGCAGGTGCTGGTGCGGAAGTATCTGGGTCAGTAACAAAAAGAGTTACAAATTGTCATTAATTTCGACGCGCATCCCGTGGAACACGGCCTGCCGCTCCCCAAGTGGGAGGCCATGTTCCACGGGATTTTTGCGTTTTTTGTCAGATATATCTAAAGTGCCTGGTTCTTTTTCGTCAGATTGCTCAGATTCCATTGTTGACAAAACGGGAAAAAGATGTTACAATTTGGTTACAAAATTTTTGAGGGAGGTTTTTATGGCTGGAAGCAAGAACAGCAAAACCGAGGGCCTTGTATATAAGGGCCATCCGCTCCGCCGGACAGGAAACTTAATCTACTACGGCACGATGGCTGAAAAATATATCATCATGATGCAGGTATTGGAGACGAAGAAGGAGCAGGACCTGGACCTGGCCTCCAAGGTCTCCATCCAGCTTCAGCTCACGGACCCGGATCTGAAATCCCGGGACCGGGTGGTGAAGAAAAGCGAAAAGGACAGCCTCTACGCGGCGATGGACATCGCCACCGTCTGGCTGAACCGGGCCCTGGCAGGCAAGGAGAAATAAAGCCGGCCGCTTACCCCAACCGTTTTACAAAAGATACGAGAAAGGAAGCAACCACTTATGAATCGACTTGCTGGAAAAGCCGCCAAGGTTCTGGCGCTTACCCTGATGACCATGCTCTGCCTGACGCTGACGGCTTTCGCCGCTGAAGGAGACCCCCTGGTGGTGGGCATCGGCAAAACCACCGGCTCCTCCCTCCGCCTCCGGTCCGCCCCCTCTCTGGACGCCTCCGTCATCACCATGCTGGACAAGGACTGGATTATCGCCGTGCTGGGCGAGGCCGACGGATGGTACCATGTGGCCCACAACGGGGACGACGGATACGTCTCCGCCGATTTCTTCACCATGAGCGAGGAAACCGAGTTCGAGTACTACGGCCGGATCAACGCCCGGGGCGTCAACGTCCGGGCCGAGTCCAACATCGACAGCGAAATCGTGAACAACCTGGGCCTGGGCTCCGGCATCACGGTCACCGGCATTGAAAACGGCTGGTATCACATTACCGGTACATACGGCGAAGGCTGGGTCCGCAGCGACTATATCAGCCTGACCAACGAGACCCCCCTCACCCCCGGCGCCAGCGCGGGCGACAGCGGCATCGTGGACTTTGCCCGGCAGTACCTGGGCACCCGGTACGCTTACGGCGGCGCGGCCCCCGGCGGCTTCGACTGCTCCGGCTTCACCATGTATGTGTACAAGCAGTTCGGCGTGTCCCTGCCCCACACGGCCACCGGCCAGTGGCAAAGCGGCCTGGGCACCCGGGTGTACAGCCTGGGCGAGCTCCAGCCCGGCGACCTGGTGTTCTTCAACGACCCCGCCCGGAACGCCGGCAAGGCCTGCTCCCACGCGGGCATCTACATCGGCGGCGGCCAGATGATTCACTCCTCCTCCTCCCGGAGCGGCGGCGTGATTTACTCCGACTTGACCGACGGCTACTACAATACATATTTCGTGGGCGGCATTCATATCTGATTTCCTTTCAGAGCATAAAAGAGACACGGCTTTCCGCCGTGTCTCTTTTTCGCGTCTGCCCTGTGATTCAACGCAAGGGAATCTCCGCCGTGCCCCAGCGGACGGCCACGGCCTTGCCGAGGTCGACGGGAACCTCGAAGGGGCCGAATTCCTCATTCCAGTTCTCGCCGCCGCTCCCCACGGTATCCTTCAGAAAGACCTCGCTCCCATCCTCCATTACCACGGAGAGGGCCGCGCCGGGGTAAATCCCTTCCTTGGGTTCCGACCAGCTATGGCGAATCCGCATCCCCAGGGGGGACAGCCGCAGATACTCCATGGTCATGGTCCCGCAGTCCGCGTCCTCCACCGTCACTCCGGCCACGTCCGGCGTCAGGCTCTCGACGCCGCCGGAGTGAGCCCCGATGTTGAAGTCCCAGCCGCCGGTGAGAACGGGCGTGTAGATCTTGTCCGGGCTCTGGACCCAGAGGCCGGGAATGTGGAGAATCTTGTCCGCCCCGTCGCAGAGGTCCGTACCCTCCAGGGACCAGAGGCGGATGGCGGCAGTGAGGACATTATCCGTTGGGTCGTCGTTCAGCCATGTGTAATCCAGGGTGCAGAGCACATCCTGCCCGGCGCTGTCCGTCAGGGTGAAGCGCTCCTCAAGGGTGTCGCCGAAGAGCTGGTAATAGCCCTCGTCCTCGCCGTAGTCCGGCAGGACCGTGCCCTCCGGGGCCCGGATTTCCAGCATCAAATAGTAGAAGTCCTGGTCCCCGAAGGCCGCCAAGGGGGTCATGGTGGTCCCGTTGGACTCCGCCGCCGGGAGCTCCCGGCTCAGGGTTTCGATGATCTCCTGCTGGGTTTCATCCAGCCGCCCGAAATAGCGCTCCCACAGCGTCCCCGCCGCCAGGGCGGAGCCCGCCAGCACCACCGCCGCCAGAGCCGCCGCCAGGCTCCGCCTGGCCCAGCCTCCGGAGCGGCGGGCAGGGGCGGCTTTCCCCTTCATCAGCGCCTCCGTCAGGGCTTCCCGCCCCGCGGGGGTGAAGGCCACCCGGTTCATTTCAGTCTGAAAAGCATTCTTGTCCATAGCTGCCTCCTAACATGGTCCTCAGCTTCGCCTTGCCCCGGTAAAGCCAGGTGCTGACCTGGGCGGGCCGGCAGCCCAGCAGGGCGGCGATTTCGTCAACTCCGTATTCCTCATAATAGCGCAGGTACACCGCCTGCCGGTACTTCTCCGGCAGGGCCAGCACCGCCTCCAGCACCGGGCTCTCCCCCGCTTCCGGCATGGTGACCGCCGCGTCCGCCGCCGCCTCGAGAGAGACTCTTTTCCGGGCCCAGGCGGACTTTTTCAAATCCTTGCAGCAGTTGATGGTCACACGCAGGACCCACGCGCGCCGGCGCTCCGGGTCCGGGAAGCGCTCCGGGCAGGTCAGCAGCTTTAAAAGCACCGTCTGGCACACGTCCTGGGCGTCCTGGGGATTGCCGGTCCAGGTGTAAGCCACCCGGAGGACCGTATCCGCCCAGCGCTCCACCAGCGCCTCCGCCTCCTGGCGGGTATAGGTGATCGGTTTCGTAGTATCATCTCCTTTTGAACGGGCCGTTCTGCTGATAAAACGAATCAGGGGTATCCTATCTGTCAGGATGGGGAAACTTTTCTCCGCAACCGCCCCGGTTGCGGGGCCGGTTGGTGGACGCAACCGGCGCAACCTGCTATACTGAGGCCATGAAACATGTTTCAGAAACACTGGAAGGAGGATATACCCATGAATATTTCCGACATCATCAAACAGGCCAGGGAGGAACTGGGCATGACCCAGGAGGACCTGGCGGAACGGCTGGAGGTCAGCCGCCAGGCCGTCAGCAAGTGGGAGCTGGGGGCCTCGGTCCCAAGCCCGGAGAATCTGCGGCTGCTGGAGGAGCTCCTGGGGGTCGAGCTTCCCGCGCCGGAGGCGGCGGTCCCTCAGGAGGCGGTCCCCCAGGCCCCGCCCAAGCCGCCCTTCTGGAACTGGAAGCGGGTCGTGCTCCTGGTTTTGGGGGTGCTGGTCGTGTCGGCCCTGTTCTCGGCCGCCCTGTTTACCGCCCTCAGGGCGGAGACGAACGTGGACGCGCCCCTCCGGACAGAGCCCCATGTCACCGGCGTCTATTTCTTCGATGAAGACGCCGCGCCCCTCCGGCCAGACCTGGGGGACGGGTGGAACCGCTTCACCGCCGGAGAGCGGGTGCTGATGCTGGTGACATTTGAGGACGGCGCTGAGAACTCCGTCAACGCCGTCTCGCTGTTCCTGACCCCCACGGGGACGGAGACCCTGGACCAGCGGCGGCAGGTCGCCGTCCAGGCGGCGGGAGAGGGCCGGGACTTCGCCCTCTTCGCCTGGGACATCCCGGCGGACCTGATGGGGCACCTGGAGGTGGCGCTGGAGTGCGGCGGCGGCCTCCAGGCTACGGAGACGCTGAATGTCATGGCGCCCTCCTCCTACATGGAGGACCAGGGGATTCCCGGAATCCTCAGCCTGAGCGCCAAAGAAATCACCGCCACAGAGGGAGACACCGGCCACTACCTGCTGGAGGCCCTGGGGGCCCCCATGGCCGAGGTGGAGTGGAGCACCTCCGACCCCGAGGTGGCCCGGGTGGCCAACACCGGGACCGTGTTCATTGAGGGAGAGGGGGAGGCCGTCATCACCGCCAGCTGGAAGGACCAGACGGCGGAGTGTTTGGTCCATGTGCTTCCCAAAGCCACAATCGTGGGCACGGAGGGAAACACGGACCTGCCGGAGGGCGAGCCGGGGGGGATTGCAAAGAGTGTACCCGCTCCCCCGACGTATGAATCCCGTAAGGCTGGATAAGACTGGGCAGAAAAAATCAGGGCCTTGACGGCCCTGGTTTTTTGTTGGTCGGATTCTGCCTTGCCGTCGCTTTGACTTGGTTCTCCACCAGACAGCCAGAGCGGACTTAAAGTTCTTTTGCTCCTTTTCTTTCAAGAAAAGGAGGCCAGCTTTCGTCCCATGAGCACTCCCATGGCGGAAGACATCATCAGCCCTCTCGTCCAGCCGGAGGAATCCCCCAGACAGTGGAGGCCCTGCAAGCTGGTGTTGAAGTCCGTGTCCATCTTCACCCGGTTGGAGTAGAATTTCAGCTCCGGGGAGTACAGCAGCGTCTCATAGGAGGCGAAGCCCGGCACCACGTAGTCCATGGCCTGGATGAAGTTGATGATGTTCACCATGGCCCGGTAAGGCATGGCGGCGGTGATGTCCCCCGCCACCACGTCCGGCAGGGTGGGCCGGATGTTGGACTGGGCCAGCTCCTTCTGCCACGTCCGCTTGCCGTCCAGAATGTCGCCGAAGCGCTGGACCAGAATCTGGCCGTTGCCCAGCATGTTGGTCAGCTCCCCCACTTTCCGGGCATAGGCGATGGGCTGGTTGAAGGGGACGCTGAAATTATGGGAGCAGAGGATGGAGAGGTTCGTGTTGTCGCTTTTGAATTCCTTATAGGAGTGGCCGTTGACCACTGCCAGGTCGTTGTCGTAGTTCTCCTGGCTGACAAAGCCCCCGGGATTCTGGCAGAAGGTCCGGACCTTGTTCTTGAAGGGCTTGGGCCAGCCCACCAGCTTGGACTCATAGAGGACCCGGTTCACCATCTCCATGACCTCGTTCCGGACCTCTACCCGGACGCCGATATCCACGGTGCCGGGAGCGTGGGCAATGTTGTGCTCCGCGCAGAGGTTCTCCAGCCAGTCCGCCCCCCGGCGGCCGGTGGCCACCACGGTGTGTTTGGCGTGAATCTCAAAATCCTGGCGGCGGTCGGAGACTGTGACGCCCTTGCAGACGTCGTTCTCCAAAATGAGGTTTTGGCACTCGTAGCCAAAGAGGATCTCCACGCCGTTCTCCTGGAGATAGCGCTCGATGCCGAGATAAATGTCGTGGGCCTTCTCCGTGCCCATGTGGCGGATGGGGCAGTCCACCAGCTTGAGGCCCGCCTGGATGGCCCGCTTGCGGATCTCCTTGCGGTCCTCCGGGTATTCCAGGCCCTCGATGTGGGTGTCCGCGCCGAAGTCCAGGTAGATTTTGTCCGCGTAGTGAATGGTCTCCTGGGCCAAATCCGTGCCGATGAGGGTGGGCAGATCCCCGCCCACCTCATAGCTCAGCGACAGCTTCCCGTCGGAAAAGGCCCCCGCGCCGGAGAAGCCGGTGGTGATGTGGCAGTAGGGCTTGCAGCTTACGCACTTGTTGGTCTGGCTTTTGGGACAGCGGCGGTTTTCGATGCTCTGCCCCTTCTCCACCATGACGATCTTCTGCCTGCTCCCTTTTTTCAGCAGCTCCAGGGCGGTGAAAATACCGGCGGGGCCGGCTCCCACGATGACAACGTCTGCGTTCATAGCGGTTTCTCCTTTTTATAGATTCTTTTTAAAAGTAGCTTTCTCTCTCACTTGGCCGACAGGTCCTTGGCCCGCCGGACAATGGTCCAGGGGGGCACCGGCCGGGGCAGCTTCATATGGAAGACGCTCTGGGGCGTCCGGGGCTCGAAGAGGGGGAGGCCGTCCGCGTCCGTCATCTCGGGAACGGTCATCTCAAAAGGCCGCAGCCCCGGGCCCACCAGCTCCACTGTGTCCCCGGCGCGGAACTTGTTGCGCAGGGACAGCGCGGCGTTTCCCTCCCCGCCGCAGTCCGTGACGATGGCGGCTACCTGCCACTCCCGGACGTACCGGGCGTCGTCGTAGTACTGGCCCGGCGGGCCGTAGAAAAAGCCGGTGGAGTAGGGCCGGTGGCTGACGTGCTCCACCTCGTCCCGCCAGACGGGGTCTATCTCCTCCCCCGCCGCCAGGGCGTCCAGTCCGTGGCGGTAGGCGGCGGTGACCACGGCGGCGTAATAGGCGGACTTGGCCCGGCCCTCGATTTTCAGGCTGTCCAGGAATTGGAGGTCCTCCAGGTGGTCAATCATGCACATGTCCCGGGAGTTCAGGATGTAGGACCCCTGGCCGTCCTCCTCTAGGGGGAAGAACTCGCCGGGGCGCTTCTCCTCCACAAGGGCGTACTTATACCGGCAGGGCTGGGCACAGGCCCCCCGGCTGGAGTCCCGGCCCGTCATATAATTGCTCAGGAGGCACCGCCCGGAATAGCTGACGCACATGGCCCCGTGGACAAAGGCCTCCAGCTCCAAAGAGGCGGGGGCCTTGTCCCGGATGGTCCGAATCTCCTCCAGGCTCAGTTCCCGGGCCAGAATCACCCGGGAGGCCCCCAAATCGTGCCAGGCCCGGGCGGTCTCGTAATTGGTCACCCCGGCCTGGGTGGAGACGTGGCGGGCCGCGTGGGGCGCGTATTTCCCCGCCAATTGGAAGGCCCCCAGGTCCGCCAGGATCACCGCGTCCACCCCGGCGGATTCCAGCACCTCCAGGTGGGCGGGGAGGCGGTCCATTTCCTCATTCCGGGGCATGGTGTTGACGGTGCAGTGGACCCGGACCCCGTGGGCGTGGGCGAAGGCCACGGCCTCCGCCAGGCCCTCGGGGGAGAAGTTCCCCGCGAAGGCCCGCATGCCGAAGTCCGTCCCCGCCAGATACACCGCGTCCGCCCCGTAGAGCACCGCCATGCGCAGGCGCTCCAGGTCCCCCGCCGGGGCCAGCAGCTCTGGCCGCTTATCCGCCATATTCGGCACTGTTGACGAAGTTGACATGTTCGTTGTAGGTCTCAAAATAGTGGTGCTTGCCGTCCTTGCCCAGGGCGTAGTAATAGTAGCCCGTTTCCTCCGGCTCCAGGGCGGCCTCGATGGCGGTGAGGCCGGGGTTGGCGATGGGCGTGGGGGGCAGCCCCGGGTACTTATAGAGGTTATAGGGGGTGTCCGTCTCCAGGTCCTCCTGGGTGATGGCCCCCTCATGGCCCGGCAGACCGTAGAGCAAAGAGGCGTCCACCTGCAAAAGGCCGTTGGTTCCTCCCTTGTTTCCGGAACCCTCCAGGCGGTTGTAGATGACGGAGGCGATGCGGGCCTGGTCGGTGCCGTCGGTCTCCCGCTCGATGAGGGAGGCGATGGTGACGATCTCCTTCAGGTCATAGCCCTTTTCCTGCCAGGCGGCCAGCAGCCCGTCGTCAATTTTACTGTTGAAGTTTTTGATCAGGCGGTTCAAGGCGCTCGCGGGCTTTTCGTTTACATAGAACTCGTAGGTGTCCGGGAAGAGGAAGCCCTCCAGCCGGCTGATGTCCTTGGACTCGTTGTCGATGAAGTCATAGTCGAAGTCGGCGGTCTGGGCCGCTTCCGTCAGGGCCGCCTCGGTGTTCACGCCGTTTTTCGCCAGCACGGCGATGGTCTGGGCCACGGTGTAGCCCTCGGGGATGGTGACCTGGACGGTCTCCGCCGTCATATTTCCGGCGGCGCTCCGCATCCCCAGCACCAGGGCGTGGTAGTCCATGTCCGTGTTCAGGGCGTGGGAGCCCATGCCGATCTTTTCCTCCGCGTGGGTGACGTTGGCGTAGAGCTTGAAGAACCAGGGATACTCGATAAGCCCCGCGGCCTTCAGCTTGTCGGCCACGGTGTCCACAGTGTCCTCGGAGGAGACCTCCACCACCATCTCCACCGGCGGGGAGCCCGCCCGGTTGAACGAGCAGAAGTCGCTGAACAGCAGCCAGCCCGCGCAGCCCAGCAGGGCCGAGGTCAGGGCCACGAAGATCAGGTGCAGCAGAAGGAACAAAAGCGGGTGCATCCTCCGCCGCCTCCGGCGGCGCTTCTTCTGAGGGGGACGCTGGGAAGACGGAGCGGGCCGCTCCCGCCGGACCTGTCCGGCGTCCCAGCTGGCGGTGTCGCTGTTGTGGTATTCGGCCATGTTGAAAACCTCCTCGCGCGGCGCGCTCCCCCGGAAAATCCCCCCTTTAAAAAAGGACAGGATGAATTTTCAGAGGGTCAGGCTCCCGGCGGAGGCCGGAAGCATAGAATATCTCAAATCCAAGGTCCTGACGCCGCCGAGACGCGGCCCCGGGTCCAAAGAAAGGTGACTGACTATGTGCTTTAACAATGGAAACGACAACGGCTGCCTGTGGATCGTCCTGATCATCATCCTGTTCTGCTGCTGCGGATGCGGCGGCGGGAACAGCTGGGGTGGAAACAATTGGGGCGGAAACAACTGGGGCGGCTGCGGCAACTGCGGATGCGGATGTGGCAACTGCGGGTGCGGCGGCTGCAACGGAGGGTGCAGCTGCGGCTGTAACTGCAACTGCAACTGCGGCTGCAACGACTCCTGCTGCTGAGTTCTCCGGCCAAGGCGGGACGCTTCGCGTCCCGCTTTCGCCGTCCTTCAGCGGGACAGGCGGTCCAGGACGATGGCCAGGACCTCTTGGTGGATGTCCTCCGGCGGCCGGGGGGCGCCTTCCCTGGCGCAGCTCACCACGGCCCAGCCCTGGGCCCGGGCAATCTCCCCGGCGCACTCCCGGCAGCGGCGGAGGTAGTCCCCGTCCCGCTCGTGAATATCCGCCTGGGTGTTCGTCTTCTCCTCCCGGCGGCGCATGAGCCGGTTCGCCGCCTCGGTGGGCATGTCCAGGTACAGCACCAGATCCGGCTCGGGAAGCCCCAGGCGGCGGTATTCCAAATCAAAGAGCCAGTCCAAAAAGTCCCGCCGCTCCTCCGGGAGGAGCTTGGAGGCCTGGTGGACGGCGTTGGACGTGGTGTAGCGGTTGGCCACCACCACGCCGCCGGACTCGTAGAACGCGCCCCAGTCCTCTTGATAGGAGGCGAAGCGGTCTATGGCGAACATGGCGGAGGCGGCGCAGGCGTTCACGTCTCCGGGCGCTCCTCCCAGCGCTCCGTGAAGGTAGAGATTCGCGGGCTCGGCAAAGGGGTTTCCATACCGGGGAAAATCAATCTCCCGGCAGGAGACGCCCCGGGCCTCCAGGCTTCGGAGCAGCAGCCCCGCCTGGGTGGCCTTGCCGGAGCCGTCGGTGCCCTCCAGGACAATCAGCATTCCTCTCATTTCCGCCGCTTCTCCTTCTCCACATGGACCAGGAACAGCGGCAGCTTCATCATCCGCCCCGCCCGGCGGGGGTTTTTGCACAGGCGGTAAAACCACTCCAGGCCGTGGTCGGACCAGAATTTCGGGGCCCGCTCCACCACCCCGGCGAAGACGTCCAGGCTTCCCCCCAGGCCGCAGAGGAGGCGGGCCCCCGTGGCCTCGCCGTGCTTCGCCATCCAGAGCTCCTGCTTGGGGGCCCCCAGGCAGACGAAGACGCAGTCCGCTCCGCTCCGCCGGATGGCCTCCGCCACGGGGCCGTCCTCTTTAAAATAGCCGTCGTGGGTCCCGGCGATTTTTAAGCCGGGGTATTTCGCCGCCAGCCGTTCTCCGGCGGCCTCGGCCACGCCGGGCTTGGCCCCCAGGAGATAGAGGGACAAGCCCTCCGCCGCCATGCGCTCCATGAGCCCGGCGGCAAACTCGATGCCGGGAACCTTTTCCTTCAAAGGCGTGCCCAGCATTCCGGCCCCCTTCACCACACCGATGCCGTCGGGCAGCACCAGATCTGCGGCGTTCACCGCCTGCCGGGCGGCCAGGTTCTCCCGGCAGATCTCCACAATCTCCGGGTTGGGGGTTACCACGTAGTGGGTCCCGGGACTGTGAAGCAGCTCCATCCCCCGGTCCACCGCCTCGCCCATGGTCACATTGTCAAAGCCCACGCCCAGCACATTGATCCGCATGCGCTCACCTCATTTGCACAAACTACCATACCGGCATATTATTACCATTTTATATGCATTATAGCATAGGTTAAACCTCTTGTCCATCGCCAAATCCCTCCGTCTTCCGGCCCAGGGGGTACGGAAGCTGGGCCAGCACCACCGCCGCCAGCATCAGCGCGCAGCCCAGGTACTCCCGGCCCGTCATGCGGCTGCCCAGGATGATGGCCCCGGCCACGGCGGCGAAGAGGGACTCCATGCTCATCAGAAGGGACACCACCGCCGGGTTGGAATCCTTCTGGGCCAGGATCTGGAGGGTGTAGGCCACGCCGCTGGAGAACACGCCCACGTAGAGCACCGGCCCCAGGTATTTGGGCAGCAGCTCCAGGAGCGGCGGCGCCTCCGTCAGCGCCCCGGCGGCGGAGAGGGCGGTCATGACCAAAAACTGGGCGCAGGACAGGGCCACGCCGTCCACCTTGTTGGTAAAGTGGTCCACCGCCAGAATCTGGGCCGTGAAGCAGAAGGCGCAGACCAGCACGTACAGGTCCCCGCCGGTAATGGTCAGCTCCTCGGTGACGCAGAGGCAGTACAGCCCCGCCACCGCCAGGGCCACCCCCAGCCACAGGGCGCGGGGAACCTTCTTCCCCAGGGCCAGCCCCGCCAGGGGCACCAGGACGATGTAAAGCGCCGTGATGAACCCCGCCTTGCCGGGGGTGGTGGTCTCCAGGCCCTTTTGCTGGAAGAAGCTGGCCACCGACAGCGCCGCGCCGCAGCACAGGCCCCCCAGAATCAGATCCCGGCGGGACCCGGCGGAAGCGGGAGTCTCTCCCCTCCCCCGCCGCCAGAGGGCCCGGAGGCCGCAAAGGCCAAGGAGGAAGAAGAAGGCGATGACCGCCCGGGCGGTGTTGAAGGTAAAGGGCCCCATGTATTCCGCGCCCACGCTCTGAGCCACGAAGGCGGTGCCCCAGATCATGGCGGTAACCAGGGGCAGGACATTTTGACGAACTCGGTTGACTTTCATTTCTCTTGCTCCATGTTCTCTTCTGTGATATACTAAATGTACTGTGCGGCCCGGGGCCGCGCAAATTTGTATTGTAGCACCGAGGTGAGAAAATGGCAAGGCTTTCCCGTGAATTCTACGCCCAGGACACCCTGGAGGCCGCCCGGGCCCTGCTGGGAAAAATCCTGGTCCGCCGCTTGGACGGCGAAATCCTGGCGGGCCGCGTCGTGGAGACGGAAGCCTATGTGGGCCGCTGCGACAAGGCCTGCCACGCCTACGGATACCGCCGGACGGCCCGGACGGAAACCCTGTTCTCCCAGCCGGGGACGGCCTATATCTACCTCATCTACGGCATGTACCACTGCCTGAACTTCGTCACGGAGCCGGAGGGAGAGCCCGCCGCCGTGCTGCTTCGGGCCATAGAGCCCGTGGCGGGCATTGAGGCCATGGCCCGCCTCCGCTATGGGGACAAGCCCCTGACGGCTTACCGGAGGAAAAATTTCCTCAACGGCCCCGGCAAGGTCTGCCGGGCCCTGGCCCTGACCCGGGAAGAGAACGGGCTGGATTTGACGGGGGACACGCTGTTTCTCTGCGACTGCCCGGAGGACGCCGGGCTGGCCCCTCTTCCGGCCCCGCGGGGGGAGCGAATGGTTTCCGGCCCCCGGATCGGGGTGGACTACGCGGAGGAGGCCCGGGATTTTCCCTGGCGCTTCCGGCTGGTAAAGGAGGAGTGAGCCATGTTTTTCTTTGATATGGACGGGGTGCTGACGGACTCCAACGGCATCTGGAAGAAGGTGGACCGGGAATTTTTGGGCCGCCGGGGGATGAAGTACACCCACGCCTATTACGAGGGCGTGGCCCATGTGCCCCTGCCCCAGGCGGCGGTGTTCACCAAGGCGTTCTGCAAGCTGCCGGAGTCCTGCGAGGAGATCGTCGCCGAGTGGATGGAGCTGGCGGCAGACTCCTATGCCCGCGTGCCGGTGAAGCCCGGCGTCCGGGCCTATTTGAAGCAGTGCAAGGCCGAGGGGCGGCGGATGGCGGTGGTGACCTCCAGCGTGCCGGAGCACTGCCACATGGCCCTGGAGTCCCTGGGGCTGGCGAAGTACTTCGAGCGGGTGACCTTCGCCCAGGAGCTGGGGCTGGAAAAGCGGAAGCCGGATGTGTGGCTGGCCGCCGCCAGGGCCGCGGACATCCGGCCGGAGGACTGCACCGTCTTCGACGACAGCCTGGCCGCCTGCCAGGGAGCCCGGGCGGCAAAAATGCGGGTGATCGGGGTCTATGACGGCCTCTTCGCCCAGGATGAAAAGGAAATGCGTGGCTACTGCGACGTGTATATCAAGAGCTTCGAGGAGTTGCTTTTCTTGAAAGAAAAGTAACCAAAAGAACTTTATCGCGCTCTGATTGTCTGGTGACAGGCCAGGCCTGAGCGGCGGCAACAGAATCTGGTGGTATTATGAACGATTTAACTGCCGCCCTCCTCTCCGCCCGGGAAGAGGGGGAACAGCTGGCCGGGGGAACTTTTGTCCGGGAAACGGCGGAGAGGCTGGACCTTTCGGACCTCACCTTCCGGCAGACCCGCTTTGCCCGCTGCCAGTTTACGGACTGCAATTTCAGCGGCGCGGCCTTCTACGGCTGCGAATTCGAGGACTGCGCCTTTACCGGGTGCCGCTTTCCCGTAAGCTTTTGGAAGGACGCCGCCCTCTCCGGCTGCAAGGCCGAGGGCGGAGACTTCCGCAAGGCCCGTTTCAAGGACTGCGCGCTGGACCGCCTCCGCCTCCGCTGGGCCAACCTCACGGGGGCCCTTTGGGAACGCTGCACCTTGACGGACTGCGATTTAAAGGAGAGCGGCTGTCAGGAGCTCCGGGTGGTAAAAACCACCCTCCAAACCGTGGATTTCACCCAGGCGGACCTGTTCCGGGCCGTCCTCAAGGGGACGGACCTCTCCGGCTGCACCTTGGACGGCGTGACCCTCTCCGCCTCCTGCCAGGAACTCCGGGGCGCAAGGATCCACGCCTCCCAGGCGGCGGTCGTGGCCCGGATTTTGGGCATTGAGATTGCGGATTGAGCGCAGGCTTTTGGTAACATAGCGGCCCAGGCTCTCTTTCCTCAGCCGGGAAGGCTGTACAAACGTCGCGGGAGGGCCTGAACATCCGGCCCTCCCGCACTTTGGCTTTATATGGCGTTTCACCATTCCGGCGGGCAAGCCCGCCCCTGCATCTATCTGCACCATCCCCGCCCGCCGCATGCCGGCTTTTTTGCCTTGCCGCAGCTCTTGCCGCGAAGCCGTCTCCGGGCGTGGGAGGAGGTATCCTGCGGGACCCGGCGGGTCCCTATTTCATCAGCCGTAGAAATAGCGGAACAGGTCCTCGAAGGGGCTGCCGTAAGATCCGCCGTTTCCGCTGTTGTCGTTCCGGTTTCCGGGATACTGCTGTGTTTCCTGCTGCTGGGCCGCCTGGTCCTCCTTGGGAGCCGCGCCCCAGGTGATTTCCACGGTGACCGTGCCGTCGGGGCGGTAGACCTCCAGGGTGGCGCTGTCCCCGGCGGAGTATTTCTTCTTCGCCAGGTTCAAGTCCTCCACGGACTTGATGTCCGTGCCGTCCACTTTCGTGATCACGTCGCCCATTTTCAGTCCCGCCTTGTCGGCGGCGCTGTCCGGCTCCACATAGTTGATGAACACGCCGGAGGTGACGTCATAATGGAACTGGGCCGCCCAGCTCTCCGTCATGGTCTGGGGGGTGATGCCCAGATACGCCCGGTTGGACACATAGCCGTTGGCCATGATGTCCTTCACCATGGAAAACACGTCGTTCATGGGAATCGCGAAGCCCAGGCCCTCCACAGTGGTGCCGTTGGAGGACTGCGAGTATTTGGCGGAGACGATGCCCACCACCTCGCCGTACTGGTTGAAGAGGGGCCCGCCGGAGTTGCCGGGGTTGATGGAGGTGTCGGTCTGAATCATGTTAAAGGGCGTCCCGTCCACGTTGATGGCCCGGTCCACGCAGGAGACCATGCCGCCGCTCATGGAGAAGGTCAGCTCGCCCAAGGGGTTGCCGATGGCCAGCACGTGGTCGCCCACGTTCAACTCCCCGCTGTCCCCCAGGGTGACGGGCTGGAGGTTCTCCGCCTCCACCTTGATGACCGCGATGTCGTAGTCCTCTTCCCCGCCGATATACTGGGCGGAGAATTCGTCCCCGTTGTACATGGTGACGGTTACGGTTTCCGCACCCTTTACCACGTGGTAGTTGGTGAGGATGTAGCCGTCCTTGCTCAGCACGAAGCCGGACCCGGCGGAGGCCGTCTCCACCGGCTGGCGGTAAAAGTTGTACCCGGCGGTGGCGGAGGTGCGGATGGACACGACGCTGTTGACATTGGCCGCGTAGACCTCCGCGTCGCTCATGGCGGTTTTCCCGTCCACATTCCGCAGGGCCACTTGGGTCACGGGGCGGTTGGAAACGTTGATCTCGCTCTCGTTTCCCCCGCCGTAGTGGGAGGCGGCCCACACGGCCCCGCCCCCCGCCGCGCCGCCAAGCAGGGCGCAGCTCAAAGCCAGGGCGGCGATCTTCAGGCCCAGGCGGTTTTTCTTCACAGGCTTCACCTCAAATTCGGGCCCCTGGGGGCCGGGCTGTCCGCCGGGGCGGACGGTTTCCCGCTGGTGGGAGAGTTCGCTGCCGTCCTTGCGGTAGGTGTAGTTGTACAGGTTGTTTTCATCGTTATACATAATCAGCTTCCTCCTTCATTATGTATCCCGTTCTTCCGTTCTTTAGAAGCTAAGATAACAGGGAACTGTGTCGAACGTGTGAACTGGGATTGTCTGGATTTTAAATTTTGGAACGCCGCCCTCTCGGAACGGCCGTTCCTCGACTTGATGGGCTTAGTATAGACGGAAGAACTTAAAACTTGCTGAAAGAAGTTTGAAGGATTTTTGAACATGGAACCTCTTGCCAGACGGGGGCCGCTGTGCTATGATAAAGATAGAATCTTTGTTTTCAGGAGGTCTTCCGTGATGAATCTCAAAAAAATATGGTTCTTCGTCCTGGCCCTGGCGCTGCTGACGCTGCCCGCCTCCGCCCACGGCCACCACGGCGGCGGCTGCCACGGCAATCGGCCGGTCCGCCCCTCCCAGCCCGTGAGCTCCACCGTCACCGTCTGCAAGGTGGAGGGCTGCACCATCGCCGGGCGGCATGTCCACAACAGGGTCACCTACTGCGGCTATCCCCACGAGAGCGGCGTCTGCGACAACAACTGCCGGGCCCTCTGCCCTCTGGAGGGCTGCCCCGAGATCGGGCGGCACAGCCACAGCGGCGTTACCTACTGCGGCTATGCCCATGAAAGCGGCTTTTGCGACGGAGCCTGCAAGGCGCTGTGCCCCGTCTACAACTGCCCCATTGACGGGCGGCATGTCCACGACGGCGTCACCTATTGCGGCTATCCGCATCACAACAACTTCTGCGACGGAGCCTGCCGGCCCCTGTGCACCGCCGAAGGCTGCGCCATCGAGGGGCGGCACGACCACAACGGCGTCCGCTGCTGCGGATACTACCACCTGAACGGCTTTTGCGACGGGACCTGCCGGGCCCTGTGCCCTGTGGAGGGCTGCACCCTTGAGGGGCGGCACAGCCACAGCGGCGTCTCCTACTGCGGAGACCACCACACCCACGGCTTTTGTGAGGGCGTCTGCCACTGATATTACCCCGCGCGTTTACGGGACCGCCTTGCGGCGGTCCCGTTTTTTGCCAAAATTTTCACTCCGGCAAACGCGCATACTCTCTTCTTCCCGGCGCACACTATGAGGGCGCTGACGAGGCTCAACCATCTCTCCTTTCACCGTGAAAACGCGCTGGGGGGACAGGCGGGACAGCCCCTCAGCGTCTTAAAAAATCTTCACGCGGGAGGACCAAACTCATGACTAAGGACTGCACCAACGGCGGATGCGCCTGCACGCCCAACCAGAGCATTAAATGCACTGTAAACAACTGCGCCCACCACTGCCAGGACTCCGGCTACTGCGGCCTGAACACCATCCAGGTGGGCACCCATGAGACCAATCCCACCATGGTGGAATGCACCGACTGCCAGAGCTTCAAGCTGAAATAAGCGAACGGTTTCCCTCCCTTCCCGGGCCCTCCGGGAAGGGATACATAGAAAGGAGGCGGCGGCATGAAAGCAGCCTGGACGGCCCGGCTGGCAGGAGCGGCGGCGGGATTGGCCAACGGCTTATTCGGCGGCGGCGGGGGCATGGTGTTCCTTCCCATTCAGTCCCGGTGGGGGAATTTGAGCCAGCGGAAGCTCTACGCCACCTGCGTGGGGGTCATCTTCCCGGTGTGCCTGGTGTCGGCGGCGGTGTACCTCTGGAAGGGCGGCGTGTCCCTGACGGAGTCCCTGCCCTATCTGGCCGGGGGCCTGATCGGCGGTTTTTTCGGCGGGAAGCTCTACGGGAAGATTTCCACCAAGTTTTTAAAGTGGCTGTTCGCCGCCTTCCTCTTCTACGCGGGGGTGAAATATCTGCTGTGACGGACTGGATCATACCCTTTCTCTGCGGCCTGGGGGCCAGCGTTGTTTCCGCCTGGGGCGTGGGGGGCGGAACGCTGCTGCTGCTGGTGATGACCCTCTTCCTGGGGGTGGACCAGCGGACGGCCCAGGGAATCAACCTGCTGTTCTTCCTCCCCACCGCCGCCAGCGCCCTGGTCTGCCACGCCAGGGGCGGCTATCTGGACAAGCCCACGCTGAAAGCCGCCGTGCCCGTAGCCGTCGCGGCGGCGCTCGTCGGGGCCTGGGTGTCCAACGCGGTGGACGTGGAGGTCCTGCGAAAGCCCTTCGGGGTATATCTGCTGCTCTCAGGCGTCAGCCTGGTGTGGCCGAAAAAGAAAGACGGGAACCCTTAAAGCCCGCCCTCCGGGGCGGGGCTTTTTCGTTCCTCTGGACAGCCGCCGGAGGACCTGCTATAATGGGAAAACCATCGAACGTTTGGAGGGAACGCGCGTGAGCGGCAAAACCTTTATCTGGGACCTGGACGGGACCCTGCTGGACTCCTACGGCGTCATTGTCTCCAGCCTCCGCCGGACGCTGGAGGAGCTGAACGTCCCCATGGAGGAGGACGAGATCCGCCGCCGGGCCACGGCGGGGTCTGTCAGCGACGTGGTGAATTACGCGGCGGCGGCCACCGGGCGGGCCTTTTCCGACATCAAGGCCCGCTACTCTGAAATCAGCGGCGGGCGGTATCTGGAAATTACAACAACGCCCCACGCCTGGGAGGCACTGGAGGAAACCGCCGCCCTGGGGGCGGTCCACTTCGTCTACACCCACCGGGGCCGCACCACCGCCCCGGTGCTGGAACACCTGGGACTGGACCGCTTTTTTAAGGAAGTAGTCTCCAGCCTGAACGGCTTTCCCCGGAAGCCCGCCCCCGACGCCCTGCTCTATCTGCTGGAAAAGCACCGCCTGGAGCGGGACCGGGTCTATTACGTGGGGGACCGGACCTTGGACGTGGACTGCGCCAAAAGCGCCGGGGTCCGCAGCGTCCTCTATTCCCCCTCCGGGGCCGGGACGGCGGACTATGTGATCCGGGATCTGCTGGACATTCGGAAGCTGGCGGCGGAGTGAACACGCGGGCCTCTCGGGGAGGGCCGCGCCGAAATTGACTTGTAAAGGAGGAACCGCCATGGAACAGCGGGAGCGCGCCGTCCGCCTCTGGTTTGACATGTGGCTGAAAAAGGCGGACCTTGGCATTCTCAGCCTCTTTTCAGAGGATGCCGTCTACATTGAGAGCTGGGGGCCGGAGTACCACGGCGCTCAGAAAATCAAGCTCTGGTTCGACGAATGGAACACCCGGGGGACCGTCCTTCAGTGGGATATCCTCCAGTTTTTCCACCGGGAGGACCAGACCGTGGTGCAATGGTACTTCCGGAACCAAATGAACGGCGGCCGGGTGGAGGCCTTTGACGGGCTGTCCCTGATCCGCTGGGACCCGGCGGGCCGCATCTGCTTCTTACAGGAATTCGGCTGCAACGAGTCCCGATACGACCCCTATCAGGACGGCCCCGTCCCGAAATTCCGGGAGGGCTCCGCCGCCTGGTTTTAACCAAACGCCGCCCGGGCCCATTGCCCGGACGGCGTTTCTTGCTTTTGCCCGCGGGTCCGCCCTCACAGCCCCAGGATCGCCGAGGCAAACCGGAAGTAAATCAGAAGGGACAGCGCGTCCACGATGGTGGTGATAAAGGGGGAGGCCATCACCGCCGGGTCAAAGCCGATGCGCTTGGCAAGCAAAGGCAAGGAGCACCCCACCAGCTTGGCGCACAGCACCGTCCCCACCAGGGTGGCGCAGACCACCAGGGCCACCTGGGGCGTCACCGTGGGGTTTTGCAGCAGCCAGCGGTCCACCAGCATCATTTTCACGAAGTTGGCCGCCGCCAGGCAGAGGCCGCAGCAGACGGAGACCCAGAACTCCTTCCACAGCACCTGGAACAAATCGCTGAACCGGACCTCCCCCAGGGACAGCGCCCGGATGACGGCGGTGGAGGCCTGGGTGCCGCTGTTGCCGCCGGTGCCGGAGAGCATGGGGATGAAAGAGGTCAAAATGGCGCAGGCCATAAGGGACTTTTCAAAGTGGGTCAGGATGATGCCCGTAAAGGTGGCGGAGAGCATCAGCAGCATCAGCCAGGGAGTCCGGGCCTTCCAGGTCTCGAAGATTCCGGTTTTCAAATAGGGCTTGTCGCCGGGGAGCATGGCGGCCATCTTCTCGATGTCCTCCGTGACCTCCTCCTGCAAGACGTCGATGGCGTCGTCCACCGTGACGATGCCCACCAGCCGCTCCTCCTTGTCCACCACCGGCAGGGCCAGAAAGTCGTACTTCCCCAGGGCCCGGGCCACGGCCTCCTGGTCGTCCAGGGTCTGGACGGCGATGAGGTTCCGCTCCATGATGTCGCCGATGACGTCGTCCTCCTCCGCCAGGAGCAGCGTGCGGATGGTCAAAAGGCCGATCAGATGCCGCCGGTCGTCGATGACGTAGCAGATGTTGATGGTCTCCTTGTCCGGTCCCGTCCGGCGGATGCGCTTCAAGGCGTCCTCCACCGTCATGTTGGCCTTCAAATCCACAAACTCCGTGGTCATGATGCTTCCGGCGGAGTCCTCGGGGTATTTCAGGACCTCGTTGATGCTCTTGCGCATTTCCGGGTCACAGTGGCGCAGGATGCGCTTCACCACCCCGGCGGGCATCTCCTCCACGATATCCGCCGCGTCGTCCAGGTAGAGCTCGTCCAGGACCTCCTTCAGCTCCGTGTTGGAGAAGCTGTGAATCAAAAGCTCCTGGTCATCGCTGTCCAGCTCCACGAAAACCTCCGCCGCCAGCTCCTTGGGCAGCAGGCGGAACACCACCGGCACCTTCTCGTCCAAATCCTGGCAGAGGGAGGCGATGTCCGCCGCCTCCATGGGCAGCAGCAGGTCCCGAAGCTCCGCGTAGCGTTTTCGTCCGAACAACTCCTCGATTTTTTCCAGCAGCTCCGTTCGCTCGTTTTGCAGTTCAAACATGCCGGGACCTCCTCTCCTCACAGCTAGGCCGATTTTCAAACAAGGCCTAATAAAAACGCGAAAATCTCCAATCGTCCCGGTCCGGCACGACTGGAGAATCTTCCTCTCTGACAGGCGGACGCGCCGCCCCTACCGTTTGAGCTTTAGCCTCACAAGGCGGTGAAATCGCGTTAGATGATACCTTCCCGTTCGATATCGCCTGTTCAAACCAACTGGTGATGTCTCCATCACTTCGCGGCAGCGACCCATATCCTTGTGGCAGCCTTACCTACCGGACCTTATGCAGTTTTTCCATGTAAATCTATATTATGCCTATTTCCCGCCCCTGTCAAGGGCGGGGCCCAAAAGCCTCGGCGGATTTTCCTCGACCTTTTCGGAAATTTGTGGTATACTACTGATTTGTACGATATCTCTGTGTTCATCACCGTAAAATACAGCGATCCACCTCCGCCAAGAAAGGACGGTTCAACTATGTGGGCTGACAAAAGCGTATTCTATCAAATCTATCCCCTGGGCTTCTGCGGCGCGCCCAAGGAAAACGACGGCGTAACCGTAAGCCGCATCGGCAAAATCGGGGACTGGGCCCCCCATATCCAAAAGCTGGGGGCCGGCGCCCTCTACCTCTCCCCCATCTTCGACAGCGACCGCCATGGCTACGACACCCGGGACTACCGGAAGGTGGACTGCCGCCTGGGAACCAACGAGGACTTTGCCCAGGTGGTGGAGATCCTCCACGCCCACGGCATCCGGGTGGTGCTGGACGGCGTGTTCAACCATGTGGGCCGGGGCTTCTGGGCCTTCCGGGACGTGCAGGAAAAGAAATGGGACTCCCCCTACAAGGACTGGTTCCATATCAACTTCGACGGCAATTCCAACTACAACGACGGCTTCTGGTACGAGGGCTGGGAGGGCCATTTCGAGCTGGTGAAGCTGAACCTCCGCAACCCCGCCGTGGTGGACTACCTGCTGGAGTGCGTGAAGTTCTGGGTGGAGGAATTCGGCATCGACGGCCTCCGGCTGGATGTGGCCTACTGCCTGGAAATCGACTTCCTCCGCCGCCTCAGGAGCTTTTGCGACGGCCTCAAGCCGGAGTTCTTCCTGGTGGGCGAAACCCTCCACGGGGACTACAACCGCTGGGTGGGGGACGGCCTCCTCCACTCCTGCACCAACTACGAGTGCTACAAGGGCCTCTACTCCAGCCTGAACTCCATGAACCTCTTTGAGATCGTCCACAGCCTCAAGCGCCAGTTCGGCCCGGAGCCGTGGACCCTCTACAAGGGCAAGCACCTTCTCTGCTTCGCCGACAACCACGACGTGACCCGGGCCGCCAGCATCCTGAAAAATCCCGCCCACGTCCCCCTGATTTACGGCCTGGCCTTCGGCATGCCCGGCATCCCCTGCCTGTACTACGGCAGCGAGTGGGGCGCCCTGGGGGAGAAGTCCCAGGGGGACGACGCCCTGCGCCCCGCCTTTGACGCGCCGGAGTGGAACGCTCTGACGGACCAGATCGCCGCCATGGCTCGGGCCCACCGGGAGAGCGAGGCCCTGTGCTATGGGGACTTCAAGGACATCGTCCTCACCAACCACCAAACCATCTTCCAGCGCCGGACGGACGCGGAGCGGGTGCTGGTGGCCGTCAACGCCTCGGACGCGCCCTACACCGCCCACTTTGACGCGGGCTGCGGCCAGGCGGTGGATCTCATCACCGGGAAGCTCCACGACTTCGGCGGCGGCAGCGAGCTGCCCCCCTACAGCGTGGCGTTCTGGAAGTGCGAGAAAGCATAAATACTTTATAAAAGTAAAACCGCCGCCGGATTTGAACCCGGCGGCGGGTTTTTATTCCGTCCCGCTCCAAGCGCTCCTCCTCTCCCCGGCGGAGAGGAGGGTAAACTCGTTTTTGCGGAACCGGATCAGCCCCTCCGCCTCCATGCGGCTCAGCTCGTGGGACAAGGCGCTCCGGTTCACGCAGAGGAAGGCCGCCAGCTCCTCCCGGGAGAAGGGAATGCGGAAGGTGTTGGTCCCCCGCCGCTCCGCCTGCATGGTGAGATAGACCAGCACCCGGTCCCGGAGGCCCCGCTGGGCCAGGATGGCCAGACGGTAGTGCTTGCGGAGATTGCCGTCGGAGAGGAGGGTCAGCAGATTCCGCCAGAGGATCGTCCGCGCCTCCCCGGACAGCGCCCCCGCTTCCAGCACCAGCGCCCCGGAAAACCGAAGGACCTCAAGCCGGTCCGCCGCCACGGCATAGTAGGGCGAGCGGCGGCTGCGGGTGCAGATCAGGTCCGTCCCCAGGGTATGGCCGGGCCCCAGTGCGTCCATCAGGCTGCTGGTCCCGTCGGAGAAAATCTGGGAGATCTGGACCTTTCCCCGAAGGACTACGCCGAACCAGTCCACCCGGTCCCCCGGCGCGATGAGAACCCTCTGCCTCTCAAATTCCCGGCGCTTCCCCCGGGGCAGGATTTCCCGCTCCAGTGTCTCCCGGGGCAGGTCCTGAAACAAGCGGCACCGGCTTAGAGCCGTCAAACGCGTATCCATGGCATCCCCTCCCTTTCTGGAAATTATAGCAGAGAAATGTTGTCATAACAACTTCTTTTTCCTCAGGCCTCCTTTATAATAGACCCAACTCACGCCGCCAGGGAAGAAAGGAGGCCGCCATGCGGGACCGCTACGCCAGGAACATCACCTACCTCCGCCTCTCCGTCACGGACCTCTGCTCTCTCCGCTGCCGGTACTGCATGCCCGCCGGAGGCGTCCCCAAGCGGGACCGCGGGGACGTCTGCTCTTTGGAGGAACTGGTGGAAATTACCCAGGCCGCCGTGGACTGCGGCGTCCGCAAGGTCCGCCTCACCGGCGGGGAGCCTTTGGTCCGCCGGGGGATTCTGGATATCTGCCGGGGGATTTCCGCCATTTCGGAGGTGGAGGAGCTGTGCCTCACCACCAACGGCGCGGCCCTCTCCCAACTGGCAAAGCCCCTCCGGGAGGCGGGGGTGGACCGGCTGAACGTCAGCCTGGACACCCTCCGGCCGGACCGATACGCCTACATGACCCAGGCGGGCCGTTTGGAGGAGGCCTTCCGGGGCCTGGAGGCCGCGGCGGAGGCGGGCTTTACCGGGACAAAGCTGAACGTGGTGCTGATGAAGGGCTTCAACGAGGACGAGATTCCCGATTTTGTCAGCCTGGCCCGGCGGTATTCCATAGAGGTCCGCTTTATTGAATTGATGCCCATTGGGGAGGGCGGAACCGCCCAATTCCTCCCCGCCCAGGCGGTGCTGGACGCCTGCCCGGACCTCCGCCCGGCGGAGGGCTCCGGCGTTGCCCGGCGCTACCGCCCCCCGGACGGGCCGGGGCTGGTGGGGCTGATTGAACCCATGAGCCACCGCTTCTGCAAAAGCTGCGACCGCATCCGGGTGACGGCGGACGGAAAGCTGAAGCCCTGCCTCCACTCGAACCAGGAGATCCCCCTCCGGGGACTCCACGGCGAGGCCCTGCGCCAGGCCATCCGGGAGGGCGCGGCCGCCAAGCCGGAGCGGCACCACATGAACGAAACCGGCCGCAGCGAGGCGGGCCGGAACATGCACCAGATTGGAGGCTGAACCAGATGGAAAACCTGGAATTGACCCACATCAACGAACAGGGCCGGGCCCGCATGGTGGACGTGACCCAAAAAGACGTCACCTTCCGCCAGGCCGAGGCGGAGGGCCGGGTCCGCGTGAATTCGGAGACACTGGCCCTCATCCGCACCGGCGGGACTCCCAAGGGGGACGTTCTGGCGGTGGCCCAGGTGGCGGGCATCCTGGCCGCCAAGCGCACGCATGAGCTCATCCCCATGTGCCACCCCCTGCGGCTGACGGCGGTGGACATCGCCTTTACCCTGGAGGAGGAGGCCGTCCATATCCGCTCCAAGGTGAAGTGCAAGGGGGAGACCGGCGTGGAGATGGAGGCCCTGACGGCGGTTTCCGCCGCGGCGCTGACCATTTACGATATGTGCAAGGCCGTCCAGCGGGACATGGAAATCACCGAGATCCGCCTCTGCCGGAAGAGCGGGGGCAAGACCGGCAGCTATGTAAAGGAGTGGTGAACGTGGCAGAAGTGGTATCCGTCAACATCAGCGAGAAAAAGGGAACCGTCAAGCGGGAGGTTCCGGAAATCCAACTGAAGCTCCGCCACGGCATCCTGGGAGACGCCCACGCCGGGGACTGGCACCGGCAGATTTCCTTGCTGGCGGAGGAGAGCGTGGACAAAATGCGCTCCCTGCTGCCGGAGCTTCAGCCGGGGGCTTTCGCGGAAAATATCAACACCCGGGGGCTGGACTTGAAGTCCCTTCCCATCGGGACCCGGCTCCGGCTGGGGGAGACGGTGGTGGAGGTCACCCAGATCGGCAAGGAGTGCCACAATGACTGTGCGATCAAAAAAGCCACCGGGAAGTGCGTCATGCCCACGGAGGGCGTCTTCGCCGTGGTGGTGGAGGAAGGGATCGTCCGCAAGGGCGACTCGATTGAGATTATAAAAGATTCTATATAAGGAGCGAGCGCCATGAAGCTGATCGCCACACAAGAAGCCGTGGGCCACGTCCTCTGCCACGATATGACCCAGATCATTCCGGGGAAGTACAAGGACGCCCGCTTCCGCAAGGGCCACGTGGTCCAAGAGGAGGACATCTCCGTCCTCCTCTCCATGGGCAAGGAGCACCTCTATGTCTGGGAGATGGCCCCCGGCATGGTCCACGAAAACGACGCGGCGGAGCGCCTCTGCGCCCTCTGCCGGAACGAGGGCATGGACCGGAGTGCCGTCAAGGAGGGGAAAATCGAGCTCACCGCCGCGGCAGACGGCCTGTTTCTTGTGGACAGCGCCCGGCTGAACGCCGTCAACGCCCTGGAGGACATCCTGATCGCCACCCGCCACGGCGGCACGGCGGTCCGCAAGGGGGACAAGCTGGCGGGAACGCGGGTGATCCCCCTGGTCATTGAGGAGGAGAAGCTCCGCCGGGCGGAGGACGCCGCCGGGGACCGGCCCCTGCTGGAGCTGCGTCCCTGGAAGCTGAAAACCGCCGCCGTCGTCACCACAGGCAGCGAGGTGGCCAAGGGCCTGATTCAAGACGCCTTTACCCCGGTGGTGGAGCGGAAGCTGGCGGCGTTCGGCATCGAGATCATCGAGCGCCGGACACCGGGGGACGGCGTCGAGGCGGTGAAAGACGCCATTTTGGAGGTCAAGGCCGCCCGCCCGGACCTGATTCTCTGCACCGGCGGCATGAGCGTGGACCCCGACGACAACACCCCCGGAGCCGTGAAGCGCAGCGGGGCGGATATTGTGGCCTACGGCGCGCCCGTCCTGCCGGGGGCCATGTTCCTGCTGGGGTATTTTAAGGACGGAACCCCTATCCTGGGCCTTCCAGGCTGCGTCATGTACGCCAAGCGGACCATCTTCGACTTGGTCCTGCCCAAGATCGCCGCCGGGGTCCCCATTGCCCGGAAGGACCTCACCTCCCTGGGCGAAGGCGGGCTGTGCCTGGGCTGCGAGGTCTGCACCTACCCCAACTGCGGGTTTGGGAAGTAGCCCCAGGGGGCGCCGCCCCCTGGACCCCGACGTCTTTGAAAAGGCGGGCGAAACTTTATATTCCGCGTGATAGGAAGAGGAGAACAACGATGAAACGAGGATGGATCCTGATTTTGACCCTGGCTCTGTCCCTGACCGCCTGCGGCGGTTCCAAGAACAGCGGCGCGGAGCTGACCGTCTTTGCCGCCGCCTCCTTGCAGGAGACCCTGACGGAGATCGGCGAGAACTACCAAAGGGAACACCCCGGCGTCACTCTGGTATTCAACTTCGATTCCTCCGGCACGCTGAAAACACAGATTGAAGAGGGTGCGGACTGCGATATTTTCATCTCCGCCGGGCAGAAGCAGATGAACCAGCTGGACGCCGCCGCCGCTTCCGCCGTCAATGCCGATGCCCCGGACGAAACCGCGGAAGACAGCCTGAATTTTATTGCCTCCAATACCCGCTTCAATCTTCTGGAGAACAAGGTCGCCCTGGTGGTTCCGGAGGGAAATCCGGCGGGCATTCAAAACTTTGGCGGTTTGAAAACCGCCCTGGAAGCCGGGGACGTCCTCCTGGCCATGGGGAACGAGGACGTCCCCGTGGGACAGTACACCCAGAAGATTTTCGCCTATTTCGGGCTGGATGAGGCGGCCCTGAACGCCGCCGGGGTTTTGACCTACGGCTCCAACGTCAAGGAGGTCACCACCCAGGTATCCGAGGGGACGGTGGACTGCGGGATCATCTACGGGACCGACGCGTTTTCCGCCGGGCTCACGGTGGTGGACACCGCCACGGCGGAGATGTGCGGGCAGGTCATCTACCCCGCCGCCGCGCTGAAAAACAGCAAATCCCCCGAAGAGGCCCAGGCCTTCCTGGACTACCTCCGCACCCCCGCCGCCGGGGCCGTGCTGGAGGCCGTGGGCTTCACGCCCCTGGGATAACAAAAGCGGGAGGGCCCCTATGGACTGGTTTCCCCTTTACAACTCCATCCGCATCGCCGCTGTTTCCACGGTGCTGGTGTTCTTCCTGGGCGTCTTTGCCGCCCAGGCCATCGCCCGCGCCCCCCGGCTGGTAAAGGGCGTGCTGGACGTGGTCCTCACCCTGCCTCTGGTGCTGCCCCCCACGGTGGTGGGCTGGCTGCTGCTGCTGGCCCTGGGGCCCCGGCGGCCCCTGGGGAGCTGGTTTCTGGAAGCCTTCGGCCTCCGGCTGGCCATGACCTGGCAGTCCGGCGTCTTTGCCGCCGTGGCGGTGAGCTTCCCCCTGATGTACCGCACCGCCCGGGGGGCCTTCGAGTCCTTCGACCAGACCCTGGCCCAGGCGGGCCGGACCCTGGGACTCAGCAATTTCTATATCTTCTGGCGGGTCCAGATGCCCGTCTGCCGCCAGGGCATCCTGGCGGGGACGGTGCTGGCCTTCGCCCGGGCCCTGGGGGAGTACGGGGCCACGTCCATGCTGGCGGGCTACACCCCCGGCCGCACCGCCACCGTCTCCACCACCGTCTACCAGCTTTGGCGCACCGGGCAGGACGCCCTGGCCTTTCGCTGGGTGCTGGTGAACCTGGGGATCTCCGCCGCCGTACTGCTGGCGGTAAACCTGCTGGAGCGAAAGGAGGGGCGCTCATGGCCCTGACCGCCCGGATACAAAAGCGTTACGGGGACTTCCTCCTGGACGTGGACTTCACGGCGGAGGACGGAGCGGCCCTGGCCCTGCTGGGGGCCTCCGGCTGCGGGAAGAGCGCGACCCTCAAATGTGTCGCCGGCATCGACCGGCCGGACCGGGGGCGGATTGCGCTGGACGGACGGGTCCTTTTTGACAGCGCGGCGGGAGTGAACCTCCCGCCCCAGCAGCGCCGGGTGGGCTTCCTCTTTCAAAGCTACGCCCTGTTTCCCCACATGACGGTGGAGCGGAACGTGGCCGTCTGCCTGGGCCGCATGGACAAGCGGCGGCGCCGTGAGCGGACGGCGGAGCTGCTGGCCCTTTTGCATCTGGAGGATCAGGCGGACCTCTATCCCCGGCAGCTCTCCGGGGGGCAGCAGCAGCGGGCGGCCCTGGCCCGCATTCTGGCGGCGAAGCCTGGGGTTTTGCTGCTGGACGAGCCCTTTTCCGCCCTGGACGGCTTTTTGAAATGGCAGCTGGAGCAGGAGCTCCGGGAGGTTCTGGAGCGCTTCCCAGGCCCCGCCGTCTGGGTCAGCCACGACCGGGGGGAGGTTTACCGGAACTGCTCCCGGGTCTGCGTGCTGGAGGACGGCAAGTCCGCTCCGGCGGCGTCCATGGCGGAGCTGATGGCAAACCCCGGCACCGTCGCCGCCGCGCGGCTCTCCGGGTGCAAAAACTTCGCCCCTGTCCGCCCCGGCCCCGCCCCGGGGCTGGTGGAGGTTCCGGCCTGGGGGCTGGTCCTTCGCGCCCCCTGGCGGGAGGGAGCCGCAGCCTTAGGCCTCCGGGCAGACCGCGTCCGCCCGGAGGAGGCGGGGGCGGTCAACGCCTTCCCCTGTCAAGTCGTCCGGGTAACGGAGGACGTGTCTTCCGTGTTCGCCGCCCTCCGCCCGGAGGCGGCTTCCCCCGGGGCCCCGCCCCTCTGGATGGAGCTGGCAAAAGGCGCCTGGGCCGCCCTGCCGGACCGGGAGCGCCTTTGGGCGGCGGTCCGCCCGGAGGACCTGATGTTATTGAAATAGGAGGAGATTTCATTTGTATACCGCCGCCGTCCTCACCGTCAGCGACCGGAGCTTCCGGGGCCAGCGCCCCGACGAAGCGGGCCCGCTGGTATGCTCCCTGCTGGAGGAGGCAGGGTATTCCATTCTGGAAACCGGCGTCGTCCCCGACGAACAGCCGGACATTGAAGCCGCCCTCGTCCGCCTGGCGGACCAAACCGGAGCCGCCCTGGTGGTGACCACCGGGGGCACCGGCTTCTCCCCCCGGGACGTGACCCCGGAGGCCACCCTGGCCGTCTGCGAGCGTCTGACCCCCGGCATCCCGGAGGCCATGCGGGCCGCGTCCCTGGCCATCACCCCCCGGGCGATGCTCTCCCGGGCGGCGGCGGGCATCCGGGGCGGGACCCTCATTATCAACCTCCCCGGCAGCCCCAAGGCGGCCCGGGAAAACCTGGAAGCGGTGCTGCCCGCCTTGGAACACGGCTTGAAGATGCTTCTGGGCGGGCCCGCCGATTGTACCTCCGCCTTTTCGTGAAAAGAATCCTCCCGCCCCTTGGGCGGGAGGATTCTTTTGATACTTTATAAATGTGATGGGCAGCTATGCCCCGCCTTCCCGGCGGCCTCCCGCCGGAGGGCCCGCTCATAGATCAGCTCCCCGGTGATGCTGACGGCGATTTCCTCCGGCGTCACCGCCTTGATGGCGGTACCGATGGGGGTGTGGACCCGCCGGGTGGCCTCCTCCGAAATGCCCGCCTCCCGGAGCCTTCCGTTGACATAGGCAGTCTTCGTCCGGGAGCCCATGACCCCCACGTAGCGAAGGGGCCGCCGGAGGAGCTGCTCCTCCACCTCGAAGTCATGGCTGTGGCCGCTGGTCATGACCACGGCGTAGTCCTCCGCCGTCAGCTCCAATCCTCCGGCGATATCGGTATACGCGCGGCACACCACCGCCTCCGCCTCCGGGAAGCGCTCTTTACAGGCAAACTCCGGCCTGTCGTCGAACACCGCCACCCGGAAGCCCACGCTCCGCAGAACCGGAATCAGGGCCAAGGCACAGTGCCCGCCGCCGAAGATCACCACCCGTTCCCCCACCGGCAGAGGGAAGGTTAACCGTTCCCCGTCCCAGACGGGACCTGCGGGGCCCGCCTCCAGCAGGGCCGGGTCCGCCCCGGCCTCCAGGGCCAGCCAGCCGCTCCGGTGGGCCTCCAGCCGCTTTAAAACCTCTTGGGCCACGCTCCGCCAGCTCCCGTTGTCACGGGGAATGCGCTGGAAGAGCACGGTCTGCTCTCCGCCGCAGACGGAATCCAATTCCCCGCCGTGGCGGAGCTCCAGGCGGCGGACGGTGGACCGCCCCTCACGCAGCAGCTCCGCCGCGAAAGCCAGGGCCTGGGCCTCCCCCGGCCCGCCGCCGATGGTCCCGGCCATCAGGCCCTCCCGGCCCGCCAAAAGCTGGGACCCGGCCCCCCGGGGGGTGGACCCCTGAGCCAAGACCACCGTCACCAGCACGGCGTCCTCCCCCCGGTCCAGCAGGGCCAGCAGATTTTCAAAGATCATGCGCATAAGGGCGCTCCTTTCTTATGAGAGGGAAATCCGGGGCCTACCGGCTTTCCAGGTTCCCGGAAAGCACCATCTCCCGGGTCAGCGGCGTACCATCCGGCAGCTCCACCGTAATGGAGTGCCACAGAGATCCGCCGCGTTCGTCCTCCTGCGCTTCATGGCTGTAGTGCACGGAGACGCTGTGAACCGGGGTCCTGGGGGATAAGTCCTCATAGAGCGCCATGGCCCGGTCCGCCATGGCCACCCGCATGGCCGCTTCCTCCGGGACCGGGGTGCTGTTCCTGTCCCCGAAGTCGATGCGGATCTCCACCACCGGCGCGGCCTCCCTTCCGCTCTCCCGTCAGCCACCCGCAAAAAGCGGATACGCTGCCCAGGACAGCGCGTATAAGATGTAGACATGAGCGGGGTAGAAGGCGTAAAAGAAGGCCTTCGGCCCCCGGCCCCGTTCTCCATTGTAACACAGCATCAAAGCCACCGCAAGGGCCCCGTACCACTCGTAGGCGGTGGTAAACATCATGGTCCAGTGAAACTCCGGGGATTGGAACAGCAAAAGCAGGGGAAGCAGGAAGGAAAACACCATGGTTCCCGCCACGAAAACCCCGGCCTGGACCCGGCGGTTCCGGCGGAACGCATAGAGGATAACGCCTGCCGCAATGACGGAAATGCTGGCGTCCGGGTTGCTGTTCCACATGGGCAGGAGGGTATAGCCCAGAGTGAGCAGGGGCATTTGCAGGGCAGGAACCATCCCCATCAGCGTTCCCGCCAGAATGGGCCACGCCAGGGGCAGAAGCACCGCCGCCAGCCCCGGGCCCCAGCGCTTTTCCCCCAGCCAGTCGATCCCCTGAAAAACCACCATTAAAATAGCAAAGGAGGTCATCATGCCGTTCATGGGATAGAATCCGTCGGGCCGGATCGGAAGGAGGCCGCATAGCATCAAAAGCAGCAGGCCGGACATCAGAAGGTGGATTGCGTATACTTTCATGAAGTACCGCCTTCGGTCATGCGTATGGGAAAATCCCTCCACCAGGCAGAACAGGAACAGCGGCGCGGCCAGCCGCCCCGCCATGCTGAACCACTCCGGCACCCGTTCTGTGTAAGCGAAGAAATAGTGAATGTGGTCCAGGACCATCAAAATCAGGGCAATCCATTTCAGCCCTGTGGAGCTGAGGCCCCTTGTTCGTATACTCTCCATGCGCGTGCTTCCTTTCATTTTGTATTATTGAGTTGGTGTATTGCTATAATAATACAGTCATAAAAGAAAGTCAACCCCAAAAAGGCCCGCGCCCGGTCGAGGACCGGGCGCGGGCAGAAGGAAGGTGGAGTTCCTTCCGGGGGCCGGCTTAGTTTGCGCCGGGATTTTTGGAGCGGATCACAAACAGCGCGCCGATCATCAGCACGATGCCGATGGGCAGGCCCAGCAGGCCCGGGGCCCCCATGCTCACCAGGATGCCCGCGATGAGGTAGGTGACGCCGGACACCACCGCGCAGGTGATGGCGTAAGGCAATTGTGTGGACACATGGTTTACGTGGTCGCACTGGGCGCCCGCGGAGGCCATGATGGTGGTGTCGGAGATGGGAGAGCAGTGGTCGCCGCAGACCGCGCCCGCCATGCAGGCGGAGATGCAGACGATGGCCATGGGGTTGTCCATGGAGAAGACGTTCTGCACGATGGGAATCAGGATGCCGAAGGTGCCCCAGGAGGTGCCGGTGGCGAAGGCCAGCAGGCAGCCGATGGCGAACACGATCAGAGGCAGGATCATCTGGAGGCCGCTGGCGGAAGACCGGACGAAGTCCCGGACGAAGAATTTCGCGCCCAGGGAGTCCGTCATGTTCTTCAGGCTCCAGGCGAAGGTGAGGATCATGATGGCGGGGACCATGGCCTTGAAGCCCTCGGGGATGCAGCCCATCATCTCCTTGAAGCTCATGGAGCGGCGGATGAGGTAATAAACCAGGGTGAACACCAGGGCAAAGGCAGAGCCCAGCATCAGTCCCACGGAGGCGTCGGAGTTGGAGAAGGCGGTGATAAAGCCCTCGCCGTCAAAGAAGCCGCCGGAGTAAATCATGCCGATGACGCAGCAGATGATGAGGACCACCACGGGAAGCACCAGGTCCAGCACCCGGCCCTTGTCCTCAGGCGCGTCGTCCTCGGCCCCGGCGTAGGGGTTGGAGCCGGAGAAGAGGTCGCCCTTTTCGATGGCGTTTTTCTCGTACTTCGCCATGGGGCCGAACTCGGCCTTCATAAGGATCATGCCCACCATCATGACGATGGTCAGCAGGGCGTAGTAGTTATAGGGGATGGCCCGGAGGAAGAGGTTGAAGCCCTGGCCGTCCTCGGCAAAGCCGGCGACAGCCGCGGCCCAGGAGCTGATGGGGGCGATAATGCAAATCGGGGCGGCGGTGGCGTCGATGATGTAGGCAAGCTTTGCCCGGGAGATGTTGTGCTTGTCCGTAATGGGTTGCATGACGCTGCCCACGGTGAGGCAGTTGAAGTAGTCGTCGATGAAAATCAGCACGCCCAGGAGCACGGAGGCCAGCTGGGCCCCGACGCGGCTCTTAATGTGGTCCTTGGCCCAGCGGCCGAAGGCGGCGGAGCCGCCCGCCTTGTTCATCAGGCACACCATGGAGCCCAGGATAATCAGGAAGATCAGGATGCCCATGTTGTAGGAATCGGTGACGGAGGCCACGATGCCGTCGTTGAACACATGGAGGATGGTGGCCTCAAAGGCGAAGCTGGAGTACAGCAGGCCGCCCACCAGGATCCCTAAAAACAGGGAGGAGTAGACCTCCTTGGTAATCAGCGCCAGGGCGATGGCGATGATGGGGGGAATCAAGGACCAGAAGGTGTTGTAGAAGGGGCTGGGGGACTCCACATAGCCCACATAGCCGCTGTCCGCGCAAGTTTCGCAGGGAACGGCCTCCCCCTCGCCGGAAAGGACAACGCCGGAGGTTCCGCAGTCGGGACACTCAATGTACTTCGTGCCCGCCAGTTCCGTTGGGTCCTCCCCGGCGGCAAGGGCAGGTACGGTCATGGCCGCGCACAGCAGCATTACAACCGCCAGCAGAGGCAAAAACCGTCTTCTTAGGGTTCTCATAGCACTCTCTCCTAAATGAAAATAAAGTCATGACAGCTCGTCATGACTTCAACCCGTACACACTTTCGGATGAATCCACGACAGCGCTCCACCTCCGAAGAGGTGACAGTCCGGGGGATGTTCTCCCCGCGGCCCGGCTCCGGCTCCCTCAGGGGGGAGGGCGAAGCCTCGGCGGAAGCCCCTTTCCCCCTCCCCGGCTCCTGAACCTCTGGGGAGGCGTACTCTTGACGTCCGCGCCTCTATCATGCTGGCCCCTATTATAGTAGCCTGTCCCGAAATGTCAACCACTTTTCAGAAAATTTTTCCGCCCTTTTGGCCGGGAGGTCCCTGAAACCGGAATCTTTCGGCGGGGATCTCCCGCCCCCTCCCCGGACGGGCCGCCCGCCTTTGCGCACTTTGACCAGCCTCCGCCCCGGCCTCCCCGGCTCTGTCGGGCAAAACGACGATTTTTGGAAAAGCGTTTGACATGGGCCGAGGAGGTGCTACAATAAGGAAATGCGCAGTCTGCGCAGCAAAAAAACGCAAAGCCCCAAGGAGGCGAAAAGGATGAAGTTTTCCAGCAAATGCGAGGCGTGCAGCCTCTCCCCCATTCGGAAATTCCACCCCTATGTGGTGGCGGCGGAGGCAGCCGGGCGGCGCGTCCTCCATCTGAACATCGGACAGCCCGACGTGGAGACCCCCCAGGCATTCTTTGACGCCGTGCGGGGCTTTCAAAATTCCGTTCTGGCCTACGCGCCCGCCGGTGGCGTGGACACGTACTTAGAGGCCGTGCGGAATTATTACCAGAGCTTCGGCGTCTCCCTGGCTCCGGAGGATATTCTGGCTACTTACGGCGGCAGCGAGGCCCTTCAGCTCACCGCCGCCTGCATCCTGGACGACGGGGACGAGGTTTTGATCCCCGAGCCCTTCTATCCCAACTACGACACCTTCATCGGCGTCACCGGCGGGAAAATCGTGCCCATCCCCACCACGGCGGAAGAGGGCTACCGCTTCGCCAGCCGGGAGAAAATCGAGCCCCTCATCACCCCCCGCACCAAGGCCGTCATGATCACCAACCCCGGCAACCCCACCGGCGCGGTGCTCACCCGGGAGGAGCAGCGCCTCCTGGTGGACATCTGCAAGGAGCACGGCCTCTTCCTGGTCAGCGACGAGGTCTACCGGGAGATCATCTACTCCGGGGAACCCCTTAGCTCCCTGCTGAAGTTCGAGGATGCGGCGGAGAACATCATCGTCACCGACTCCATCTCCAAGCGCTTTTCCTCCTGCGGCGCCCGGGTGGGCGCGCTGATCTCCCGGAACCGGCACTTTATGGAGCTGGCCATGAAGATCTGCCAGGGCCGCCTCTGCGCCGCCACGCTGGACCAGCTCGGTGCCGCCGCCCTCTACCAAACCATGACGCCGGAATACCTGGCCTCCGTCCGGGACGAGTACGGCCGGAGGAAGGACGCTTTGGTTGCGGCCCTCTCCAAGCTCCCCGGCGTCACCCACAGCTCCCCGGAGGGCGCGTTCTACGTCATGGCCACCCTCCCCGTGGACGACGCGGAAAAGCTCCAGTACTTCCTCCTTCAGGAGTTTGAGGACCAGGGCGAAACCGTCATGTACGCCCCCGGCGAGGGCTTCTACGCCACCCCCGGCAAGGGGAAAAACGAGGTCCGCATCGCCTACGTCACGCAGCCCAAGGAGCTGACCCGGGCCATCGAGCTGCTGGGCCTGGGCATCGAGGCGTACAACCGGAAAAACGGCAGGTAAGCGGGAGGGCCCTTCATGATTCGCCATATCGTCATGTGGAAATTCCGCCCCGGCACCGAGGCGGAACAGGAACAGTTCCTCAGCGGCCTCCGGGCCCTGCAAGGGGTTGTCCCCCAGCTTCTTCAAAGCGAGGTCGCCCGAAACGTGGGGGCCAGGAATTACGACGCCGTGCTGGTCAGCGAGTTTAACAGCCTGGAGGACCTGGAAGCCTATAAGAACGACCCCCGGCACAAGGCGGTCTCCGCCCTGTGCAAGTCCATCCGGGAGGACCGGGTGGCGGTGGACTACGAGGTTTTATAAAGTCTCGACATCAATGCCGCCGTATCTATAAAGAGCCGCGCCGTGAAATCACGGCGCGGCTCTTTTCAATTTGCAAGAAGCTCAGCGTCTGCGCCGCAGGGCTTCCAGGTCTCCCGCCTGGATGGCCCGGAGGCTTTTCGAGAGCTTTTCCAGGGGCCAGTCCCACCACCGCAGCTCCAAAAGCGCGTCGATGGTCTCCTGGTCAAACCGCCGCCGGATAGGCCTGGCGGGAACGCCGCCCACGATGGTATAGGGCGGCACATCCCTGGTCACCACGGACCGGGCCGCCACGATGGCCCCGTCCCCGATGGTGACGCCGGAGAGGATCACCGCTTCATAGCCGATCCACACGTCGTTCCCGATTACGATATCCCCCCGGTGGTCCCAGGCCTCCGTCACCTCCATCCCGTGGCCCCACTCCTCGTAGAAGATGGGAAACACATAGGTGGACAGGGAACCCAGGGCATGGTTGGCGCTGTTCATCAAAAACCGCGCCCCGCAGGCGATGGAACAGAACTTCCCAATCACCAGCCGGTCGCCGTTGACGGGGTAGTGGTACAGCACGTTGTTCTTTTGAAAGTCCCTGGGATCGCGGGCAAAATCGTTGTAGATTGTAAAATCGCCAATTTCAATTCTTGGATTCTGGACGGCGTTTTTCAGATAGATGGTTTGGCTGTCCCCTGTCCTGGGGTACAGCTTCGTGGAAGCCGGAATCGTCATGGAATCTTCTCCTTTTTCATTTGACGTTAGTTTGGACGATTCCGGCTCAGGCAATGCAGCGCCTCACCCGCTCCCACTCCCTTCGATTTTAAAGCACGTTTCTAAATATCGCGGCAAAACCGCCGCTCTATCCCCGCAGCAGCGCCGTCCGGGCGTCCAGCTTCCCGTTCTCCAGCGTCACGACGCCGTAGGTAGGCCGGGCGTAGTCCCCAATGCTGCCGGGGTTTAAAAACAGCGTCTTCCCCCGCATGTCCACCAGGGGCTTGTGGGTGTGCCCGAACAAAAAGAGATCCAAATCCTTCTCCTCCGCCGCCAGGCCCGCTGCCAGCAGGGACTGCTTCACGCCATAGGTGTGCCCGTGGCACAGCAGCACCCGCTTGTCCCCCAGGCACAGCAGCTTCTCCGCCTCCCGGGAGCCCCGGAAATAGTCGCAGTTGCCATATACCTGCTCGAAGGGCAGCTCCGGGAAGCGGTCGTGGAGCCGTTCCCCGTCCCGCCAGCAGTCCCCCAGGTGGAAAACCATCCGGGGCGCCTCCCGCTCCACGGCCTGGATCATATTAAAAATATTCCCATGGGAATCGGACAAAACCAGCACTTTCATAACGGTGCTCCTCCTCTCCGCGTTCAGCGCGGGGCTTTCCCTGCTTCCTCCGTCAAATAGTAAACATCAGTATAGTAAAGTCCTTCCGAATTTGCAAGAATCCGCGGACCAAATTTATACTTTATTAAGAATTTGCCCGGCATGTTTGCAAAACCCGCCCATTTTTCCAAAAGCCTTTCGCCGCCCCGGGACTGCCTGTTTCCCGGGGCCCTTTCGTATTACTTGATATGGCGGAGGTACAGGACCTCCCGGCCAGCCGCTCCCCCACGGTCAGGACGAGGGTATCCCATCCGGGCCGATCCAGGGCCTCCGTCCAGCGCCCGGCGGGGATGCCGTCCAAGTACGCCTGGGGGACAATGCCCCGGTAGGCGGACTTCCAGCTCTCCTCATAAATCCGGCGGACTTCCAGGCGGCTGTCCGTCTCCCGCAGCGGCCGAATCTCCATCCTGCCCCTCCTTTTCCCCAATCAGCGCCAGCTTTTTCCGGCGGTCCAAGCGCTTGATGGCCGCCTCCCGCCGGAGGGCGGCGGATTTGTCCGCCGCTTCCTCCCGGTAAACCGGCTCCACCGGCAGGCGGCTCCGGGTGTACTTAGCGCCCCTGCCGCTCCGGTGGGCTGCCAGCCGCCGGGGCAGATCGTTGGTGCAGCCGGTGTAGAGCGTCCCGTCCCCGCAGCGGAGGATGTACACCGTCCAGCCCATGCCGCCGCCTCCCTTCGTTCTCTGGTTCCGGGAAACACTATACCATACCGGCGCTTCAAATGCAAAGGCCGCATAGGGACTTCCCCGGTTTTCATAGGTTAAGAGGAGAGGGCGGGCATCCCGCTCCCAAATTCGGTCCGCCGCCAGCCGGGAAAGCGGCAGCCGGGGCCTCGGGCTCCGGTAAGGAGGTCTTATGCTGTCCGCCGCGCTGCTGCTGTTCGCCAATACGCTGCTGTTTTCCCTGCGCCTCTCCGGCGGCGGGTCCTTCCCCAAGCCCCTGACCGCCGCCGAGGAGCGGGAGTGGCTGGAAAAGTATGCCCAGGGGGACCCGGAGGCCCGGCAGGTGCTCATTGAACGGAATTTGAGACTGGTGGCACATATTATTAAGAAGGGGTGAAGCGGAAGGAGGGATTTGAGAGGTCGAAAACAGTCCACCTGGCGGCAGAACGCACATGGTCTGCTTATGCCAAACGGAGATTAGTTTCCAAATCGATAGTTATAGGAACTTATCAAAGCCAAAATAGCACAAGGCATTGTAATAACTGATGTTTTCCACAATTCGGCCAAGTTCGTCCATGTCTGTCGGGTATTCGCCATCCTCCACCATTTTTCCGAAAACATCGCAAAGAATACGGCGGAAATATTCATGTCGGGTATAGCTGAGAAAACTCCGAGAATCGGTAAGCATACCGTTAAATGTGCTAATTACTCCCAAATTCATAAAGGAAACCAGTTGCTCCTGTATGCCGGATTTATGGTCGTTAAACCACCAGGCCGCGCCCTGCTGAATTTTTCCGGGTATTCCGCCATCCGTCTGAAACGCGCCCGCAAGCGTGTTAAGCAAACTGTTGTCAGCAGGATTCAAGGAGTATAAGATCGTTTTCGGCAGGATATCCTCCTGTTCCAGTTTGCTTAAAAGCCTAACCAACCCCTCTGCGTTTGGCGCATCATTTATGGAATCAAATCCTGTATCTGGTCCCAGTACAGAGAACATTTTATAGGAATTGTCCCGCAGGCAACCAAAATGGAGCTGCATGACCCAGCCAAGCCTGTGGTACTCCCGCGCTACCGTCAAGAGCAGCGCCGTGTGGTAGGCCATATATTCCCGCTTTGTAATCGGTTTTCCGGCTTTGGCGCTGGAAAAAATCTGGTTTAGATCAGCTTCATTGGCCGGAACATAGAAGCAAGCATCCAGCGCATGATCGGAGACCCGGCAATTTCGTTCATGGAAAAAGGCAATTCGTTCAACAAGCGCACGCCGCATGTCGTCCATGGTGTCAATGCGGCAGCCGACGACGCTTTCCAATTTTTTCACATATTCAGGGAATGAAGTCTTGTCTGCCCGCATGGCTTTATCCGGTCGGAATGCCGGAAGTACCGCGGCAAATTTTGCCGGAGAATCCTTTGCCAGCGCCTGATGAACTTCCAGGGAATCCACAGGGTCATCGGTCGTGCAGATCAGCTTTACATTGGATTGCCGGATGATACCTCTCACGGAGAGTTCCCCTTTTGTAAGCATGTTGTTGCAATGCCGATAGATCTCTCCGGCATTTTTAGCGGTAAGTGGTTCCGTAATTCCAAAATAGCGCTTTAGTTCCAAGTGTGTCCAATGGTACAAAGGATTTCCCACCAGCTGAGGGACAGTTTCTGCCCATTTTTGAAACTTATCGGCGGGATCGGCATTTCCGGTAATGTAGTATTCGGGAACACCGTAACAGCGCATCGCCCGCCACTTGTAATGATCTCCTCCCAGCCAAACTTCCGTAATAGAATTATAGCGTTTGTCCGCCAAAATATCTGCCGGATCGATATGACAGTGATAATCTACAATGGGCATGGACTTCGCGTACCGGTGATAGAGCGCTTTGGCCGTATCTGAGTGCAGCAGGAAATCCTCATCCATAAAATGCCTCATAAAAACCTCCGTTTAAATCTTCCAGCTATAAAGTCACACCATCTTTAAAAATCGCTATATCCCTGAAGCCACCTTCTTCGCTGAGAGTCGGCTGTCCTGCCGCAGTTCTTAGCACCAAGGAGAAGAGATCCTCCGCAGCTTGTTCCAAGCCGCAGCCGCCATCAGCCACCACGCCAGCGTTAAAATCGATCCACCTGGATTTGTGCTTGGCCAGCGGAGTGTTTGTAGAAATTTTCAACGTAGGGACCGGGGCGCCAAAGGGTGTTCCCCGGCCGGTGGTGAAAAGAAGCAGGTGCGCGCCTGCCGCAGCCAGAGCGGTGGAAGAAACCAGATCGTTTCCAGGCCCGCAAAGCATGGTCAGTCCCTTTTTTGTGACTATATGACCATAGTCGATTACATCCACAATCGGAGCAAAACCACCCTTTTGAACACAGCCACAGGATTTATCCTCCAGCGTTGTGATTCCGCCCGCCTTATTCCCAGGACTGGGATTCTCATAGACGGTTTCACCATGCCGGATAAAATATTCCTTAAAACCGCGAATCATCGCCACAGCTTTTTTGAAAACCACATCGTCCACGCAGCGGTTTATGAGGAACTGCTCTGCACCAAACATCTCTGGAACCTCTGTGAGGACGGTGGATCCGCCGCGTGCCACCAGCATATCGGAAAACCGTCCAACCACCGGATTGGCCGTAATACCGGACAACCCGTCGGAGCCCCCGCATTTCAATCCAATCACCAAATCCCGGCAGGAGCACTTCTCCCGGTGAAACTGACTCGCATAAGCCGCGCATTCTTCCAGTAAAGCACGGCCTGCTGCAAACTCATCGGAGGTTTCTTGACAAACCAGAAACTTAACCCTTTGAGAATTGTAGACGCCCAGCTCTTCCTCAAATTCACTCCGTGTCAGATTCTCACAGCCAAGCCCAAGGACAAGCACAGCCCCTGCGTTTGGATGACGAGTCAGCGCAGCCAGCAGTCTGCGGGTTTGCGCATGGTCCGCGCCTGTCTGGGAACAGCCAAAGGGATGTGGAAACGCATATAAGCCGTCAATGGAGCCTGACACCAAATCCTGACAATTCCGCTCCAGCGCCTCCGCCACCCCGTTAACGCACCCTACGGTAGGAATGATCCAGATTTCATTGCGGATGCCCACTTTTCCACCAGACCGCCGGTATCCCAAAAAGCTTTCCGCCTCCACCGGTTCGGGATACTGAAGATTCGGTTCATAGACATATGTGTTCTCTTCCAGCAAATTTGTTAATACATTGTCGGTATGGACCCATTCTCCCGCCGGAATGTCCGCCTTTGCGTGGCCAATGGGGGAACCATATTTGATGATTTGTTCACCACAGGCAATATAGGCGGATGCGACCTTATGCCCAGCAGGAACCGATCTTTGAACCATAACATTCTCAAAAACTGTTCCGGCGGGGATATTCCGCAGGGCCACCAATACATTATCAGACGGGTGAATACGAATAAAATCCAGCATAGCCGTTTCCTCCGTTACAGGCAAGAGGCATAAGCGGTGATAGCACCTTTCTCACGAATCAATCTCAAGCCACTGGCCACCGCCTTCTCAAAGCCGGGGATCTCGGTAAGATCCCGGTCCCACATCTCAAGATTGCTCATTGCAGCATGGGTCAATTCCTCTGCAGAGTCGTCCCGGTGCCTCCAATAGAACTCCAAAACCCAGCGATCGTCCAAGCACACATAGGAGCCTCCCCCCGGCCTCGTACAGACTAAGCCCTCTTCCGTCAAGACCTGAACACCGTTGGAGTAGAAGGCAAGATATGCAGAGAAACTCATAGTCAGACAAGGAGGAAGCGAGCCGGACAGCGTGACATATTCCAAAAGACTGGGTAAATTCCGAGCCCTCCATTTGGAAGTGGAATTTAGGGAAATGCTCAGCAGCGCATGATCGACAAACGGATTATTGAAGCGGTCCTGAACCGCGGCGGCGAAGTCATTCAAATTCTGCCGGTTCAAAGGCAGCGTGGGAATGACCTCTTTGTGCAGCATGTTATTCATAAAGCTGAGAACCGTATCATCATGCATACAGTCCCGCACAATATCGTATCCGCCCAGATAGGCGCCAAGGACAAAACCCGTATGAGCGCCGTTTAAAATGCGGACCTTTCTCTTTTTATAAGGCGTCACGTCAGGGACAACGACGCAGTTCAGCCCAGCGGCTTTAAAGGGAAGCCTTTCCTCCAGCCATGCGGGTCCCTCAATATTCCATACGCCAAAAATCTCGCCCACATCCATTAAATCGTCTCGGTATCCATTGGCAATTTCTAACCGCGCAATCTCTTCCTCATCCCGAATTCGTCCGGTGACGATGCGGTCAACCAGCGTGGAGCAGAAGGTGCAGTCTTTGTTGCAGTAGGCATAGAATCCCTCTCCAAGCCCCCACTGCTCAATGTAACGATTCACGCAGGCGAGAAGTTCCTCCCCGTTTCGGTCTATCAGCTCACAGGAGAGAATCACTAGTCCGCTTTTCTGCGCTTGATAGCGGGCATACAGCACCTGTGTCAACTTGCCGGGAAACGATGCCGCAGGCCTATCGGAAAAGGAGCAGCTCGGATCGTAGACAATGCCGGCCTCCGTAGTGTTGGATACGATATACTCAAGACTATCAGAGGCCGCAACCTCAAGAACCGCTTCATAGTCCTCCCTGTTATAGGGATTCAAGCAGCGGGACACTGCTGAAATAACACGTTTGCGGTCCACCTGCCGCCCGTTTTCCCTGCCCCGCAGATAAAGCGTATAAAGGCCGTCCTGCGCGTTGATCTGTTCAGCGAGGCCCGACTCTATCGGCTGCACCAATACGCATTTCCCATTCCATCCGGCGAGTTCATTGGACATATCGAACCAAAAGTCTGCAAAGGCTCTTAGAAAATTTCCCTCCCCAAACTGCAAAACCTTTTCCGGGGCGCTTTTTAGAATATAACCGTCGTAGCCGACGGCTTCCAGCGTTGAATAGCTCAGCTTTTCCATAGTAAGCTCCTTTCTGTCAATCCATGTTGTGTGCGACAAGCTTATTTTAAAAGCAAAGTTTGTGAATAGAAATGGCTGTTTTTGCGAAAGTAGTATGTGATTGTTGCGGAATCTGCATTGACGAAAAAAGCAGCATCTATTATCATATAAATATCATAAAAAAATATGGGAGGGAACAAAAATGGAGCGTCGTATATCCAAATTCGATCAACGACAGGATATGTGCCGTCCTGATTATGAGATTGCGTATAAAGTGGATACCAACTTAAAAGAAGTGGGCCTGCACCACCATGATTTTTATGAGATTGATTTTCTGCTGTCGGGCAGCGTTACTTATGCCGTCGAAAGCAGGGTATACCGGTTCATGCCCGGCGATATTTTAGTGGTTGGCCCCCGAGAGCTGCACCAGGTGTTTATTGATTCGCATGTGGAGCCCTATGAACGGTATACGTTGTGGATTGCGCCGTCACTGCTTGCGCGTCTTTCCACGGAACAGACAGATTTGACGCTGTGCTTTGCTGCGGCCGGTCATGGGAACTTGATCCGCCTAGACCCTCCTCGCCAGGATATGGTGGGCCGGCTGATGGAACTTCTCTTGCAGGAAAGCGATTCGGATCGATATGGCGCAGATATTATGCCAAACGCACTATTGGTCCATCTAATGGTCTTTGTCAACCAAACGGCAGCTCTCAACAACGGGGAATCCACGCACACGACCTATATGACGAATGCGATCGTTGAGCAGACCATTCGCTTTATTGACCGGCACTATGGTGAATCTCTTACGCTGGAAGCACTAGCAGGGAACCTTTATATCAGCAAATACCATCTTAGTCATGAGTTCAGCCGTTACATGGGAATTAGCGTCTATCGCTATCTGCAAAAAAAGCGGCTGCTTATCGCGAGGCAGATGCTTGCCCAAGGAAATCCGCCCAGCGCAGTATACGGTGCATGTGGATTTCGGGACTATACAAACTTTTATCGTGCATTTCGCAGCGAATACGGTGTGTCGCCCAGGGAATTTGTCCGCCAGACCAAGGAGCCGGATTTTCAATATATTTAGTGGCAACTGCCGTCTGCACGTCTATGCAAAAAAAGTATCCGGTGAAAGCATTCACCAGATACTTTTTTCTTTATAAGTAAAATTACGAAGATATGCCCACGCAAGGACCGCCCATCAAACTGCTGATTTTATTTGCGCAAGCCACCGCCTCTTTGGTAAAGAGCACCTTCTTTGACTCGTCGATCCGAGCTGTGGGAGCGGAAATGCTGATAGCCGCAATCGGCGCGCCGCTATAGTCAAAAATCGGAGCAGCCACACACCGGACTCCAAGCTCATACTCTTCATTGTCAATAGAGTATCCCTGCTGCCGGATGCTTTCAAGCGTCTCCAACAGCCCTTCCTTCGATGTACAGGTCCTGGGGGTATAAGCAGTAATTACTGTGCTGTCCCAGACACGCTGGACTTCCTCTTGCGAGAGATAAGCCAAGATGCATTTCCCTACAGCAGTGCAGTACATAGGCGCACACCGTCCCACCGCAGAAGCCATCCGAATAATCCGCTCCTGAGTATCCTCTTTATACAAATAGACGACTTCATTTTGCCGACGGGCAACCAGATGGATCGTTTCCCGGGTAAGATCCGCCAAATATTCCAGATGGGGGCGGGCTATGGACACCAGATTCAATCCGTCCAGTACCCGGCTTCCAATTTCAAACATGCGTAGGGTCAGCCGGTACTTCCCCGTCTCCCCATCTTTCTGCACATACCCTCGGGAAACCAACGATGACAAAAGCCGGTGGGTTGTGCTGACATGCAGTCCCACACTGGCGGACAAATCCGTCAGCGTCATACCATGGGATGCGGAGGACAGTGTTTCTATCAAATCGAGAACCCGATCAATGGATTGCACGGGTGTCTTGCTGCTATTTGCCACAGAATCTCACGCTTTCTAAATTTATAGCGCTATGCGTTGTGTTATGTTTCAAATATTTTAGCATATTCTTGTTGAAATAGTCAACAAAAATATGGGTGGAGCCCCATTGACATTTGTCGAATTTTTGTATATCATCTAATTATCGAATTATGATAATAGTTTTCATATTATGAAAATATTTAAAGGAGTCTCATATGCGAGTTGTTACGTTTGGGGAATTAATGCTGCGACTGGCTCCCAATGGCTATTATCGCTTCTTTCAAAACGACCAGATGCAGGCTACTTTTGGCGGAGGCGAAGCAAATGTGGCGGTCTCCCTAGCAAACTATGGTGTGGATGCAGCCTTTGTTTCCAAGCTTCCCACGCATGCCATTGGCCAGGCGGCAGTGGACTCTCTGCGCAGCCAAGGGGTCGATACCTGCGGCATCGTGCGCGGCGGAAACCGGGTAGGTGTTTACTATTTGGAGAAGGGAGCTTCCCAGCGGGGAAGTGTCTGCATTTATGACCGCAGATATTCTGCTCTCCAAGAAGCGAAACCCACCGAGTTTCATTGGGACAAGCTGCTTGAAGGAGCGGACTGGTTTCATTTTACAGGGATCACTCCCGCCCTGGGTTCCAACATGGTGCAAGCGTGCCTGGATGCCTGCGTGACAGCAAAGGAACTGGGCATAAAGGTTTCCTGTGATTTGAATTACCGCAGCAAGCTGTGGAGCAGAGCCGCAGCCCGTGAGGCTATGGAACAGCTTTGCCGCTATATCAATATCTGTATTTCTAACGAAGAAGATGCAAAGGATATCTTTGGCATTGAGGCGGAGGATTCGGACGTTCACAGCGGAAAGCTGGTTCAAAGTGGGTATCAGCAGGTTGCCGAGCAATTGATGCAGCGGTTTGGATTTGAAAAAGTAGCGATTACGCTACGAAGTTCTATCTCTGCCAGCGACAATGGCTGGGCCGGTATGCTTTATGATGGCCGGAAGTTTTGTTTCTCTAAGAACTATAATCTACACATCGTGGACCGGGTAGGCGGAGGAGACGCCTTTGGTGGCGGACTAATCTATGCGTTGCTCTCCGGGAAGGATACGCAGGCTGCGGTTGAGTTCGCTGCGGCGGCCTCGGCACTGAAGCACAGTATTGAGGGTGATTATAACCGTGTCTCTGTAGCTGAAGTGGAAAAATTGGCAAGCGGCGACGGGTCAGGCCGTGTGCAGCGTTGAAAGCTATCGAAAAATCCACCCTCCCGCAAATCACTTTCAGCGCTTAAGGAAGCACTGATTAAAGCAAGTAAAAGCCAGGCAAACAGACGAAGGTAATAAAAACGACCAATAAAGGACCATATTGGGGGATGAATTCCTCGCTTTTCCAGTCCCAGCCCGGTCGAAGGGCGCAAAAACCTTAGGCGGGGCATAGGGAACCGCCCGCCTTGGCAAGCATGTACAGATTTGCG
>Ga0137308_100650_pt1 | contig 50543 bp, 43 predicted proteins | sample Inofrocosms_June_FD_97181 | JGI IMG/M metagenome (GOLD analysis project Ga0137308, IMG submission 97181) | Mouse cecal microbial communities from Vienna, Austria - N-Acetylneuraminic and N-Acetylglucosamine D2O microcosms_June | ecosystem: Host-associated > Mammals > Digestive system > Large...
CGTTTCCGGTTTTTATCTCCGAATTCGTTCTTTTTTATCGTTATTTTGCTCCAAGAAGCCATACAAGCCCCATGGCGATGGGTTCCACGTAGGTGATCAGAAGAAGGGCGATTGCCAGTGCAATGATGTATGGCATACATGCCTTGGAAATCTGCTCAAAGGTCATCTTTTTACTCATACCGCAGGCCACATACAGACAGTTGCCAACCGGCGGTGTGATCATGCCGATCCCCAGGTTCACGATCATGATAATGCCTACAAGATAGGGATCCACCCCAACACTTTTCAGTACCGGAAGAAGGATCGGTGTGAAAAGGGCGATGGCTGAAACCGCATTCAGGAACATACCGGCAAATAAAAGCAGGATATTGAACAGAAGAAGCAGGACATATTTATTAGTAGTAACACTCAGCATAGCGTCTGCAACAATCTGGGGAATATGTCCTCTGGTAAGGACGACGCTGAAACACTGGACACTGCCCAGGACCAGCATGATGGTACCTGCACCTACTGCTGTATTGACCAGAATCCTTGGAATATCGCTCCATTTCAGGTTCTTGTAGATCCACTTTCCGCAGACCAGACCATATACACATGCGATGGCACCACTTTCTGTGGGTGTAAAGAGACCACTGTAAATACCTCCCAGAATAATCAACGGCATAATCAGCGCCCAGATACTTCCAAAGAAAGTTGAGACAGCTTCTTTGGCTGTAACCTTTTCTGCCTGTACGGTGATATTATGCTTTTTCACATACATATGGGCATAGGCCATCATCAAAACCGTCATCAAAAGGCCCGGTCCGAAGCCGGTCAAAAACAGAGTTCCCACAGAAACCTCTGCCAGAACGGCATAGGATACCATACCGACGCTTGGGGGGATGATCTGACCCAGGGTGCCTGCCGCTGCCGCCGTGGCCAGACTGAAATCCTCGTCATAACCATTCTTCTGCATTTCCGGAGCCATGATACCTCCGATTGCCGCAGTGGTGGCCGGAGAGGAACCGGAGATCGCCGCAAAGAAAGCGCTGGCGGCGATGGTTACATACGCCATTCCTCCCTTGAAGCGGCGGAAGAAAAGATTAATAAAGTCAACCAGCCTTTTGCTGAGTCCACCGTCTCCCATAAGGTTTCCGCACAAAATAAACAGCGGAATCGCCATGAGCTGATAAGAGGTCATACCTGCAAACAGTGTCTGTGCTACCACTACCATGTTCATACGTATTCCGCCCATGATGATGGTGACAACTGCGGCCAGACCCAGACTTGCCGCGATGGGTGTGCCGATCAGCAGAAGCACAGCGAATGTACCGAATAGCCAGAGTACCATTTATTCTACCTCCTCTAATATTTCTTCTACTGTCTTTTCCCTCGTGCTTTCTTCAGGCTTTTTAACCAGCTGCTCCAGGGCCATATAGACGCTGTAAACCGTAAGCATAAAGATCCCCACCATCATGACAATATAGATTATGCCCATGGACCATTTCAGGATCGGTGTGGTCTGTCCCATAAGCTGGGGAAGCTGCACAAAACAGTAATACACAACCAGACCATAAAAGAATGCGCAGGTGGCCCAGCTTAAGAACTTCATGCCCCGTTTTATGGGGGCCGCCACGCTGTTCTGGATCAGCTCCACGCCAATCAGCTTCCCTCTCCTGGCGGCGATATAGCTGGCGAAGGTTGTTCCCCAGAGGAAGAAATACTGGCTCAGCTCAGTGGTCCAGTTGGCAGACAGCGCCGTCATTCTGGCTACAACCTGCAGCGTGACGCAGAACAGCATACCTCCCACGGAAACAGCGGCGCCGGCAAAGGCAAGCTTATCCAAAAGCTTAAATAATTGATCGAATACTTTCATTAGACTGTTCCATCCTCCTTGAAAGATTTTTGTACTCCCGGAGCTCGCCACACCTGCCTTTGCGGCTGGTTCTGTAAGCTTCCCTGAGTACTATTTAAGCCGAGCGGTGAAGCCCGGCTTAAATATTGGTTACAGTTCAGGCAGGCAGCTTCTTGTCCCGGAAAATCCCTGGGGCAATTTGCCGCTTGTCTGTTATGAGAATTACTTGCCTACCTTTTCCTTGGCAGCTTCCAGCGCCTCGATATAGGGTCCAAGATCAGTTGTTCTGTACTTGTCATATACGCCTGCAACTGCATCCTGGAAGCCTGACAGATCGTCAATATACGTTACTTCGATATCAGCGCCCTCTGCAAGCACCTGCTCCAGCTGCTCTTCCTCTGTCTTCTTTGCAAGTGCGATCTGGTACTCTGCCGCCTCGTCGAAGGACTTCATCAGCGCATCCTGCTGCTCGGCTGTAAGGGAATTCCACAGATCCAGGTTCATGCCTACCGGCTCTACGGAGAATACGTGACGGGTCATGGAGAAGTAACGGTTTACCTCAAAATATTTGTTGTTGATGTAGTTGTTCTGCGGGTTCTCCTGACCGTCAACCGTTCCCATCTGAAGTGCGGTGAATATCTCGGAGTTGGCCAGAGGAACTGCCTGCATACCAAGAGCCTCCATCATATCTGCAAAAACCTGGCTCTCAGCAATACGGATGGAAAGCCCCTTTAAGTCCTCTACCTTCTCAATGGGGCGTTTGGAGTTGGATACATTGCGCCAGCCATTGTACCAGTATCCCAGAAGCTTGATGCCGCGGGCTTCACAGTCCTCAGCAAAGATCTTACACTCGTCCGTATTCATCATGGCAAAGGCCTGCTCCGCGCTGTCAAACAGATAAGGCATGTTCAGGGCATCAAAGCTGGGAACTACATTGGATACACTCATAGGATTCTCGATGAAGATATCAATGCTGCCTGCCGCAGTTCCTTCTATAGACTTGGAACCTGCTGCCAGCTGGTTTGCCGGGTAAATATCCAGCTCCATGGTGCCGTTGGAATACTCTTTCAGCTTTTCATTCCAGAACTCCGAACCCTGCTGATAGGGATGAGAAGCCGCTCCGCTGTGATGTACGGCAAAGGAATACTCCACTGCTCCTGACGGAGCTGCCTGCTCTGCCTTGGATTCGGCTGCTGTCTCTGTTTTGGCTGCCGCAGACTCACCTGCTGCTGCACTGGTGGGTGCCGGCGCGGAGGAGGATGAACATGCTGTTGCGGATGCAACTGTCAATACACACATGGTTGCTGCTAACATTCTGCTAAAACTTTTTTTCATAACTTATCTTTCCTCTCTTTTTTCCTTTTTTGGTTTTTGTTGTTCCTCTCTTATCTTTTCAGACAATCTGTGCACCAGATATGCCTGAAAAAATTGTTGCTAAATGAATGCCAACCTCCTTTCTGGTCTCCCTGCCAGTCCTTTGCCGCCGGTACCTGCCGCGGCTGATAGTTATAATCTATGGGTCTGGGCAAAAAAAGTCAAGAAGTCCTACCAATGCATTATTTTCAACGTTTTCTTCCTTTTTTTCTTCTTTTTTGTTGTGCAAAATGTCCAAATTTGAAAAAGATGAAGCATGGAATATCAGTTTTTTCAGCATTTACAGAAGTGAAAAATCTGGCAGAACAAAATGGTTAAAAAAAATGATAGCTGCAAAAAAGAGCCAATCTGCCCGATTGACTCTTTTTGTCTCACATCAAATCCCTTAAGTATGCGCATTCGCTGCGCCTTGGTCATTTTTTCCGGAAAGCTCCCGGGGTCGTTCCTGTATATTTCTTAAAGGAGCGGGTCATAGTCAGGGTATTGCTGTATCCCACAAAAACGGCAATATCCTTTAACGATGCGTCTGTATGGGCGATCTCAAACTTTGCAGCCTCGATCCGCATATGATGCAGACACTCCAGAAAGCCCTGCCCCAGATTCTTCTGAAATTCACGGGAAAGTGTCGGCAGACTCAGATCAAACATTTCTGCCAGCATAGAAAGGGAAAGCTCCGGATTGCGGAAATTTTTCTCCATATACTGGTAAAGCTTCATAAACTGCCTGGAATACTGCTTCTGTTCTTTCCTGTTCTGGTAGTATTCCTGCAGCCGGTCAAAGATCTGCTTCCACTGCTGCAAAAGCTCTTCCGGATGTTCCAGGGTCTTCATCCTGCCTATATCCATATACATATTTTCCAGAAGCACGGTATTGGTCTGACTCGTCTCTGTCAGTGTACAGAAGGTCAGTTCCAGCAGAGCCCCCAGCTGCTGCTCCCGCAAATACCTGCTTTTCTGGCCTACAACGGCCAGAAGCATCTCCTTAAAGCAGCCAAATGCCTCCTCATACCGCCCCAGATATACCAGATCAGCCATATTCATATTCTGTTTAAGCAGCCGGTTCATACGGATATCTTCTGTACGCCCGCTTTCCTTTTCCTCCAGCATCCCTGCGTGGACTCTGGCCTGACTGTATGCCTGACTCAGATGCTCCTGTCCGCTTTCCACCTTGCTGATCCCGTGACAGAAATGTTTATGCATGGAGGCCTCTGCATCCGCGATACAGCCTGCTACTCCCTGATGGATCCCGTCAAGCTCCTCCTCGGTCTCTCCCCGGACAGGGAGAATCACAAGCAGCTTCTTTTCATAAAACAAAAATTCCATATCACACTCCGGAAACTGTCTCCGAAAGAGCTCCTGGAGGGTTGTGACTGTGATACTCTGGCGGTATGTGCCTTCCCTGGTGCTGCCATGCTCTAAAAGCCAGCGGCCGTCATCCGGATACAGAACCACCAGCACATAGTTTACCATCATATCCGGTATGCCCAGCTTTTCCAGCTGCTTTGGGGTAACAGAAAGAGACTGTCCTACCATCAGCTGGGTCAAATAGGCAATCCTCAGCTGACGGTTTTTCCTGTCCAGCAATTCCTCGTCCCGCTGGATTTCCTCTTTATAATGAAGAATCGCCTGGGAAATCGTTTCCATCTCATCATGGCTGTCAGGACATGCAGGCAGGGCTTCGCTGATCTTTTCAAGAGGCCTGAATACGGTTGAGGAAGTAAAACAGAACATCTCTATCACTACGGCAAGCCACAATACATTCACCAGCAGGAATAAGGGGAACCAGTTTTCGCTGAGTAATCCCGAGGTGGTATCCCGTCTTGCCACCACCAGCAGAAGAAGAGGAAGCGTATCCTGCTTCACACTCAGGATGACATAGTCGCCTATCGTCTGCACGGCACTTTCTGTATTCAGGTTCTCAAAGTCAATGCCAAGCTGGGACAGCTCCGGCTGCTGTTTGCGCAGCAGCCAGGTATCATTCTGAAAACGGCAGCATATCTGTATGGTCTCGTAGCTTCTAACACTGTGATCATTGAGCAGCGAATCCATCCATGCCCTCTCGGTCAGGCCGCACAGCAGAAGGATCCCCTCCTCTCCCACCGACCGTATGATATACATGCGGGAAACAGCATATTCCGCTGATTTTGCTACGATTATATCCCCGTCTCTGGCTGTCTGCAGCGTCCCCTCAATACCCAGAAGCCTTTTCAGCTCTCCTTCGGAAACGCAGAGAGCTCCATAGCGCCCTCCCTCTGTGACCGCGATCGAGACACCGCTCTGTGGATTGTAGACCGCCAGCTCCGAGTAATACTGGTTCACATTGACCATATTCCGCAGATGGCGGTAGGCTGTGTAGCCTCTGCTGTTGCTTATGAAAAGGTCATCCTCCGCAATGCGGGTATCCTCCTGCTCCAGACAGCGCTCCAGATCCTTGGGGCCGCTGTTTTCCAGGAAGGACAGGATAGAGGAAGCCAGCTTTAAATCCCGACAGAAGTTGTCCGTACTGTCCTTTATATTGGAAAAGGTGTCCAGATTGGTCTTAAACTGGTCATAGTACTGGGTCCGGTACTGATCTGAGGTACGCCTTTCCACCTTCACCAGAGCAAAGAAAAGAATCAGGCATATAACCGTGATATCCAGTACTACCAGAACAAGGCAACGCTGTCTTTTGCTCATTTCCATAAACCGCTTCTTATATGTACGTATATCCATGCCTGTTTCTCCGAAATGTGTAAAACTGCATCCTGTTGCATGATGCAAAATGTCTGCACTGCTTTTTGCTTCTGCGGATATTGTACCATGAGTCCACTGTGCAGCTCGATTCCGCTACGCTCCATCTCACTCACGGACCTTGCGGCCCTATGGAAAAGGGCATCGCGTTATCATCCCATTTGATGATTCCGCAACGCCCTTTGGCCACTACCTTTGCCTATGGTCTGCGCGACAACTTGCTCCAGCGGTTCCCTATGCTATCTATATCTTCAGATATTTCTCCTCAAAGGCCTCCATCTGCATGGGCTTATCCAGCCAGTAGCCCTGGATATACTCGCAGCCCATCCGCTCCAGAAGGAGTCTCTGCTGCTCGTTCTCCACGCCCTCGGCCACACATACCTTGCCCAGGCGGTGGCAGGTATTGATCAGGCCGCTTAAGAATATCTCCTCAGTCTCCGTGAACTGCAGCCTCTGGACAAAGCTCCTGTCCAGCTTGACGATGGAAACCTCCTTCATCATGATCAGCTCCAGGGAGCCATACTCGGCGCCCATATCATCCAGGGCGATGGAGAATCCCTCCCGTTTTAAGGATCTTACGACCTCCAGCATCCGTTTTTCCTGCAAAGTCCGGCTTGACTCTGTGATCTCAAACTCCAGACAGCTTCTGTCCGTCTGATAGTGGTCACAGATCTCCAGGATCCGCGCCACAAAGCCATCCTCAGCCAGGGTCACCCTGGATACATTGATGGACACATGCATGACAGGATACCCCTTCTCCTTCCACTGCTTCAGCTTCCGGCATACATTCTCCAGAACAAAGAAATCAATCTTGGAGATAATGCTGGCATTCTCCAGGATCGGGATAAAGTCAAAAGGATTCACCACATTGCCGTCCTCATCAATCTTGCGGACCAGAGCCTCGATCCGCTCGATCCTTCCTGACTTGACATTCATCTGGGGCTGGAAATACACCGTATACACATCCTGCTCCAGTTCCCTGATCAGGTTGCCCAGCATAGCCGGGTGCTGTTTGGCTCCCCTGCGGGAATGCTTCTCATAGTAGCTTTGCTTGCCGGCATACATGATCTGCTCCGCGTCGTTGAGCATCTGGGGGAGATTGCACCGGTCGCTTCTCCAGACATAGCCCACAGTGGCCAGCTCTCCGTCATCCTTCTGGATACACTTCTGGAAATGCTGGACCCGTTTGGTAAACTCACTCTTGGTGCACTTCTCCTGGATCACCACAAACTCGTCCCCGCTGATGCGGTAGACCTCCTTCGCCTTAAAGCACTGGATCAGAATATCCGCCAGATTGCGGATCGCCCGGTCACCCACACTATGCCCATATGTATCATTGATGGACTTCAGGCCATTCATATCAATGAACGCGGCTCCCACATTCTTCATCTCTTCCTGCTCAAACCGGGCAATGGTCTCATTGTAGCGGTTCCGGTTATTCAGATTGGTCAGAAGGTCGTGATAGCTGAGTCTTGTAAGCTGCTCGCTCATCTTGCGGCGCGAGATCTCGTTGAGCACAAAGTAAGTCAGATTCAGAAGGAACTGGGTATCCTCCTTACGGCAGGCCGGATCACTGACTCCCAGAATCCCCTGGATCTTTCCGTTGATATAAAACGGAACCGCCAGAAGGCTCTGGGCATCCTGGGTAACCATGATCTGGTACTCGATCTGCCTATGGGAGCTCTCCTTAATGGCCTCCCGGTCCTCAATATGGATATATTTGGCACGCTCAAAATATTCCGCCCACCGGGTGAGAAGCAGAAGAGAAACCTGCTGAAGGGCATCCTTCTTCGGCACCATGCCCTCCCCGCAGACCTCATAGGTATTGCGGATGCACTGGCACTCCGGATCAATCTCCAGAATATAGCTTCTGGACCCATGGTAATACTCCAGGATCCGGGCCAGCACATACTCAACCGCCTCCTGGATGCTGTCGTCCAGAGATGTAAGACGCTTCACACACTGCACCACCACCTGGGCAGCATGGAGGTCGTCCTTGGCCTTGGTATAGCCTTCCTCGATCTCCAGAATATCCACCGCGATCTCCATGCGGTACCACTTGTCCCACAGCCAGATCAGGCTGTCATTGATCAGAAATTCTGTCTTCAGCTTCTCATTCCAGTATTTCCAGCTGTATACCTCATTTTCTTTCAGATCTTTATTGTTGCAGAAGCTGCACGGCGCATCCAGCCCCTGGAGGACCTTATAGCATTTCCCATATACTTCCTGATCATTCTGGATTCCAAGACGCTGCCTGCCGCACCGGTTCAGAAAAACCAGGTCATAGTTCTCCCTGTCAGCAATATAGATTGTCTGGGATATCTCATCATACAGTCTTAAATCCTTGTGGTCCATAACTTTCCTCCGCTCTTTTGCGGCGCAATCCCCCTTGCACCGTACTCTTACGGATTATTATACTGCAATTTCCCGGAGGCAACAAGTCTCTTTTTTGCTGGATTTATATAGTGTTATTGAACGGAGAGTTTCATCCTGCATAACCGTTCCAGATACTCTGCCAGCTGATCTACTTCCTCTTTGGTATTGTAACATGCCAGAGATATCTGGCCCTAGAGTGTGTCTGAAAATTGCTTTCCGGTAGCTGTGCGCTCCACTTCGTGGGAGATTTGGCCCAAATGAACGCGGCGTAGTGGGCTACGTTTAGTGAATTTGGGCCAAATATCCCAAGGGACGCCTGCGGTGTACCGCGAAGTGGGACGTGCACACCGAAGGCGTCCCTTGTGGAGATGCCGGAAATGAATTTTCAGACACTCTCTAGACTCTCAGGATATCCACCGTATGCGCGCTTGCCCCCAAAAGCTCTGCCCTCTCGCAGGTGGCCAGATGATACCGCACAAACACCTGGAATTCCTCCTCGCTCATGGCGTTCAGCACAGGCCGCAGATAATCTGCCGGACCATCCGCCGCGATAATCTTCATGCGCAAAAGGCCCGCAGCCTCATTGAGCCGGTCAATATCCTCCAGGCGCACATAGTCATACAGCTCCTTCTTGCCGGAGACACAATGGAAATCCCCATCCAGCCTTCCGTCCTCCAGGCATTCCAGTACATGGCCCTCCCGGAAGCCATAGGTGATGACTGCGTATTCATTCATCAGGTAAGCCACCAGCAGGACCCCGCCGGACTTTGTCACCCGCTTAGCCTCTGACAAAGCCCTCACCTTGTCCTCAAAGCTGTAGAGATGGTACATGGGGCCGAATAAAAGAGTAAGGTCAAAGGTATCGTCCTCAAACCGTTTCAGGTTCAGCGCCGTACCCTGGTAAGCCTTGACATTGCTCTTCTTGGTTTTCAGAACCCCCAGGTTGTACCTTACCAGCTCCACAGCCGTCACATCATATCCTTCCCCGGCCAGGGCCACGCTGTATCGCCCGGTTCCGGCTCCGATATCCAGGATCTTCGGTCGGTCCATGGGGGCCAGACAGTCGTGGATGTACTTCATGGATGTGATGTACTCCACCTGGCCATGGCGTCTTTGCAGGCGTTTGTCCTCATTGAATTTATTGTAATGTGCTTCCAGCTCTGTCATCTTATAGTCAGCTCCATTCCGTTCCAGATACAAAACTTATACATCTACCCTCTCTCCCCGACGGTCACCCCGTCATAGAAGAATTTCAGAATATCCTCATAGCCCATACCTTCCTTAGCCATGCCCTGGGCGCCGTTCTGGCTCATGCCGGCACCGTGTCCGTAGCCGCCGCCGCAGATCCGGAACTGGTGTACACCGCTGTCTCCGGTTCCCAGATCCTCGATACATAAGAAGCCGCTGGGCAGAGAGCTCCAGCCTTCTGTCGTCTTCCCATCCTTCCGCTGGATGACCAGACGGGCATCTCCCAGGGCGGACCGGATGGCATTCTGGCCGCTGATAGTCCGTTCACCGTCACTTCCCGTCACCAGAAGCTTGAGAGCAACTCCGCTGCTGCTGCGTTCTGTGATCCGGATCTGCTGCACCTGCCCCACTCCGTCTATATTCTCCGTGAGAATACTGGTATTGGTGATCACGCTCCAGCGGAAGAATGGATAGGAGGAATCGTAGGCTGTCATCTCTTCTTTGATAAAAGCAGCAAAGGCCTCCTCCGAGCTTAAATCCGGAGATTTTCTTCCGGGAGTCAGGGTCACGCTTTTCAGATAGGGGGCCTCGGCAGGGTCGCCGCCCCAGACACTGTTATCCGCGGTCACGCCGCAGGAGGTGGAAAAGTAGTAAGCCGTCACCGGATTTCCCTGGCAGAACATCATTTTCCCATAGGTTTCCTCCACCGCCCGGATGCACCGCTCATCAGGCGGGATATTATTGTAAACCTGGTAATTGGTGCTGTCATCCACGTGGGCCCCATACTGGCGGTAGCTGTTGCCCTGGATCTGCATGTAGGCATAGGTTCTGGCACAGACCGCCTGGGCCTTCAGGGCCTCCAGCTCATATGAGGATGGCATTTCGCTGGGTACCACCCGTTTCAGATAATCCTCCAGGTAAAGGTCATTGACCAGCACCAGCCCTTCCTTTTCCTCTGTAATCTCCAGACGTCCGGCGTACCGGGGCTGGTAATCCATCCGCTGAATGGACGTGACCTGGATCTCCTGGCCCTCCACCGGCTCCAGCAGCAGACGTCCGGCCTGAAGCCGTTCATCACCGGGAGCAAAGGACAGCTCCTCTCCTGCCGCCACCTGGGTCTTCTGGTCACCGCTTATAAGGGTCATCTCTCCCTCGCAGCGCAGCGTCACCTGGGGATGGTAGATACTTATAAATCCGCTGTTCATAAGAAGCACCCGGATCCGGTCCGCATCAAATTCCCGGACCGTAAGGACGGCACAGATCTTCCCTCTGGCCACCACGAATTCCTCCATATCATAGCCCACCAGAATATCCTCCGGCCTCTGACGCTCCAGAGTCCCGTAAGTCTTTAAGAACATACAGCCTTCCGCAAAAGGAAGCTTCCCATAGTTTTCCAGCTCTACGCCATCCTCCTGAACCGCCAGGACCCGCGCTGCCACCCGTTCCTTCTTCAGGGATACCTTGGTAATCTTTCCATTCTTCATCTGGATATCTGCCATATTGCGAAGCCACCCTTCCACATTCTTAGAGGACTTGGCCAGGGGAATGGCGCGGTCTATGTCACCCTGGCAGACGGTCAGCGTCTCGCTGTCGCCGCCAGCCAGCCACACATTGTAGCAGGTATACTCCTGTCCTTCATCCTCCAGTATATGGATGATTTCCTTGTCCCGCCGGTACACCCGCAGCTGGTGGTCGATATATCCGTCCAGTGAAAGGCCGTAGAACTTCATGGCCCCCAGACTGGTGTGGACTGTCCAGGGAGCCGTACCGGGAATATTTTCCACTGTCCCATAGATCTGGAGCTGGAGTTCCTGGACATGCTGTTCTGGATCCGCCTCCTTCAGCAGCGCGTCATACAAAAGCCACCAGCGTTCCTCAGGGATCGGTTTGTCCGAATTCTGCCTGCCCGCCTCGATCAGACGTTCCAGATCTTTGGAAATACGTCCGGCCAGACGGAAGGCGTCCGCATAGGTGAGATATTCCTGAGCCGCCTCTTCGGTGGCGGGAATCTCATCCTCCTCTATGTAACCCAGCTCGTAAAGGCAGTCCATATAAGGCACATACCACTGGTCCACGGACCTGGCCGGGAACCGGGAGGCCCCATGGTCCGCCTGCCAGCTCTCCAGCTCCTCCTGGGATAGGAAAACCAGGGCGACAGACTTTGCCGCCATCGCCCTGGTAATTCCATCCTTTTCCTTCTCATGTATAACTATAATCAAAATCAATACCAACACCAGGATGGGGATCCCAGTCACCCATCCCATCATTGCTTTCTTCTTCATAAAGACCCCTGCCTCTGTAACAGTCCAGACGTGCTTCCCGGGTCAGGAAGATGCCCCGTCTGACCTTACCTTTTTTTGATAAATGTTTTCTGGTCTTCATCAATATGATCCAGATTCTCATATTTCCCAATATCTGCCGACAGCCTGCGCTTTCCAAGGCGGTAGGTCACCAGCTCCGTCACCAGCTTGTAGATGACCGCAAAGGTAGGCACTCCGATGATCATACCCACAAATCCGAACAGCCCGCCAAACAGCAGGATGGAAAACAGCACCCAGAAGCTGGAGAGGCCGGTGGAATCCCCCAGGATCTTGGGTCCCAGGATGTTGCCGTCAAACTGCTGCAGCAGCAGGATGAAAATGACAAAATAGAGGCATTTCATAGGGCTTACCAGCAGGATCAGAAAAGCACTGGGAATAGCCCCGATGAAGGGCCCGAAGAACGGGATCACATTGGTCACCCCAATGATGACGCTGATCAGCAGCACATAGGGCATCTTCATCACATTCAAAAGCACAAAGCACATGATTCCGATGATCAGGGAGTCTACAAGCTTCCCGATGATAAATCCGCCAAATATCTGGTGAACATATCTGCCCTCCTCCAGCAGCTTGTTGGCCAGCTTTACCGGGCAGATGCTGTAGAGGATCATCTTCATCTGGGTAAGCAGCTTCTCCTTCATATTCAAGAGATATACCATGACGATAATGCCGATCAGCATATTCTTGATCACATTGAGGAAGGTGAAGACTCCGTTTGAGACCTCTCCGATGATCTTGCGCAGATTGGGCACCACATCATTGGTCACCCAGTTCTGCAAATAACCCACTGCCATGCTGTAATACTCCATGACCGTCTCTTCCATATCCGGGTTGTCCGCCAGCACCTGCTCCAGCCATCTCTGCAGGTTCATGAAGCCGGCAGGCAGGGCCTCCACGATCCCCATGACACTTTCCCACAGCTGGGGAATCATCATGGATATAATGCCGAACACTGCCAGAATCCACATGACCACACTGACGATGGTGGCGATGAAGCTCCCAAATCCCTTACGTTTCTCCGGACTTGTGATAATACGCTCTGTGGCATGTACCACCAGATTCCTGATCCAGTTGTAAACCGGGGCCAGAAGGTAAGCGAACACCGCACCATAGAGAATGGGCGCCAGGATCCCTGTGACTGTCCCTGCGGCATCCATCACCCCGTCAAATTCCACCAGAAGAAAGACCACCAGCACTACGCCTGACAAGGCCAGAAATGCGGTCACTCCCCAATATATATATTTCTGATATTTCTCATTATTCATAGGCTCTCCTTATGCGGTATGATATTCTATTATTGTTACCGCCCATACATTTTTTAGACTATTATCCATATCCTACCACAAATTGACAAAAAGATAAAGCAGCGATTGCTCGCTGCTTTTTTCTTTTGTAATCCCAAAATGCCGGTCTTACTTATTGACGCCTAGCATGTGCCAGGTGGGCAACCTCACGCAGACTTCTGCCTTCCACTCAAAAGGAGGCCTGACATCCGCCTGCAAATATTGGAATCCCTAAGTCAAAAATGTAGGTTCAAAATTGGTAAGGTTGTCGAACATTCCAGGAATTACAATTATGCCTGCATGCAGTGTGTTCTGCATTTGCTATGGTTTGATTATACAACAGGTAGTTGGGTTTTTCAAGTTCCTTTTCTTTACTGGGGAAGATTTCCTGAATTCGTGTTACAGTTCACGGGGCGGGGAAAACTGGACAAAAACAGACGTCAAGCCGGCTTGTAAGACTGTTTTTGTCCGGTTTTCCACATCGGGCGAACGCCCGATGCTTCTTGTCCGGCGTAGCCGGACAAGAAGATGCCCCCCGTGAATAGTAACAACTCGCAGTTCACGGGGCGGGGAAAACTGGACAAAAACAGACGTCAAGCCGGCTTGTAAGACTGTTTTTGCCCGGTTTTCCACATCGGGCGGACGCCCGATGCTTCTTGTCCGGCGTAGCCGGACAAGAAGATGCCCCCCGTGAATAGTAACAATTCGTTCATGAGTGGTTGTTCCGGGGGATTCGCTCTGAAAAAAACAGCCTGACCGTGAACGCTAACTTGTACAATACAAAAAAATAGTGTAAACTCAAAGCTGTTACGATCATTTGCAACAGTTCATGGATGTGGTATACAGTATTGTATGCGGATGGGAAAAAGATATGAAAGAATTATTTTTAAATCAATATACAGATATGGCACTGGCGGACAGTACGGCAGCTGCCTGCCGGCTGTGTCCCAGGGAGTGCGGCGTCAACAGAGAACTGGATACAGGCTTCTGCGGATGCAAAAGCAAAGTGCTGGCAGCCAGGGCCGCTCTGCATCAATGGGAGGAGCCCTGGATCAGCGGCATCCGGGGGAGCGGAACCGTGTTTTTCAGCGGCTGTACTCTGGGGTGCTGTTTCTGCCAGAATTACCAGATCAGCCAGGAGAACTTCGGAAAGGAAGTAGAAGTGACAAAGCTGGCAGAGATATTTCTCCGGCTTCAGGACCAGGGAGCCCACAATATCAATCTGGTCACGGCTACCCAGTTCCTTCCCTGGATCCTAAGGGCCCTGGACCAGGTGCGGCACAAGCTTTCTGTACCCGTGGTCTTCAACAGCGGGGGCTATGAACGGCCGGAGATAGTAAAGGCCCTGGCTGATTATGTGGATATCTGGCTCCCTGATCTGAAATACTTTGATCCTGGGCTTTCGGCCCGGTACTCGAAAGCGCCGGATTATTTCGCGGTGGCGTCCCAGGCGGTTTTGCAGATGATCCGGCAGACCGGGAATCCGGTATTCCAGAACTATAGTCATGGATGCACCCTTATGACCCGTGGCGTCATTATCCGGCATATGGTACTGCCGGGACAGAGGGACGATTCCGTCCATCTGCTTCACTGGATCGCAGATACCCTTCCTAAAGGGCAGTATTTTATCAGCCTGCTAAGCCAGTATACGCCCTTTTATAAAAGCCAGGATTACCCGGAGCTGAACCGGCGCATCACCAGCTACGAGTACCAGAAGGTGGTGGATGAGGCTTTAAAGCTGGGACTGGATCAGGGCTTTATGCAGGAGAAAAGCAGTGCGAAAGAAGAATATACGCCGCCCTTTGATCTGGAAGGGCTTTGATTTGAACGTTACAGTTCACTCTCCTTCCCTTCCCCCGTTTACATACCGCTGTACCATCTCGGCGATATGCGCCCGTGTATAGGGCTTCTCGATGAAGCCAAAGGCCTGGATCTTCCATGCCTCCAGGGAAAAGCCAGGGATACTGGACATGAGAACCACCGCAGGCGCGGGCTCCTGCTTGTGAAGCTCCTTAGCCAGACTGATCCCGCTGATATCCGGCATGACAATGTCCGTGAATACCATGTCCACCGTATGCTCCCTGACAAAATCCACCACAGCTACAGCTTCCTCGAAGCACCCGGCCAGCTCTACTCCCTCCATATTCAGAAAAATACGTTTGATCTTTTCCAGCAGCTCTGGTGCATTGTCCACTGCTACTACTTTAATCGACATGTTTTTCTCTCCTTCGCAATCTTTGCAGCAGCTCAGATACCCGTGAATTGTTACGCTATCCGCACTCCCTCTCATCCATTCTGCCACAAAGAACTGTCAGCATGGATGAAAGGGAGTACAGAGGACTGTCTGCAAGCCTGCCTTCCAGCATCTCCAGATTGGCATCGGAATTCTCCACTTCCCGGGAATACCGGTAGGCGGCTGCTGCCAGCTCCCTTTCCCGGATCCTGCCGGTCTTCCTGTACTGGAACAGGCACCACTCCCGTATGACCAGACTGCTGAACACAGTCAGCTTCACTTTTCCATAGATATCATCATCATAGACTGCCCCCAGCAGCCAGGTCCGCAAAAAATAAAGAACCAGGTTCTCCCAGGCTGCTTCCAGATCTGCTGCCGCCTTCCCAAATGCCTGCTCCAGCTTCCTGTAGGAAGCCGGACTCTCCTGATGATAAAGCGCCGTGCAGATCCTTCCCTGCTTCTGCTTCCAGCAGGCCAAAACCGGCTCCAGCTTCTGGAGATCACGCATCCAGGCGCAGATCCGCAACATCTGCTCATGATCCCGTCCCTGCCAGGGCTTCAGTTTCTCTGCAAATGCACTGACCGCCTCCGGGGCCAGATACCGCCGGTTCCATCTCTCCACCAGCTGGTTCAGATCCGCTTCCGGTCCGTCCTGATCCATATGGCGCTGGAAATCATGGGCATAGGCCAGAATCATGGCCAGACGCTGGTTCCAGGGGATGGAACGGTTCTTGATAATGCACATCATGGCCAGACGGATTTCCTCGAAGCAGTGAAGCTTTTGGGGGTCACACACTTCCTCTGTTCCATTGTCCCCCTCTGACACGGAATCTGCCCTTTCCTCCGCTGCTTCCTCCGGCTTCTGCCACTGGATGCAGGCACCCTGGGTGCAATCCGTAAGGATCAGTCTGGCTGCCTCCGGGCAGGAAAGGGACAGCATCATCTCCTGCAGCTCTCCATAATCCTCCCTGTGGCGGGGATACAGCCTGCAGGTCTGGCACATGGCACGCTTTCCCAGCTCCTTCTGAATCCAGCACAAGCCCTCCTCATCCAGAAGGGTGCATGCACGGTCCTTCAACCGGAAAGAGCGGTCTCTGTGATCGATCCCTCTTCTTAAACGTTCCCCAAATGCCCCCGGAACCTGCATATATCTCCGATAACTTTTCTCGTCGATTCCGATTCTCCAGCCCTTACAGCAGGTATCCTTGCAGGAGGATCCTGTGCAGGTGAATTGTGAATAATAATATGGTATGTTATACAGCAAAGTCTGCAACCCCCTCCCATCGTGTCTTAACTACTGTTTTTTCTATACCCGTGAAAGAACGGCTCCTTCCGGATCTGCTGCTCATGAAACAGCCGCTCCACCGCCTGCTCATACTCTGCAAGCTTCTGGGACTTTTTTATCTTCTTACCATATTTCTCAAAATTTGTAAAGCCGGACCCCAGATAGATCCAGACTTCTTTCATTTTAAACAGCACATTCCGATCTCCGGGAATCGCCTGCCTGTACCCGGAAAGCAGCGCGTCATGAAAGCCCTTAAGCCGGGCCATGTCCGGCACCTTCCCCTCAGCCAGAGCCGGATTGGCCAGAAGCCCCCGTCCCATCATCAGGCACTCCACAGAGGGGAAATGCTCCCGTATCCTGCAAATATCCTCCACAGAAAACAAGTCTCCATTGTAGCAGACCGGGTTCCGGCTCTCTGATACTGCCATGGCAAAGGCCTCCAGATCCGGTTTGTTCTCATAAAAGTCCGTCTGGAGCCGCGGATGGATCACCAGCTGCTTTAAAGGATACTTGTTGAAAATCTCTAATAACCGCGGGAACTCCTGGGGCTTTTCCTTCCCTGTCCGCGTCTTTACGGACAGCTCCATATCCAGCTTTCCAAGAGCTTCACAGACCTGACCCAGGAAGATATCCAGCTCCTGGGGAAAAGCCAGAAACCCGGAGCCCCGCTTCCTGGTAACCACCGTAGCCGAGGGGCAGCCCAGATTCAGATTCACTTCCCTGTATCCAAAGGATCTGGCCTTTTCTGCCGCCCAGATGAATTCATCCGCCTTGCAGCTCATGATCTGGGGAACCACCGGTACCCCCTCATTGTGCTCCGGACAAATGTCATTCATTTCCCGGGAGGTCAGACGCCGGTTCTGGTTTGGTACAATGAAGGGCGTAAAGTACTGATCCACCTGGCGGAAGAACCGGTGGTGGGCATTCCGGTATACATATCCGGTGATTCCCTCCATAGGAGCAAAAAAATATTTCATATTCTGTCAGCCTTTCCCGAAATACACCATTTATCTGGCCATCAGCTGGTCTCCATGTTCCTTCAGCCACTGTCTCTGGATTCTGTAATCCGGCATCATGGCCTCCACAATATCCCAGAACTGCTTTGAGTGGTTCATTTCCTTCCGGTGGGCCAGCTCATGGATCACCACATAGTCCAGCACCGGCTCCGGGGCCAGAATCAGACGCCAATTGAAATTCAAGTTTCCTCTGGCGCTGCAGCTTCCCCAGCGTGTCTTCTGGTCGCGGACTGTGATCCCGCCGAAGGTCACCCTCATGAGACCGGCATAGAGAGCAGCCTTCTGCTGGAATACGGTCCTGGCCAGTCTTCTGGCCCTGACGTAATCGTCCTCGCTCCATTGGGGCTGGTTCTCCCGCTGGGCCTCTATCTCCTCCCTGTGGGCTCTGGCCTGACGCAGATGCTCCTGAATCCAGGTTTCCTTTTCCCGGATAAATCCGTCAATCGCCGCCTTACTGCACCGCTTCGGCGCCCGGACCACCACCTCCGCCTCCGGGGTGATCTGGATGGCGATCGTCTTTCTTGTTGAACGTACCAGTCTATATTCCATTTTGGGCACAGATATCCTGCAGACAGCAGCGGTCACAGAATGGCTTTGTCCGCGCCGTGCAGACCTCCCTTCCATGATATACCAGCCTATGGCAGAAGTCGCTGCCCTCCTCTGGCGGAACAATCTTCCAGAGGGCCATCTCTACCTTCTTTGGCTCCTTGATCCCGTCCACCAGTCCGATCCGGTTGGTCAGACGGATGCAGTGGGTATCCGTGACAATGGCGGGTTTCCCGAACACATCACCCATGATCAGATTGGCGCTTTTTCTGCCAACCCCCGGCAAAGCCAGCAGGGCATCAAAATCATCCGGCACACGGCTGCCATGCTGGTCGCGAAGTATTTTCATACAGGCGCTGATGTCCCGGGCCTTGCTGTGTCCCAGACCGCAGGGCTTGACGATGGCCTCAATATCCGCCACCTCCGCCTGGGCCAGTGAGTCCACATCCGGGTATCTGGCGTAAAGATCCTCCACCACCACATTGACCCTGGCATCGGTACACTGGGCAGCCAGACGGACGCTGACCAAAAGCTTCCAGGCCTCATTGTAGTCCAGGGTGCAGTCCGCAACCGGATAGGCTTTCTTAAGCCGGGAAATCACCTCCAGGGCAAGCTTCTTCTTTGCTGTCTGATCCTGGTCTGCTGTCTGCTTCTGATCTGCTGCCTGGTTCCTGCCTGCTGCCTTACCCTGATCCGCTGCCCGCTTCTGACCTGCCGCCTTCTTCCTGTCCGTTTCTGCCGCCTCTTTTTGTGCTTTCTTTACTGGTTCTTTCGCCTTCTTCATCTTTATCCTCCGTTCAACGTGGATCGAAACCCAAAATCTTCCATACTTATCCGTACTCAGGCTCCCGAAAAGCAAGAGAGCCAAGTATCCCTGGCTCTCAGCATTTTATCATTATTTCTATATTTTGTCTATATTTTTCAGGATACTCCGACAAGCAAAAGTAACAGTTCAGGGGGGATCTGAACTGTTACAGTCAAAAGCAGACCGGGGTCACATGGAATCAGGAAGCTGACGCCCGTATTTCATCAGAAATTCAGCGAAATCCTCCGTAACCCTGGTCATATAGTTCTTTTTACTGTAAACCATATAGACCAGCCGGATATCTGCCGGAATATCCTCAATGACGATCTTTTTAATATGGTGAAACTGACTGAGATATGGTGTATCTGCGGCGATGGCGATCTGATTGGCAGACGTTACAATTCCGCCAATGGAAATCTCGTCATCATAAGAAAAGCTGGCCTCCACTCCATGCTCCCGAAGCACTGCCCGGACTATCTTTCCTATGGGGATCGTCTCCCTGTAGGTGGTCAGGGAATGACCCTTAAGATCCTCCAGGCACACGGTCTGTCTTTCTGCCAGAGGATGGTCTTCCCGTGTCACCAGGACCAGTCTCTGTGCCAGGAACGGCACGAATTCCAGTTCCTGGTCTTCGGTCTTTGAACAAAAAGCAAGATCATATTTTCCCTTCTTCAATTCCTCCAGAAGACGCAGGGTATGCCCCTGGTAGATATTGAACGCTGCTTTTGGATTCCCTTCCTTATAATGCTGGATCACCTCCGGCATATAATCCCCCAGAATCGTGGGAATACAGCCAATATCAATGACTCCCCCCAGTATCCCTGACTTACTCCTGGCCACGGCAATCCCCTTGTCAAGCTGGTTCAGGGCAGCATCCACATACTCATAGAACTCCATTCCATATTTTGTAAGCTTTACATTCCTGCCCTGCTTCTGGAACAATGCAAGTCCCAGCTCCTCCTCCAGGGCCGAGATGGAATCACTTAAACTTGGCTGGGTAATATAAAGCTCTTTTGCCGCCTTTGTATAATGCTGCAGCTGGGCCAGTTTACGAAAATAACAAAGCTGGGACGGATTCATAAATGCCTCCTCCTGTTTTGCAGCAACCCCTTCCTAATCATACAGCATTTTGCCCCATAACGGAAGAGAACAACAACTAAAAGATCATTCCAGCCGTAGCCATCAGCGCGATCACCAGGCCTGCAATCATGGCAGGGATGGTAGTTCCGATAATCACATGCTTGTAGCTTTCCTTCAGACTGCATCCACAGATGGACATGGTGAGTATCGCCACAGAAGAATTGGGGAGTTTGTTTAAGATCAGGGCCGACTCGGTCACGATCCTGTGCAGGGCCCCTGCATCAACCCCCATATCCAGGAATGCCTGACCGAAGCTTTCCAGGAAAATGGTCTCTCCGGATATGGCAGAACCGGTAAGGCCGGTAAGAACCGCCGTTCCCACATACGCCTTTATATAAACCGGAATATTCAGCGCCAGAACCATCTCCTGCAGGCTCTGGAATGCCGGAGACATGCCAAGAACCTTGGAAAGTCCCATAACTGCCGCCACAGTCAGCATAGAGCTTAATCCGGAACTGCTCCCCGTCTTAACAGCCGCCTTCACATCCCTGATATGCTTCCACTGGGTCACCACCACAAGAAGAATTCCCAGGGTAAGGGAAAACAGAATGCTGGTAGAGGTGCCCCATCCGGAAGTAGCCACCACTGCTGCCAGCACCACCACAAAAGGCAGAACCGACATACCGATTCCCGGAAGCTCCTCATCCGGAATGATGCTGGTATTGTCCTTGTACATGGCCAGCAGCTCTTCCTCCCCGTGCTGGGCATGACTCTTCTTCTGGGCATAATTGAAATAGGCAAAATAGCATACAGCCAGGATTACGGTAAATACCACAGACAGACCCAGCGCAGAACCCAGGGAGGTCTGAAGGTAGGTATTGGGAAGCACATTGCAGATATCCAGGGTATACATAAAACCATTGGCACAGGCACCGCCCCCTAACAGCATGAACGGAAGCATCCGCCGGTCCATCTTATTCTCACGGAGCAGGTTATCCGCAATGGGATACAGCACAAATACCATAATATAGCCATTGATTCCCAGAAGCGTTATGAAGAAGGTACAGATCAGAATTACAAGTCCCACCATCTTCGCCCCCAGCTTTTCCGTCAGATACTTGGCTACCTTGGTGGCCAGCCCGGTCTCCAGTACCAGCTGTCCGAACACGCCGCCCATGCCCAGGATCAGAAACCAGGATGCCACGAACCCTCCGGCACCGCCGGAATAGGTGGTCAGAAAGCCCTCAAAAATATCCAGTCCGCTGGTCACCAGAATGATCAGCCCGGTAACGACGGTAGCCGTGATCATATCAATGCCTTTGATGATCATGATCACCAGCAGCGCGATCGCAAGGATCAGCCCCATTGCAGATAACATAGTTTTCCCTCCACTTCTTTACTTTGAAAGTTCAGCGCTCCGGCGCTGAACTGCGCGAAAATGGGGTCACGAAGTGACATCTTCCATTCCCATTTTCTGCGCATCCGCCGGAGGCTTAAAGTAAACCCTCTTTCATTCATGGTGGTATCTGCAAAGCTGATATGAGGGTTTACTTTGAAAGTTCCATCGCCCAAGGCGATTAAAAATCAGGGATGCCAAATACGTCCACCAACTGTTACGGTTTTTTAACGTTTCAAGGTTTCCGACTGCCACTGGGCATTCATCTTATCCAGTGGAATCTCCAGAAGCCCTGTCCTGTTTCCATATACATAGATAACAAATCCCCGCTTGCACCGGAATACACATTCCAGGCAGGGATCCTCATCACAATAAGCAAAGGCATCCGTATCTGCCAGGGCAAATACCATGGAAGACTTTCCTTCTGCCACATATTTTAAATACCCTCCGGTAAAGGTTTTCAGATAAAGCCACTCCGGAGCATATTCCTGGCTTTTGGCCCTCCAGGATACCCTGACCGCATTATCGTTGTAGCCTCCGGTGATTCTGTAGGTGACCTTCAGGTCATCTCCCACTTCATCTGCCGGTACAGGCAAAAGCCTTTCTGAGCGCCTGTTGCAGCACAGAATCTCCCTTTCCCCTGTACCAGCCCCTTTTTCCCGCCCCCTGGTGACGGGAAACAAGGCTTTGCATTCCGGACAACGGTAAAAAGAAACATCCGGACACTCTTTCTCCCGCGGTTTTCTGGTATCCCGGCACCGGGTTGCGCTGAATGTCTGTTCAGCCATGCTCGTCACCATCCTTTTCCGCTCTTTTTCAGAACATGTTTGAAAACTTATCATTCCATTCGTTTTTTCAGCCCTTCCTGAAGAAGGTATTTCTTCACCTTGCCGCTTCCGGTATGGGGGATCCGCCCGATCAGCTCCAGCCGCTCCGGCCAGAACCGTCTGGGAACACCCCTGCCCTTTAAATAAGCCGTGATATCCTCCAGCCTAAGCCCTTCATATCCTGGCAGGGGAACGGCAAACGCGCAGATCCGCTCTCCCATCCGCTCATCCGGCATCCCGATGATGGTGTGGTCTCCTATTCCCGGACATCCCTCCAGATTGTCGTTGATCTCGTTGGCGTTTAAGTTCTCCCCGCCACGGACAATCATATCCTTCTTCCGGCCTATGATGCGGATATTCCTATTTTCATCCATAACACACAGATCCCCGCTGTGGAACCAGCCCTCATCATCCAGCACCCCATCGGTAATATCCCTGGCATTCAGATATCCTACAAATACATTGGGGCCCCGTGACACCTCCTCACCGGGGGTTCCCGGTGGAACCTCATGGCCCTCATCATCCACAACCTTCACCTCCACTGCCCCCACGGCTCTTCCGGAGGTTGTACCATCAAGCTTTAGTGTCTCCTCTGGCCGCACAAACACATGGGGGACGCTTTCTGTGGATCCATAGACCTCACAGAGCCGGATGTTGAACTTCCATGCCTTCTGTACCATATAGCCCGGCACCGGCGCGCCGCCGCAGAGATAAAATTTCAGATAAGGCAAAGACCCTCCTGTATTTTCCAGTTCCCGCAGAATATCATAGATAAAGGGTGTTGCGCCCATGGAATAGGTGCACCGCTCCTGGTTCATCAGGGCTATGGCATTCTGACAGTGGTATTTCTGCTGCAATACCAGTCTGGCTCCCAGCAGCATAGGAGCAATAACCCCATGGTGAAATCCGGTGGCATGGTGTAAAGGAGCCGGCATGAACATGGTATCCTCTTTTGTCAGTTTCAGCTCCCGGTTAAAGGTTTCTTCGCTGTAACGGACATTGTCATGGGTCAGCAATACGCCCTTGGTTCCGCCGGTTGTCCCGGAGGTACTTAAGATCACAGCAATATCCTGTCCGGTCAGCTCATGGGCACAGTTTTCCTCTGCCAGAGGCTGGTACTGATCCAGAATCTTTCCCAGAACCGGAAGACTGCTCTGGCTTTTCTTAACATTGTCCAGGAGGATGATCCCTTTCAGCGATGGGATCTGATCCTGGACCTTGAGGATCTGCTTCTCATAATCCGTTTTGTAAAAATATGTCGGACACAGATATACCACAGATTTTGTGGTATTCATGCTGCGGACCAGCTCCTTCCCCTCATAGGACATAGCGATGGGATGAATCACGGCCCCTGCCTTCAGACAGGCAATGGTGACCAGAACAAATTCACTCCATATAGGAAGCTGGAAGGAAACCACGTCCCGGGGCCTCACGCCTTGTGCACGGAGACAGGCCGCGGCCTTCGCCGCAGCCTCATCCATCTGCTGGTAGGTATAACGGGAGCCCTGGTCATCTGCCACATACTCCCGGTCCGGATACCTTCTGACCGTCTCCTCCCAGCAGTCCAGCAGGGTTTTCTCCCCCCAGTAACCCTGGTCAAGATAGTACTGTTTCTGTTTTGGATTGATTTTGATTTCCTCAAACATATCCTGTTCCTTTCCTCCGCGGTCCGGTACCGAAAGACTGCACGCCTCTGTTCCTGCCATTATCCGGCAGCCATCCCGGCCAGTCCAGGGCGGCTGCATGCCCCAGCCTTAGCCTGTGTCTGAAAATTGCTTTCTGGCAGATCCCCCACGATACAGTAATCCGCCACCTCGAAGATCGGGGCCGTCTCATCCTTATTGATTGCAACGATGGTCCCGGACTCGCTCATACCGGCCACATGCTGGACGGCGCCGGAGATTCCGCAGGCAAAGTAAATCTTCGGCGATACGGTGGAACCGGTCTGGCCCACCTGACGGGTCTGGGGCATCCAGCCCGCGTCCACAGCCGCACGGGAACAGCCCACAGTTCCGCCCAGTACATCTGCCAGCTCCTGAAGCACCGCGAAATTCTCCGCGTTCTTCATAGCCCGACCGCCTGACACGATCACATCCGCCTCGTCCAAGCGCATGCCCTGGTCCTCTGCCGCCTTGATGAATTCCAGAACCCTGGTGCGGATCTGGTCTGCCGGAGTGTGGATTGCCTCCTCAATAATCATTGGCTTATTGTCCTTATTCACAGCCGGCTTCTTAAACGCTCCCGGTCTGCAGGTGCCCATCTGGGGACGGGTCTCGCTGCAGAGGATCTGGGCGTAGAGATTGCCGCCGAAGGCAGGACGCTCCCAGACCACGTTGCCTGTTTCCGCCTCCACACTCAGGGCCGTACAGTCTGCCGTCAGACCTATATGAAGGCTGACCGCCAGCTTGGAACCCAGATCCCGGCCATTGACCATGGCGCCTACCAGGATCGTGTTGGGATCATATTTGGACACCAGCTCCAGAAATGCGTGGCCGTAAGCATCGGCGGTATAATTCTCATACTCGTCTCCCTTTACTACATATACCTTGTCTGCGCCGTACCGGGCGGCTCCCTCCACGGCTTTGTCTACATCCTTTCCGATCACTACGGCACAAAGCTGCTGCTTCAGCCCGTCTGCCAGCTTCCGCCCCTGGCCCAGCAGTTCAAAGCCTACGCTCTTTGGCGCGCCCTGGAAGCATTCGATAAATACCCATACATCCTTACATGTCTCAAAGCTCATCGTCATAACCTCCTTACAGTACTTTGGCTTCTGCCAGCTTGTGGATCAGGGACCGGGCCATCTCAGAAGGACTGTTTCCTTCAATGGTCACACCGGTAGCCGTCCGCTTGGGAGTAAAGGTCGCCTTCACCTTGGTGGGGGATCCCTTCAGGCCGATCTTCGTAGTATCAATATCCGGGAAATCCGCAAATGTAAGCTCCGGAATATCACAGCTCATGGAATAGAGCTTACGGCTTACGGTGGCATATCGTGGCTTGTTGCTCTCCTTGGTGACGGTACACAGAACCGGGAAGCTGGTCTCGATAACCTCAATACCTTCCTCCACCTGGCGGCGGGCGATGACCTTGTCATTTTCCACCTTCAGATCCAGCACATAGGTAAGACGTGTCGCCCCCAGATGCTCGGCAATACTGGGCGCTGTCTGTCCTGTATCTCCGTCAATGGCCTGCTTGCCGCCCAGGATCACATCAAAGGGTCCCAGCTTCTCAATGGCCTGGGAAAGTATGTAGCTGGTGGCATAAGTGTCCGAGCCGCCGAAGGCACGGTCAGTCACCAGATAGCCTTCGTCCGCTCCCATGGAGATGGCCTCCCGCAGCACGGCCCTGGCCTGCCCGGGTCCCATGGAAATCACCACCACTTTGCCGCCGTAGGCGTCTTTGAGCTGCAGCGCGGTCTCCAGTGCATTTTTGTCAAAGGGATTCATGATGCTGGGCACGCCCTGGCGGATCAGTGTATTCTTCACAGGATCGATCCTGATCTCCGTCGTATCTGGAACCTGCTTGATACAGACAACAATGTTCATCCTCTTGTCCTCCTTATTTATATTCCTTGTTCAATACATTGGCGATGGTCAGTCTCTGAACCTGGTTGGCGCCCTCAAAGATCTGGAACACCTTGCAGTCGCGCATCAGCTTCTCCACCGGATACTCCTTGCTGTAGCCATATCCTCCGAAGATCTGGACCGCGTTGGAGGTCACCTCCTGGGCGCAGTCGGACACAAAGGTCTTGGTGATGGAGCCTTCCTTCTGAACCAGACTTCCATGATCCATCATCCTCATGGTATTGTTGACCAGGCACCGGGAGGCTTCGATCTTGATGGCCATGTCGGCCAGCATCTGCTGTACCATCTGGAAGCTGATCAGTGGCTGTCCGAACTGCTTTCTTTCCTTTGCGTATTTTACAGACTCATCCAGAGCCCTCTGCATGATCCCTACAGCCATGGTAGCCACAAAGGCCCGTGAAAGGTTCAGGGCATTCAAGGCCAGCTTAAAGCCGCCTCCTTCCTGACCCAGCATGGCGGATGCCTTGACCCTCACATTTTCAAAGGTGACATCCGTGGTATTGGAAAGACGAAGCCCCATCTTATTCTCATGTTTGCCTATGGTGATACCGGGTGCGTCCGCGTCTATGATAAAGGCGGAGATTCCCCTGTTCCCCTTCTCGGGGCTGGTCTTAAAGAAGCCCACCATGATGGACGCCAGAGCGCCGTTGGTGATGAAGGTCTTGCTGCCGTTTAAGATATAGTCATCCCCGTCCTTTACGGCGGTTGCCCGCATGGCGCCCGGATCAGAGCCTGCGTTGGGCTCGGTCAGGGCAAAGGCCGCGAACCTTCCCGGCTTTACCACATCCGCAAAGTATTTTCCCTGCTCCGGAGTCCCGGCCAGTATCACGTTGCGCAGCGCCACGAAAGAGGTCACAAAGCTGATGGCGTAGCCGGCATCCACTTTGGCCAGCTCTTCAAAGATCATGGCCGTAGTCTCGTAGCTTAAGCCGGTACCCCCGAGTTCCTCCGGGATCTCCAGCATATGAAGCCCCATCTTAAAGCCCCAGTCAAACAGTCCCCGGGGACATTCGCCCTTCTCATCCGCTTCCTGGACATAAGGCTTTATCTCATTCTCTGCCATCTCGCGGACCATGGCTATCAGTTCCTTCTGCTCATCGGTGTAAAGTAAGCTCATATCTGTTCACCTTTCTTAATCTTAGATTTTGGGTAAGTCTGCGGCCTTAATCTCCGGTCATCCTGGTTACGGCCAGACAGCTTACAGCTTGCGCAGCTTTGTCTCGTCCGCAGCCGCGCCGGATGCAATGGCATCTTCAATCTCATGGTCCGAGTATCCAAGATGCTTCATGATCTCCACCGTCTGTGCCCCCTGGGAGCCGCCGATCATATATTCCGGTTCTCCCATGGAGCCGAATTTCACCGGATTGGTGGGCATGAAACGCTCGCCGGAGGGATAAGGAATCTTTGCCAGAACATGGTTGGCATGGGCCTGCTCGTCTTTATAGATATCCAGAGGCTCATAGGCCGCCTCGCAGGCCAGATCATTGGCCTTGAACATGGCCATCAGTTCATCACGGGTGAACTTTGCCATAGCATCGTCCAGGATATCCGTCACCTCAGAATTCAGGTTGTTATTATTAACCTGGGCACAATGGATGTATTTCTCATTGCCTACCAGGTCCGAACGCCCCAGCAGGGTCATGATCTTCTCATAATCCCGGTCATATTCCGGACAGCACAGTACCAGCCATTTGCCGTCTCCGGTGCGGAATACGTTGTTGAAAGGATTGGGAACCTCCTTGCGGTTCTTGGGGTACTGGTTGCCGTACTGGGCGGAGATGATACCGGTGCTCAGGGCATAGACGGCTGCATGGTGGAGACTGATGGTGATCTTGTCCCCCTGTCCTATCCTTTCCCTGGAATAGAGGGCGGCGCAGATGCCAGAGGCCAGGGCTAAGGATACCTGGAAATCCCCGAAGCCGTTGGTAGGGATCATGGGGGCATCCCCACGGTTTACAGTGGTGCCGAACACACCGCCCCTTGCCATGTAGCAGGTCACATCAAAGCCGGCGGTGTCCTTCTCCGGGCCGTTCTCCCCATAGCCCAGCACCTGGGCAAAGATCAGCCTGGGAAACTTCGCTTTCAAAGTATCATAATCCAGTCCCAGCTTGACCAGGGATTTGGTACGGGTATTGGTAACGAATACATCTGCTTCCTCCAGAAGCTTATATGCGATCTCCAGCCCCTTCTGGGATTTCAGATTCAGGGTGATGAACCGTTTGTTCATGTTGGCCACGTCAAAGGCCAGATTTTCATCATCCAGGAACGGCATGTTGAATACCGCCCCCTGGGTTCTGGCGGGATCGCCTTTGGCGGACTCTATTTTAATACAGTCAGCGCCCCATTCTCCCAATACGCGGACCGTAGTCGGGGCGGCAAGATAGGTAGTAAGATCCACAATTTTTACTCCCTGCAATGGTTTCATAAGCAGCATTCTCCTTCTTAAATCGAACAAATAAAATATCCATAACCTATGGCATCCATTCAAAAGGAACCAATACTTCCGCAAAAAGCAGACAGCCGCAGGCCCATCCGGCGCAAGCGCTTCTCATGGGGTCCTGCTGCTGCCTGCTTTTTTGCACTGCTTCATAATCTGAATGGCTATGCCTTCGCTCCGGCCACTGTGCCGAAGCTCTCATGCAGTCTTTCTTAAACGTTACGTTCTTTACAGAACATACTCCATCTTCGCGTTGTGCCTGATGGTATTTCTGGAGATGGTGATCCTCTGTACTGTGGGCGCGCCTTCCTCCAGCCACATAGCGCGGCAGTCACGGTACAGACGCTCTACTGGGCCGTACTTGCAGTCTTCGAAATAGCCTACACCGCCGAAGATCTCCAGCATCTCATCGCTGACCTTTCTGGTGGTGTCGATGCTGAACAGCTTACACATAGCTGCCTTCTCCTCGATGTACTCGCCGGTGGGATTCTCCTCGTATGCCTTTGCGAAGTCATATACCATGCAGCGAAGCGCATGTACCATCATGGACATATCAGCGATCTTGCAGCGGATGGCCTGACGGGTTCCGATGGGCTTGCCAAAGGTCACACGGTCATGGGCATACTGTAAGGACAGCTCCAGCATTCTCTGTGCCATACCCAGATTGGAAGCTGCGATATGGGCACGGGATACAGATAAGGAATGCATGGCGATCTCAAGGCCCTGTCCCTCTCTGCCCAGCAGATATTTCTTGTCAATCCGGCAGTTGGTGAATTTCAGCTCGCCATGGCCCGCACCGCGGCAGCCCATCATGTGGGGCATATTGATCACTTCGAAGCCAGGAGCATCCATGGGCACGAAGAACGCGGACAGACGGTCATCCTTGTCGGATTCAGGATTGGTCACCGCGATCACATAAGCGAACTCGCAGCAGTCGGTGTGGGAGATCAGGGTCTTCTCACCGTTGAGCACATAGCTGTCACCGTCTTTGACGGCTGTGGTATGTAAGTCTGCGCCGGTACCGCCGGTAGCTTCCGTCAGGGCGAAGCAGGTAAATACGGACTTATCCTGGAATTTGCCCATGTATTCGTCCTTAAGCTCCTTGCTGCCATAGTCGTCCAGGATTCTCCAGTTCAAATCCATGGCATAGTGGAGATGCATACGCATTCCGCCCGGCCCTCTGGAGAATTCCTCCTGCACCTGCAGGATCTCAAGCTCGTTCAGTCCCCATCCGCCGTACTCCTCCGGCAGGGAGCAGCGGTACAGATTGTTCTCTATAGCCAGATCATAAAACTCCTGGGGGAACTTGTTGGTAACCTCCACTTCCTTCTGGATCTCTTCCAGCGGACCCTCGGCCAGTTCCCGGATCTGCTTTAAATAAGCCTGAAATTCTGCTGCTGATAATTTGCTCATCTGATCGTTTCCTCCTTGGATTTTTTTTAACAATTTTGATGGTTAAATTATACAATGACGGGATCCGGAAATCCAATCGATGTTTCCCCAAAGTTATTTCCTGATTGATAGGAATTACCTATGAATTGTATTTTTCTTTGTACATTTGGATGCTTTTGTGATATTATCCCTACATTAAGGCTACATTTTTGTCAATTTAACAGCTCCGCGGCCATAATCCCGGAAAACAGATGTGCAAATTGGTGAAGTATTTTTCATCTCCTGCAAAGGGGATACTTGGAAAATAATTGATATTTTCATGACAAAAAAAGAAAGGATTTTTTATAAGAAATGCTACAGATTATGAATGATATATTGTGGGAAGGAATCAAACGTCACATCAAACCTCTGGGGGGATTTGAGCAGGCAGTGCTTCTGGAGGTGAAGCCCGGATATGCCAGATTCTCTATCGGGATCCCCCAGGAATCCCTGAACCTCTACGGAATCGTCCACGGCGGTTTCCTGTTCACACTCTGCGATATGGCCGCCGGAATCGCTTCCTACGCCTATGGCATGACCAATACCACCCTCCAGGGCAGCATCAATTTCCTGAAAGCCGCTTCCCTGGAGGACAAAACACTCTACGTGGAATGTCATTCTGCCCATAAAGGCCGTTCTACCGTGGTCAACCAGGTGGAGATCCGCACAGAAGACGGAAAACAGATTGCCATCGGGACATTTACCATGTTCCTGTTAAAGCTTGTCGAGGGAGCCGAAAAGCCCGCCGGGATGTGAACAGCCACAAACCTGCCCCTGGTCATCCCCGGTCAAAGCACCGCTGGCACTTAGGGAAGGGGTACCCCACCGGCAGCAGCCTTCCGCAGTACTGGCACCGGGCGATATAGCCCTCCTTGCCCTTCATCAGGTACTGCATGATCCGGCCTTCCGTGTGTTCCCGCTCCTGCTTAAGCCATTCCTCATCGATCCGCTTGTCAAACCGCTGGGAGAACTGGTAGTAAAGATCCAGCTTCTTATAGTAGGTCTCATACCGCTGCATCTCCATCTTGCGTCTGTCTGTCCCCTTCTCCCGGCGTCTTCCTATGCCATCCTTTTTTGGATGCTCCAGACAGCCGTCTGCCGGATAATTGCGGCAGTATTCCAGCCACTGGCGGACTACCTCCCGGTCCTTCACGTCAATGGGGCAGCTGATCATCTGGTAGAGGACATTCTTGTCCTCAAAGTCCATGATATAGTCCTTGTGGCGCACTGCATAGCCGTACAGACACAGCAGCTCGTCAATGCTGACCTTCTCAAAAGGCGGATCCGCCTTCTGGTCATGCCAGATCTTTAAGATCACGTCCAAAGGCTCCTCCATGCCCAGAAGAATCTGGGGGAAGCCCAGGCTCACCTTCTCGATGGGCTTCTCCTCCACGTCCAGCCTCTCCCGGATATATTCCAGGCCCGCCGGACCCATGGCATTCACATACCCGGTATCATAGATGCCGAAGCGTCCGGCACGGCCCGCGATCTGCTTGATCTCCTGGGCGCTCAAGCCCCTGCGCCGGGTGCCGTCGAACTTCTCCGTCTGGATGAACACGATCCGTCTCACCGGAAGATTCAGCCCCATGCCAATGGCATCTGTAGCTACCACTACCTTCGTCTGGCCGCTGGTGAACAGAGCCATCTGGCGTCTGCGGATCTCCGGCGGCAGGCTTCCGTAGATGACGCTTGTCTCGATCCCCTGCTCCTCCAGGCGTCCGGCCACATCCAGCACGGATTTCTTGGAAAATACCACCAGGGCATCTCCCTCCTGCACATCCTCCGGGAAGGAGAAGCTCTCCTCCTCACAGACCAGGGCGGTCTTGCGCTCATACCGGTGGATCTCGTAGTCATCGCCGCACAGTTCGATCAGATGCCGCACCACCGGCTCGGCTATGGGACTCATACATACATGGATCTCGTCAGCCAGAAGCCCCAGGATAGCCTTGGTCCAGCAGTGCCCCCGGTCAGGATCCGCGGTCATCTGGGCCTCGTCGATAACTGCCACATCGTGATACCGGTAAAAATTGGCCATCTCAATGGTAGACGCAGTGACCCGGCTGTTCTCCTCCCGGATGCATTCCTGGCCGGTCAGCATGGTGCAGGGAACTCCGAAATCCATCATCCGCTCATAGACCTCCAGGGCAAGAAGCCGCAGGGGGCCCAGATAGATTCCGTACTGGGCCTCCTTCAGCCGCTCCAGAGCCTGGAATGTCTTGCCGCTGTTGGTGGGACCGATATGGAGCACAAAATGCCGCTGCATGTTCAGGGCATCCGGGAACTCCATCTCCGGGCGGGACGGAACCAGATCCAGGATCTTGGCCCGGACTACCTGCTGCTCATAGGTGTGAAACAAGTCAAAAAGCGTCTGGCGGCAGATCTCTCCCGGCATCTCCGTCTCCAGCCAGTAGAAGATCCCCTCACCCAGCATCTTCTGCTCCTGGGTGGTCAGCATGCTCAAGTCCAGGCGCACCAGCTCCGGCACCACCTCATGCTTCAAACGGTTCTGAATGGCTTTATTGTGATAGTGGACAGCACCGTAATACAGATTGTGGATCTGCCGGTGATAGTTCTCCAGAATCTCCCTGGTCATCCGGGTGCCCTTGGCACGTTTCAGCGCCCGCACCACGGCAGTCACCCGCTCCGCATAGCCTTTGGTCTTGGCCCCGGGAAGCTTCCGGGTGCGGTTGGCTTCTGTGTATTCCTTGATGTAAAACTCAATTAAAAGTTCTTTCTGGGTCATGATTTTCCTCTTTGTGTAATAAGCTTTGTGACAGACAGCCTGAGTCCCGCCGCACGGCTCCCGGCACGGTGTCCCGCAAAAGCCTGCGGCGGAATGTATCTGGTTCTGGACTCAAATGTCTGATAGAGATTATAACAAGGGATTGAAAGAGAAGCAACCGAAATCTTAATGCCAGTGGGTGATGCTAATAAATAGTAAATACAGCCCCCAGTCCTTCCACTACAAGCTTGTAGCTCCCCGGCTCCAGCGGGCCGAAAATATCCAGATTGTATTGTTTTTCTGTACTTTCGCCGGCAGGAAGTATACAGGCAATATCCGGAAATCCAACATTGCCTTCCATAATCGGCAGGGTGTACCAGGTGCCGTCAATCTGTTTCTGGAGGGAATAGTATTCTCCATAGGTAAATTCTTCTCTGCTGTTATTGTGAATCCTGGCTGTAAGTGTTCCGTCTGCAGCCGCTTCCACAGACAAGGACACTCCGTCTGCACAGTCCGGAATAACCTGTTCCGATTTCAGCATAAACAGAGGATTATATCTGGCCAGACGTCCGGCATTGGGAAACTGAAGTACCGTCATGGTATCCTCATCCCCTTCCATCCGCTCCCATATGGAGGGAAAATCCATGTCTCCATAGTATACGCTTCCGTCATTTTTAAGCCAGACCCCGCCTGACCAGGCCAGGGTAAGATCCCAGCCCTGTGTATCACTGATCCAGATTCCGTAAAAGGGCGGCTCAAGACTATGAAGCGCCTGCTCATCTGCTTCCTTCAGCGGGAACCCATGGATGTGTTTTATGAGTTCCTTTTCCGCGGCGCTGTCATATATGGTTCTTACTTTCACAGTGCTTCCGTCAAACCAGTACACCTGCAGGGCGCTGGTATCCGTGCTGGCATCTCCCAGAAGCAGAGCCTGGTTTTGGGACCGGTTTCTGTCCTGACCGCTTTTCACTGCCCCGAAGACCTGGAACCTGTATGCCAAAAAGGAAATGCCTGCAAGCAGAACCATGGCAGCCGCCACTGCAGCTATGATTCTGCTTTGTTTCGTATTTTGAAATGCCTTCATTTGCCACCTCCAAAAAAGTTTACGGCCTATGACTTATTGCATTCCATTATACAGTGCAGACATTCCCTTGTATAGAAAGAAATTCTGAAGATTTATTACAAAAACCGTTACATCGTAACAGTTCAGATACCCCTTGAACTGTTACGGCATCTGCCCATGAAAATCGCTGCGCGATGGGGCAGATGCCCTCCGGCCACTACGTTTTCGTACGGTCAGCGCAGTGAGTGCGCAGACCTATCTGAACTGTTACGTTAGATCCTAATTCACCCCCCGCTCCGCCAGCCAGCCCTCGATATGATCCGCGATCTCCTGATTCGCTTATTTTCAGGTCTTCATTTCTTATGCCTTCATTATAAGCAAGAGGAGGCCTGACAGGAAGTTTCCATTTGTTTTCAGGTTTATACCCCAGGGTTATATCTGCCCTTTCCTATTCTTCTGCCACATCCTCAAATCCCAGCTTCCACTGGATAATAAAGGTCACTGCAAATGCAATCGCCGCGGCGATCAGGGCGTTGATCACATTGCTGGAATCAGGCCCCACATACAGACCGATTGCGGCCAGTCCGGCGCCGCCGCCTCCAAACCGCTGTACTCCGGTGATTCCTGCATACAGGCCGCCCAGGCCGCCGCCTATGGTGGTGGCAATCAGGGGTTTGCGCAGACGCAGATTCACACCAAACAGGGCAGGCTCTGTGACGCCCAGAAGGGCAGTCACACCGCTGGAGATGGAGAGCTGACGGAATTCCTTGTTCTTTGTCTTCATGGCTACACAGAGGGCTGCCGCTCCCTGGGCGATATTGGAGGGCAGATTGCCGGGGCCGATGACAGTCTCATACCCCAGGGTAGCCAGGGAGTTCACGTAAGCCGGAAGCAGGCTGTAATGCATACCGGTCATGACCAGGAATGGCATGAAGGCGCCGATCACTGTAGGCAGAATCCACGGAGCGATCTTCTCGATGGAAAGCAGGACAGATACCAGACCGTCACCGATGATGCTGCCAATTGGCCCCAGCACCACCAGGGCCAGGGGAGCCATGATGAGAATGGTCAGCAGGGGCCTTGCGATGAACTTGATCACAGCCGGTGTGATCTTCTCCACGAATTTCTCCACATAAGACAATACAAATACGATCAGAATAATCGGAATCACCGAGGAGGAATAAGTGACCATCCTCACGGGTATACCCAGAACCCTGATAATGTCACCGCTGCTTCCCAGGGCCGAAAAGTTCGGATGCAGAAGAATGGCGCCCATGAGCATGGCCATCTGCATATTGCAGCCGAATTTCCTTGCGGCAGAGGCAGCCAGAAAGACAGGCAGGAAATAATAGGACGCATCTGCAATAAAGTTCAGGAAATAGTAGAGATTTCCACTTTTATCGATCAGACTGAACAAGGTCAGGATCGACAGCAGCGCCTTCACCATACCGGCTCCGGCGATCAGGGGCATGATGGGTGAGAAAATACCGGCCAGGGTATCCAGAACCAGATTCAATCCTGTTTTCTTCTCCTTCTCCGGCTCCGGCGCCCCTTTTGCCGCCGGTCCGCCAAAACTCCCCAGCTTCTGGACCTCTGCAAAGACCACCGGCACCTCCTGGCCGATGATCACCTGGAACTGACCGCCCTTATTCACTACGCCCAGGACTCCGGGGATCTGCTTTACCTTTTCCTCATCCACGCCTTCCATGGAATGCAGGCTGAACCGCAGCCTGGTCACGCAGTGGGTGAGATTCTGTACATTTTTCTCTCCGCCAACCTCCTGCAATATTTTTTCCGCTGTTACCTTCGCATTCATCTTTTTACCTCCATGATTAAGTTCCATTTCCTATACCAGACATGTATACCATCCGGCAGCACCTCCTGCCAGAAACGCTGCCGTACCCTCCACCTGGAAAACGGTCATTCCAGGCCGGATGTATCTGCTCCATTAGTTGCCAGTACCTTCTTATACCATGCAAATGATTTCTTTCTGGAACGTTTCAGGCTCCCTTTTCCCTCATCGTCCTTATCCACATAGATAAAACCATAACGCTTGCGCATCTCCCCGGTGCCCACGGAGATAATGTCAATGGGGCCCCAGCAGGTGTATCCGATCACGTCCACATGATCCAGCTCCATGGCCTGTTTCAGGGCCTCGATGTGGTCTCCCAGGAATTTGATCCGGTAATCATCCTGGACGGAGCCGTCCGCCTCCACCTTGTCAATGGCGCCCAGCCCGTTCTCCACCACGAAGAGGGGCATCTGGTAGCGGTCATACAGCTCATTCAGCGCGATCCTCAGCCCCATGGGATCAATGGGCCAGTCCCAGTCATTCCGTTCCAGATAGGGGTTGGCCCGTTCCACCTTGAGACTGCTGCCGTCCTCGCTGGAAGCTGTGGAGGAGAAATAATAGCTGAAGGCTATATAGTCCACAGTACCTGCCTTCAGGATCTCCAGATCCTCTGCCGGCGGTTCAAAAGTCACGCCCAGTCGCTGCAGCTGGGCAGTGCAGAGATTGGTGTAATACCCGCGGCACATAACATCCGTATAGTAATAATTGGGCATCATATGGTACCGTCTTGCCATCACATCCTCCGGACGGCAGGTTCTGGCATAGGTGGTGGGATACTGGATCATACAGCCGATCTTAAAGTCCGGGTTGATCTCATGGCCTGCCAGAACTGCCCTTGCGCCTGCCACGAACATATTGTGGCTGGCCAGTACCTTCACCGCCTCCGGATTCTCCCCCGGCTGATAGCGGATTCCCGCCTGGTGGTAGGGCTCCCTCTGGTTCATGGTCTCATTGATCTCGTTGAAGGTCATCCAGTATTTCACCTTATCCTTATAACGGGAAAATACGGTGCGGCAGTAATGCTCAAAGAATCCGATCAGTTCCCTGTTCCTCCAGGAACCGTACTTCTGCACCAGGGCCAGGGGAGTCTCGTAATGGGAAAGAGTCACCACTGGCTGGATTCCCTTTTCCAGCAAAGCGTCAAATACACGGTCATAGAATTCCAGGCCCGCCTCATTGGGCTCTGCCTCATCTCCCACAGGGAAGATCCGCGGCCAGTTGATGGACATCCGGAAGCACTTAAACCCCATCTCTGCATAAAGATCAATGTCCTCCTGGTAACGGTGGTAGAAGTCAATACCCTCGTGGCTGGGATAGTAGCAGCCGGACCTTACCTCCTCATGAATGGGTCTTGGCACTCCGTGACGGGAGCCCTGCTCCACATCGGCAATGCTTAAACCCTTTCCATCCTCCAAAAACGCGCCCTCCATCTGATTGGCAGCCGTAGCGCCGCCCCATAAAAAACCATCTCTCAGCCTCATATTTTTTGCCCTCCTTTCTTGTTGTGCAAAACCGCAGCAGCCCTGTTGTGCTTCTCAGAACCTGCCCCGCTCCCCTCTGCGGGATAACTGTTCTGCCTCTGTGGGATAACTGTTCTGCCCCTGCGGGATAACTGTTCTGTCCCTGCGGGATAACTGTTCTGTCCCTGCCTGAACATTTTCTCTCCTGGTTCTGTTCTGCTGTCTGCCTTATGTCTGGGATTATAATTGAGAATTTCAGAAAACAAAATAAGAAGGGCCGATTTCAAAACAGTGTTTCATGAATCCCGGCAAAAATAAAACGGATTCATAAAACACTGTTTCAAAACCGGCCCTTTTTCGGATATGGAGCCTCTACAATTCTTTCTTTTCTTCCGTCTCTTCCCCCATAATGACGGAATTGAAGGACTTCCGGAATTTCTCCAGCATCCGGGTCTTGTCCTGCTTGTTCTGGTAATGTCTTTCATAATCCTGGAGAAAATACGCAGAATACAGAATGTCCAGCAGCAGGCTCACAGACAGATGGGAACTGAAATCTCCCAGATTCTGGAACATGCTCTCACGGGTGGACTGGGTCAGCTTGCATGTGGCATATCTGGTAAGGGAATTCTCCCCAAAGGAGGTGATGGCAATCACTGGTACATGGCGCTTTTTGCATTCTGCCGCGATCTGGAGCATCTTCCTGGTCTCTCCGGAATAGGAGATGATGACTGCCGCATCCTTCACCGACAGGCAGCCTGCCTCATAGAGCTGGTAATTCAGATTGCTGGAGATGGTGACCCGCTTTCCGATCTTGAGCATCTTCTCCCGGAAGCATTCTGCCTGGTTGATGGCGGTTCCCATGGAGTAGATGCACACATTCTCGCTGGCCCGCAGGATCCGTACCGCCTTCTGAAGCACATCGTTTTGCAGGAGAGATAAGGTATCCCGTGTCACCTCCTCATAGAGCTGGGCCATGCGGTTGGCGGCCTTCATCAGGCTGTCCCCTTTTGCAAAGGGGAAATTCACATCCACCGCTCCCGGCTGCTGATCCAGATACCGGATCTCCGCCAGGAACTGCTCCTTAAAGTCATCAAAGCCCGCAAAACCCAGACGCTTGCACATCCGCACAATAGTTGCCGGGGATGTGTAAGTGGCTTCCGCCAGACTACGGGAGGAGTATTTCTTCAGGTTCTCCCCTTCCCGGAGGAAAAAGTCTGCAAGCTCCTCCTCCGTCTTTGACATGATATCCTTCAGCCTGAGTCTCTCTGTGATCAGCATCCCTGGACTCCTTTCTCGTCTTTTCTCCGGCTCTCTCCGGGGACAGAGTGGGGCAACCGCTTATAACGAGGTTAAATGGCAACAGCCGTTCAGAATTGGCAACAGTTCAGATCCCCCTTGAACTGTTACCAGAATTGTCCAAACGGCTGCCAGCACTCATAAAGTGACGGAGAGCTTTCCTGCATATCCGTTTCACTCATCAAACACAATAATCTTCCCCGGATTCAAGATCAGCTTCTCGTCAAAGGCCAGCTTGATGGACTGGTACAGCTTATACATCCGCTCCCCCACAAAGGGCTTCAGATACTCCAGACGCCCGTTTCCGATGCCGTGCTCTCCGGAAAGCTGGCCGCCGAAGGCCTTGGAGGTGGCGTAAAGCTCCTGTAAGCAGGCCCTGGTACCATTTAACCAGTCCTCATCGCTCATGCCCTCGCCCCGGAGCATTTCCGTATGGATATTGCCGTCCCCGGCGTGGCCGCAGGGCTCTACCCGGATGTTGTACTTCTGTCCGATGGCCTTGGCGATCCGCACATACTCGGCGATCCGGGAGCGTGGAACCACCACGTCACATTCCTCCTGGGCAATGCTCTCGGCCTTCATTCCCTCCAAAATAGCGCCCCGCACCGACCAGATGGAGGCGATCCGTTCCGGCGTGTCCGCCACATAGACATCCAGAGCCCCGGAGGCCAGAGCAGCTTCTGCCGCCTCGTCGCAGGCATTGACCAGCTCCTGCTCACTGCCTGCGTCGTACATGACAATCAGCACAGCCTCCCCCTCCTTTACCGGCAGCATCTTGTGGAGATTGCGTTCTACAATGTCGATCAGTTCCCGCTCTAAAAACTCAATGGCCGTAGGCACCGCAGAAAGCTTCAAAAGCTCCGGCACCAGATCAATGCAGGAGGCCAGGTCCGCGTAAGGCATCACCAGGGTCCGGGTGAACTTTGGCATGGGCATCGGCTTTAAGGTCACCTCTGTCAGCACGCAGAGGGTTCCCTCAGACCCAATCACCAGGTCCTTAATATCGTATCCTGTGGTATTCTTCACCACATTGGAGGAGAACTGCACAACAGAGCCGTCAGGCAGCACCGCCTCGATACAGCGGACGAAGTCCCGGGTCAAACCGTAGCGCACCGCCCGCATCCCCCCTGCATTGGTGATCACATTACCGCCGATGGAGGCAGTCCGCTCGCCGGGATCCGGCGGATAGAAGAGGCCCTCAGCCGCTGCCGCGGCCGCCACATCCGCCAGCAGCATCCCCGGCTGGGCGGTGATGGTCATATTGGCCTTGTCCAGACAGACCAGCTTGTTCATCTTCATGACCGACATCATGATGCCGCCGTATTTACAGTTGGCGCCCCCTGCCAGACCGGTGCCTGCTCCCCGGACCACTACCGGGATGTTCTGGTCATAGGCGTATTTCATGATCCCGGATACCTCTTCCTTGTCCAGAACCTCCACAAAAAGCTCTGGCGGGAATACGCCGTATTCCGGCATCTCGTCATGATAATACTCCCGCTCAATCTCCGCCCCCACCTTCACACGCGCCGGTGCCGTGATGGCGCGGATGGCATCAAAATCTTCTTCTGTCATTTTCTTATATGGAAATGGCATGTCACTCACCGCCCTTTCTGGATTTCATCTCCTGGATCATCGCCGGAAGCACCTCATACAGATCGTCCTGGACACAGATGCTGGCCAGCTTAAAGATCGGCGCCTCCGGGTCATTGTTGACCGCCACAATGCATTCGGAACCATTCATGCAGGCGGTGAACTGGATCGCCCCGGATACTCCGAAGGTCATAATCAGCTTAGGCTTCACCGTCCGTCCGGAAAGGCCGATCTGGTGGGCCGTATCCCCATAGCCGCTCTCCACCATAGGCCTGGTGAAGCAGAGCTGCCCGCCCATTAAGTCAGCCAGCTCCTTTAACTGATCCAGGGCTTTCACGGCGCCTCTTCCGGCCACGATCAGCACATCCTCTTCCTCGATGGATTTCTCATGCTCCAGAACCTGGGCAGACAGCACCTCGATGCTGGACTTAACCATCAGATCCGTCACCGGACACAAGGTCACTTTGCCGGAAGGATCCGCCACCTTCTCTGCCCTGTCCATGACCTTATAACGGACCGTGGCAAACTGGGGCCGGGAATTGGCGATGAGGATCTGGGCCATGATATTGCCCCCAAAGGCAGGCCGGATCTGCACCAGGTCGGTATTGGATTTCATCTCCAGCTTCGTACAGTCGGCAGTAAGCCCTGTGTGGAACCGGGTGGAAAGACGCGGCGCCAGGGACCGGCCCAGGGAGGTGCCGCCTACCAGCACCACAGAAGGCTTCAGGCTGGAGATACAGTCTGCCACCGCATCCGTGTAGCAGTCCGCCTTGAAACCGGCAAAGCCGGCATGCTCATATACAAATACCTCCCTGACCCCATACTGCAAAAGCTTCCTGGCATTGTCCGCCGTACCCTCCGGGCCTGCCATCACCGCATAGACCTGGTAGTTCACCGGGGCTGCCAGCTTCCTGGCCTCTCCGATCAGCTCATAGACCACCGGATGAATCTCTCCCCGCTCCTGCTCGGCGTAGACCAGGATGCCGTTCCATTTGCTCTTGTCCTCTTTCCTGGCCTTCTGTTCAAAATACAATGCCTGGTTCGGGCACTCCCGGACACAGATACGGCACATCCGGCAGTTCTCATTAAGCTCGATCCCATGCTCTCCCATGGAAATGGCTCCAAAAGGACATTTCTCGATGCACAGTCCGCAAAGACTGCATTTATCCGCACTAAATTTTAAAAAGTCCATAGTTGCTTCCCCTTCTATCAAATCGTTCATAATTCGTTCCAATGTATTATTCCTGACCCGGTCAGGCAGGAGCTATATGTACTTTCGCTCCTGCAGCATAGCCATGACCTGGCTGGCCTTTTCTCCCGGAGTGCCTTCCACATAGACATTGGAAGCCATGACCTCCGGGGCAAAGATCCGCTCCACACTGGTCGGGGAACCCACCACGCCGAAACGGCTCAGATCCTTCTTCCCCAGATCCTCAAAGCACAGAGTCCGGATGCTCCGCCCCTCTGTCTTCTTTAACATCCTGTAAGAGGGAAGCCGGGGCACACAAATATCCTGGTCCACGGTGACCAGACAGGGATAATGCATCCGTGATACCTGGGTCACGCTTCCAAAATTCTGCCTCAGGGTAATCTGCTCCCCATCCACAGACTCAACAGCCCCCACCCATGCGCAGTGGGGAATATGCATATGCTCTGCAATAGCCGGACCAATCTGGGCGGTATCCCCGTCTGTGGTCTGGCGTCCACAGATGATCAGATCCGCACCGCCCAGGGTCCTGATCCCCTGGGCCAGGGTATAGGAGGTCGCCAGCACATCAGAGCCCGCGAACTTCCTGTCGCTTAAGATCACACCTTCATCTGCTCCCATACTATATGCGTCCCGGATCATGGCCTCGGCCTGGGGCGGCCCCATGGTCAGGACTGTCACGGTTCCTCCCACCTGCTCCCGGATCCTGAGCGCACATTCCAGCGCGTACAGATCGTAGGGATTGGTCCGGGCGCTCTGCCCGGAACGCTTCAGATTGCCGGTTTCCGGATCAATGTCCACCTTCTGGGTGGCGGGAACCTGCTTCATACATACGATTATTTTCATGAATCTTTCCTGCCTTCCTTGTGTTGTTTGCAGCCCAGACGGAATCTGATGGGCTGCAATACGCTTACCTGATTATATCAGTAATTGCCGGGAAAGTCTATAGCTGTTTAAAGCTTTAAAGCGCGAACGTGATATAGCTGTAACAGTTCAGACAGGTCTGCGCGTTCACCGCGCTGACCGTAAGAATACGTAGCGGTCGCGGGCATACGGCCCTCTACATTCCATTTCGGTCGGTCCCTAACAGGCGTCACTGGCGCCTGGGACCGCGAAGCGATTCCAAATGGCCGTATGCCGTAACAGTTCAAGGGGTATCTGAACTGTTACATATAGGGTTACTATTCATGGGGTGGTTGTTCCGAGGGGTACGCTTTGGAAAAGGTTGATTTACTCTCAACGAAGGCGTATACTAACAAGGGTATGTGTATACATGTGACAGTTCAATGGGGAACCTGAACGGTTACATATGCACACCGTTCCTACAACCCATCAGTGAACAAGGAGATAACGCATGATAACTTACAACAATCTTTACGACAACGGAAACATGAAACTGGTCGCTTCCCTGGGCTGTGTCAAAGTATTTGAGCACCAGCGGGATTTAAGTGTGACCCCCTCCTCCGCCATGGCTGCCTACTATGCCTCTGAGATGAATGTGCGCAAACGCCAGGTGCTGATTGAGCTCAACGGCAACAGCTTCACGGTCCAGGCCGGGGCCATGCAATGGACAGCCGGGGCTGTGTCCATGACCTCCGGCATCAAGAGCGTGGGCGACTTCCTCGGGAAGGCTATTACATCCAAAGTGACAAAGGAATCCGCAGCCAAGCCAGAATACCAGGGCAATGGTCTGGTTATGCTTGAGCCGACCTACAAACATATTCTTCTGGAAGATCTTTCCCAGTGGGGAAGCATGGTCCTGGAGGACGGCTTGTTCCTGGCCTGCGATTCCCGGATCCGGCAAAATGTAGTAGCCAGAACCACCCTCTCCTCCGCTGTGGCTGGAAAGGAAGGTCTGTTCAATCTGTGCCTGACCGGTAACGGCATCGCCGTGCTGGAAAGCCCGGTTCCCAGGGATGAATTGATCGAATTCGATATCAAAGACGATGAAGTAAAAATTGACGGAAACATGGCCATCGCATGGTCCAACACCCTGAAATTCACTGTGGAACGCTCCTCCAAATCTCTGGTCGGGTCAGCTGTGTCCGGCGAAGGACTGGTGAATGTGTACCGGGGGACCGGGAAGCTTTTGATGGCGCCGACGATGTAGAAGAAGAAAGTTTTTTATGATCAGTATAGACCAGGAGACAGTGACGACCCTTGCGGAGGTTCTCTCCACTGCAAGGGTCATCTGGCACCAGCAGAGCCGCCAGACAACGGCCGTCAGGCCCTATACCCGCAAGCCCATGGTTCACAAGGGCCCGCGGCAGGTTGGAAAAACCTGGCTGATGAAAGGATTTGGCAAACAGCCTTACAAAAACTTCGTTTATCTCAATTTTGATGAAGAAGATGCTTTAAAATCCATCTTTGAATCCAACAAGAATCCCCAACGGATCATCGAACTTCCGACCCTGATTGCGGGGCAGCGGATTCAGCCGGAAGATACGCTGATTATCTTTGATGATTTTCCAGATGCGGGAGCTGCTTTGAGGGCTATGTCTCCAGCACTGGTGACCTCCATCAGCTGGCTCCTTTACAGAAAATCCCAGACCACTATCCCAAATTCATCCTGCCCCCGGATGAGGATCCGGAGGCGGATTTTCTTCTCAGACCGGTTATGGTGACACATGCCGTCACCAGCTCAGCAGCCGGAAAAGCCAGCCAGATGCCGGTCATTCCAAGAAATGCTGGCAGGAGGAAGGCAAAGGCCACGATTGCCACGAAACCGCGCATCAGAGAGGCGGCAAAGGCCCATTCGGACTGGGCGGTGGCGCCAAGATAACCGATGCCTGTGATATTGAAGCCTGCAAACAGAAAGCCGGTGAAGTAGAGCCTGAGTCCTATATGGGCATAGGCAGCCAGACTGGCGGAATGACCACTGTTAAACAAAGCGGTCAGCCGGACAGCGCTGAGATTGATAATGACAAGCACCAGCACAGCCAAAGCGAAGGCTGTTCCTATGCCCAGATGAAGAACCTGCTTTAAATGCTTTTCTTCCTTCTCCCCATAATAGCTGCTGACCAGGGGCTGGGAGCCATTGCTGATGCCGTTGAAAATGGCGTTGGCCACCAGGGACACATTGGCCACCACGCCATAAGCCGCTACCCCCACATTGCCCGCCAGTCCCAGGATGACAAAGTTGAATACAGCTGTAGTCACGCCTGATGAGATTTCCCCCACAAAACCGGCAATCCCCAGCCGGCAGACCTCATACAATTTTCCTATGGAGAGGCGTGACGGACGAAAAACCAGCGTGTTCTTCCTGGAAAGAAAATGCAGACTGCACACGGATGTACCGATCACCGGAGACAGACCGGTAGCCAGGGCCGCTCCCATCATCCCCATTCCCAGGGGAAACATGAACAGATAGTCCAGGAACACGTTGGAAATGCTGCTTGTGAGGACTGCTGCCATAGCCAGGGACGGATCACCGTCATTGCGTACAAAGGCACTGACGATAAAATTCAGCATGAAAAACGGGGCAAACAGCATAAAGGTCCGGGTATAGGACCTTCCTACTGCCACGATCCCTGCATCGCCTCCCATGATCTCCATTACCTTATCCGGTGCAAACCCGCCGGCCAGCATAAAGAAGGCGCCCAGTACAAAGGCCCACATAACTGCCCGGAAGAAATAGCTGTCTGCATCTTCATTTCCCTGGGCACGGAGGATGCTGAAACGGATGGCAGATCCCACCCCCAGCATAGTCCCAACCGCATAAATAAAGCTGTAGACAGGGAGCACCAGATTCAGCGCCGTGATCCCGTCTGCGCCTGCTGCAGCAGATATAAAAAGGGTATCTGCCAGAATATAAAAAGACGTCCCCATAGTTCCCAGGACATTCAGGGAAACATAGCGGGCAAACTGTTTTCCCACAGATTGTTTGTTCATATTCTTTTCTACCTCACAATCAAAATCTCATTGTCAAAACCTGGGATTTATTCTATACTATTATTTAAAAAATGAAAAGAGGGAATGATCATGAAATTCAGAGCTGTAGGTATCTATGATGCCAGGACCCTGGGTATCCCCCAGATGATGATCCTGGGACTCCAGCATATGTTCGCCATGTTTGGCGCGACGATCCTGGTGCCGATTCTTGTCAATTCTTATTTTCAGGGGGAAGGGCTTTCCATCCAGGTAACCCTGTTCTGTGCCGGCTTTGGCACCCTGCTATTCCACGTACTCACCAAAATGAAGGTTCCGGCATTCCTTGGCTCCTCCTTTGCTTTTCTGGGAGGCTTTTCCACTGTGGCCGAACTGGACACGGGAATCTTCGCGGGCATGAGCTACGGGGAGAAACTGCCCTACGCCTGCGGCGGCGTGGTGGTGGCCGGGGCCCTTTACCTGGTACTGGCCCTGATCATCAAGGTCATCGGTGTCAAGCGGGTCATGCGTTACCTGCCTCCGGTGGTCACCGGCCCCATCGTCATCTGTATCGGCCTTAGTCTGGCTCCCTCCGCCATAGGCAATGCATCCCAGAACTGGCTTCTGGCCCTGATTGCCCTGGGAACCGTCATTGTCTTCAATATCTGGGGCATGGGCATGTTCCGCATCATTCCCATCCTTATGGGCATCATCATCTCCTATGTGGCTGCCCTGATCATGAATGCCGCGGGCATGACCAATGCGGACGGAAGCGCCATCCTGAACTTTGCAGGGGCTGCCAGCGCTCCCCTGATCGGTGTCCCGGATTTCTTTGTCTGCAAATTCAACATCACGGCAGTCCTTGCCATGGCCCCCATTGCTATCGCCTCCATGATGGAGCATATCGGTGACATGTCGGCCATCTCCGCAACCGTGGATGACAACTTTATCGAGGATCCCGGCCTGCATCTTTCCCTGCTGGGCGACGGTCTGGCTACCATGCTCTCCGCTATTATCGGCGGCCCCGCCAACACTACCTATGGGGAGAATACCAGCGTCCTGGCCCTCAGCCGTGTCTATGACCCCCGGGTCATCCGACTGGCCGCCGTCTATGCCATCATCCTCAGCTTCATTCCCAAGATGGCCGAGCTGATCGGCTCCCTGCCTTCTGCTATCATCGGCGGTATCAGCTTCATCCTCTACGGCATGATTTCAGCTGTAGGTATCCGGAATGTGGTGGAAAACAAGGTGGATCTGACCATCCCCCGCAACCTGATCATCGTGGCTGTGATCCTGGTCTGCGGCCTGGGCTTCTCCGGCGGTCTGACCTTCACCGTGGCGGGAACCTCCATCACCCTCACCAGTCTGGCCCTGGCCGCGATCATGGGAATCCTCCTGAATGCCGTTCTGCCGGGGAATGAATATGTGTGGGGGGAGAAGAAGGACGAATAAGACTTTACACACGTTCCAAATGAAATTATATAAACCCTACAGAAAACGTGTCACAGACACGTTTTCTGTAATGATTTGTTCCGTTTTTCATTTATCTGTTAATTCCCGCCCTCCTTCTGATTCTCCAGATGGGCCTTATACTTTCTTCCTATCCCTGCCGATGAGTCCATAATCGACCCCCGCCGGATAATATCCGCCCCAAACCGTCCACGCAGAAGATCCACGGTCTTGTCAAGCTGCTTCTCCTTCTCCCTGCGCTCGTCCCGGAAGAGGGAGAGCTGTTCTGCCTCCCCATGGCTTAAGGCTGTCAGGGAAATGCCCAGAAGCCGCAGCGGAGTTCGCCTGTCCCACAGCTCCCTGAACAGGGATTCCGCCACAGAAAATACCTCCCCGGTAATATCTGTCGGCTCTTCCAGCCTGCGCTGGTGGGAACGGTCCTTGAACTGCGTGGACCGGATCGTGACGGAAATACACCCGGCCCTGGCTCCATCTGCCCGCATACGGAAGGTCACACTGTCCGCCAGTTCCAGAAGGATCTTGTGGGCCTGCTCTGCGGTAGTCACATTCTCCTCCAGGGTGGTGGAGACGCTGTAGCCCTTGGCCTCTGCCGCCTCTGCCGTCACCGGAGAATCATCCAGGCCATTGGCATAGTGATGAAGCTGGCGGCCCAGCTTACTGCCCACCGCAGACTGGAGCAGCCCTTCACTGCAGGCGGCCAGATCCCCGATGGTTCTGACTGAAAGCTTTGCCAGTGCCCGGACTGTGGATTCCCCGACCCCCAGCAGTTCTCCCACCGGAAGGGGCCAGAGCTTTGCCGGAATCTCATCGGCAAACAATGTATGAACCTTGTCCGGCTTCTCGAAGTCTCCTGCCATCTTGGCCAGCAGCTTATTTGGCCCGATACCGATATTGACGGTAAAACCCAGAGTGTCGCGGATCTTGTCCTTGATCTCACAAGCCGCAGCCACCGGATCCGGATACAGCTTATGGGTTCCGGTCATATCCAGAAAGCATTCATCGATGGAGAATTTCTCCACCACCGGGGCATACTGGCGGCAGATATCCATGAAAGCAAGGGAATATTTCTCATACAACCGGAAATCCGAAGGGACGATCAGGAGCTGGGGACATTTGCGCAGAGCCAGGGAAACCGGCTCTCCGGTACGGATCCCGTACTTTTTCGCCGGGATAGACTTGGCTGTGACAATACTGGTACGCTTTGCCGGATCCCCGCCCACGCAGGAAGGGATCATACGGATATCCGGCTTTCCCTCCTCCACCATCTTTGTGGCCGTCCAGGACAGGAAGGCACTGTTTACATCCACATGAAATATCAGCCGCTGTGTCTCCATTTTCCTTGCCGCACTCCTTCCTGCTCCGGACGAGCCGGAGCCAATATCCCTGCATTAATCCACATTCCTGATAAACACATAAGTATCCTGCAATGACAGTTCTTCATGATAGCAGTAGCCCAGCTCTGTGAACTCCTTCAGCTTCTCCAGCTCTGCATCCAGTATTCCGGATCCACATGCCGCAATCCCCTTATCCGGCGCAGCTTCCGTTTCTGTCTGTTCTTTCACGCGGTCTTCTCCAGCCCTGTCTCCAGTCCCCTCTGCCCCAATCTGGCGTCCTGCCATATACCGGACCATCTCTCCTCTGGCCATTTTGGCCATAGTCCCTTTCTGAATAACCTTCCCGTCCTTAAGTTCGCCGAATACGCAGGTCAGGAACCGGTCCCCTGGCCGTAGATAAGACTCTATGCATCTGGAATACTCTTTGGAAGCCAGGTTTACCACCACCCGGTCCTGGTCCATCACAGCTTCATACAGCCGGCGGCCCCAGTATTCATACAGATCCTTCGTCCCCGCCACCGCTGCCCTGGCCTGCATCTCCAGCCGGTAGGGTGTCACCCCGTCCAGAGGCCGGAGCACTCCGTAAAAACCGGAAAGAATCCGCACGTGCTCCTGCACATAGGCAAACTCCTGGTCCGTAAAAACCGAGGGGGCCATATACCGGTACTGGATCCCTTCATAGGACAGCACCGCCGGAGTCAGATTCTTTCGAAGCTGCATATTCTGGTACCGTTCAAAATTCAGACTTGCAATCTGGTCATTGCACCTCCACAAGGCCTTTGCTGACGGGTAGTCCAGCTTTCGCATCCAGTGGAGAAGCTTTTCGGCATCTTCAAGAAACTGTGGGAATCCTGCTGCCGGATATGTATCCGTATCTATGTTCATCTTTTTTGCAGGTGAAATGATAATCTTCATAAAAATCTCCATTCCGCCGCCTTTGGCTGGCAGCACAAATAGTAATGAAAATTCTACTTTCTTTCACACTACCCTCCGTACGCCAGCTATTGACATACTGCCAGATGGCAGCTGTATGACAGCCCCACCCAATATACCTGATTCCGGTCATCTCTGACATTGGGATTCAGACCAGAAATCACTCGTAATCCACCTTCATAAGGCACAGCCCCCTGGCCGGAGCCGTAAAGCCTGCCATAGAACGGTTCTTTGCCTCAATCAGCTCCGGCATACTCTCCGGTGTCCGCTTTCCATATCCCACTTCCAGCAGCGTCCCCGAAAGGATCCTCACCATATGCTGCAAAAATCCCGTTCCGTGGAAGGTCATATTCAGGTAGGATTCTTTCTGCACGATCCGGATACTGTCTACCTTGCGCACAGTGGATTTCTTCATCCTGGGATTGCTGCAGAAGCTTGCAAAATCATGGGTTCCCATAAGATATTCCGCAGCCTGCTGCATCCGCTTCACATCCGGCACGCGATCTGTGACATAGACATATTTCCGGTTGAACACAGGCTTGAGGGCTCCCACATAGCAGGTGTAGCAGTAGGTTTTTCCCAGTGCATTATAGCGGCTGTGGAACCGGTCCGAGGCCTCCCTCACCTCCCGGACGCAGATATCATCCGGCAGATAGCGGTTCATATATTCCAGGATCCCTTCCGGCTCCAGCTCCGTATCCATATGGGCATTGGCCACCATCCCCTTGGCATGGACACCTGCGTCGGTCCGGCCTGCCCCGATCACCTCCACCTCTGCTCCGGTCATGGCAGATAAAACACTCTCCAGCTTTCCCTGAATCGTCAGCTCCTGGTCCGGCTGGTGCTCCCAGCCAAAATAACGGCTGCCGTCATAGGCAATGGTGAATTTGTAATTTTTCCTCATAATTGCTCCCTTCAGATACCCTTCTCCACGAATTCCCTGGCCAGCTCCTCAGCCTCCTGCATTGTGTTCTTCCATCCATCCTTTTTAAGATCCACACGCCAGCCCCGGACCTCCCAGGTCACACAGACTCCCTCTTTTTCCAGAAGCAGCTTCTGCTCCTTGGGATAATCGAAAGAAGCCGCCCCGCTTAGCACTCCGCTGGCATTGACGATTCTATGGGCCGGAACCTCCTCCCCGGCCAGTCCGCACCTCAGTGCATATCCCACCTGCCGGGCATTCTTCGGCTTCCCACATAAGAGGGCAATCTGCCCATAGGTTGCCGCCTTCCCATAAGGAATCCGGGCACAGACTGTCTGAATACGTGCGTAAAAATCCATGGTTTCATCCCCCTTTAAGCCTTCAGATGCCCTTAAACCGCTGCCATCCCTTTTCTACATAAATATACCCTCAAACCCCTATAAAGTCAAATATCCCGCAGCAATCTGCGGAATATTTGACCCTCGCGGCATTCCAAATGCTCGTGCGAGCACGGCACCTGGCTACGAATTCCCGGGCCGCGGATATCAGCTTCTCCCTTGTGTCCTCGGGAACCTGATTCCCTTGTGCGCACTTTTTAGCGTGATAATCACGTTCTTCCTTTTCTCCATTCCCATGGCCCTGGACAATTTCATCATACAGTTTTCCATATGCCTCCACCAGTATCACAGCTCTCTCCTTCAAAGTGTACCTCCAATATTCCGGATGGCCGGTGGACATTTCCTTATTAAAAATGCTTAATGCTTTTGTTTTGCCACCATGGAACAGACTTTTTCACAGCCCGCTGTTTTCAAATATTACAAACTCCCTTTACCGCCCATCAGAACCGACCAGTATCCCTGCATGCGGTCCAGGGTTACAGTGACCTGCTCTGATACGGCCTGCCGGATTCCCTTGTTACTGCTGTCTTCGGACGCATAGTCCACAAGGGCATTCTCCAACTTCTTCCACATGTCATCCCACCCCGAACTTCGCTGCTTTAACTGCTCCAGCAGGGCGGAGATGTCCTGTTTATACCGGTTTTCCTCTTCGCCGGTGTGGGAAACACCACCCAGATGGCGGTTTGC
>Ga0137308_100651_pt1 | contig 50371 bp, 49 predicted proteins | sample Inofrocosms_June_FD_97181 | JGI IMG/M metagenome (GOLD analysis project Ga0137308, IMG submission 97181) | Mouse cecal microbial communities from Vienna, Austria - N-Acetylneuraminic and N-Acetylglucosamine D2O microcosms_June | ecosystem: Host-associated > Mammals > Digestive system > Large...
ACATTTGGTAGACGGGGTACGGCGACCGCTGCCTCACAGACAAAACCGCCCCCCGGCACGAGCCGGGGGGCGGTTGAGCTTATTTACTCAGAAGAACTTTTTCACGCCGTCGGGGGCGAGGGATGCGTCGTCGCTGATGGTGATGGTGAACTTGATGTTATGCCGCTCGGCAAACTTGTTCAGCCAGTCCAGGAATTTCTCTGTCTCATGGTCGCACTCGCCGCCCACGATCTTGGTAAGGCTGTCGATGAAGATGTGGGTAATGTCGTAGTTGCCGGCGTACATGCCGCTGATAAAGCCCTTCAGGGCGGTGTAGTCGGCGATATCGTACTCGCTGGCCTCCACCAGGCGGATGTGGTAATGGATGTCGAAGGTCAGCTTGTTGCCTTTCTCAATGCAGACCACATTGCCGTGCTCGGTCTGGACGGCGTTGTTAATCATCTCGATCACATTCTTGGTCTTGCCGGAGCCCTTCTTGCCCATGATAACGCGAATCATGTGTATCACTCCTTATCGATTTGACATCGGGGGCGTGCCCTCTGTTTAAGTATACTTTACCATATCCCGGCGGTTTTTTCAACTAAAATAATTGTGAATTTTTTTTGTGAAAAAGACTCATATTTTCTCGTTGACAATATATTGGAAATGTGATAATTTATAATATGTAAGAAAATGGTCAAGCAAGTTTAAAAAGAAAAGGAGTTTTGTTTATGAAAAAATCATTGTTCACACTTATCCTCAGCGTTACTATGCTTTTTATGTCTTTTGTTCCTTCATTTGCCGTTACCAGTGAAGAAAATGCAATACAATGCGATGAAATCAATTTTTCAGTATCCGCTTATTTAGTTTCTCCTGAAGGAGAAGTGATTCCTTGTGATGTAGTAAACTATGAATCTCCTCAGCCATTACTAGGTGCAAATATTTGTTCTTTAAATGGAAGTAGCACATACAGTTCAACGATTAAAGTCAAAACAGGCGATAATGCTTATAAGAATCATGGCATTTCTGCCTCTGCAGTAATGACTATGACATGGGAGGATGTTTTTGGAGTTAAAAATATTCTTAAAAGTGTAAAAGGTTACTTTGAAGTAGCTAGTGGAAAATATGTTCCTGGTACTGGGATGTTGTATTGGGGAAGTAGAAATTACGAAATTCCGACCGAGTGTCCAAACTCTAAAAGTATAGGCCAAGATTATGATGTGACGATTAATTATACTTCAGAAGATGAGTTCGATGGAACGTTATGGGCTCGTGCTAACTGTAGAGTATATTCTTATGAAACAAAAAAGGATTATGTATTGTATGTCGAAGTTTGTCCGAACTATTTTGATTGAAAAGTCAAGACAAGCATGTATCAAATAATTATATTACTCTCTCTATTTTAGAGAGAGTTTATTTTGAAATATCTTGATAGGGAGAAGACACAGTGGCAGCCATATATTACTTTTTGTACTATATTTTTTTGTTGCTTGGTTATTCATTTATGTACAGCTATATTTTTTATAATATGATATTTTTCAATCATTTTGCAGTGATTTTCTTGTATGTACTATTTCTTATTCCCTTTATATCATACCTTTGCAAGAATTTCCAAAATTTGAAGGACCTCATTATTTGGTGGGTAAGATCTTTCTTTTTTTACGCATGTGGTGTAAGCTTGCTATTTATTGTCTTTTATTTCATTCGTAAAAACTATGTGATCGATTCCACCGGGATATATGTTCTATCCTTTTATGTAAAATGTTCTTCTTTGAATCTCCTCCGATTTATGGCATGCTTTTTGCAAATGTTACTTGATCCGCCATATTCTCTGCCATTCTGTATCGTATTTCCTTTTTACGCCTGTACGACGAGCAGAAAAATTAAAAATATCTTACAAAACAGTTTGACTGAAACGTTTTAGAAACTTGAAAGGAGCGAAGGCAGATATGGTCTCCGCTCCTTTCGCTATCTTTGTTTACAGCTTGGCCAGCAGCTCAGCGCGCAGGTCCTCGTAGCCGGGCTTGCCCAGCAGGGCAAACATGTTCTTCTTATAGGCCTCCACGCCGGGCTGGTTGAAGGGGTTGACCTCCAGCAGGTGGCCGGACAGGCCGCAGACGTACTCGAAGAAGTAAATCAGGTAGCCGATGCTCTTCTCGCTGATCTGGGGCAGCTCCAGCAGCACGTTGGGCACGCCGCCGTCCACGTGGGCCAGAATGGTGCCCCGCATGGCCTGCTCGGCCACAAAAGCCAGGGACTTGCCGGACAGGAAGTTCAGGCCGTCCACGTTGGCGGGGTCGTCGGGGATCTTGTACTCACCCTCGGGGGCAAAGCTGACCACCGTCTCGAACATGGTGCGCTCGCCGTCCTGGATATACTGGCCCATAGAGTGCAGGTCGGCGGTGAACTCCACGCTGGCGGGGAACAGGCCCTTGCCGTCCTTGCCCTCGCTCTCGCCGTAGAGCTGCTTCCACCACTCGGCGAAGAAGCGGAACCGGGGCTCGTAACCGGCCAGCACCTCGATGCGCTTGCCCTGCTCATACAGCACGTGCCGGGCGGCGGCGTACTGCCAGGCGGGGTTGTCCAGACCGGGGGCGGCCAGCTCGTCCATGGCCTGGCGGGCGCCGGCCATCAGGGCCTCGATATCCACCCCGGCCACGGCGATGGGAAGCAGGCCCACAGCGGTGAGGACGGAGTAGCGGCCGCCCACGTCGTCGGGCACCACAAACTCCTCATAGCCCTCGGTGTCGGCCAGACCCTTCAGGGCCCCGCGAGCCTTGTCAGTGGTGGCGTAGATGCGCTCCCTGGCCCCGTCTTTGCCGTACTTCTCCTCCAGAAGGCCCTTGAAGATGCGGAAAGAGACAGCGGGCTCGGTGGTGGTGCCCGATTTGGAAATGACATTGACGGAAAAATCCCGGTCGCCGATGAGCTCCAGCAGCTCCAGAAGGGCGTCGGTGGACAGGCCGTTGCCGGCGAAGAAGACGTCGGGGGTGTCCTTCTTCTTCAGATTGTAGTTGTTGGACTTGATTACCTCGATCACTGCCCGGGCTCCCAGATAGGAGCCGCCAATGCCGATGACTACCAGCACCTGAGACTGCTTCTGGATTTTCTTCGCCGCCGCCTGGATGCGGGCGAACTCCTCCTTATCGTAGTCCCGGGGCAGGTGCACCCAGCCGGTAAAGTCACCGCCGGGGCCGGTGTGGGTGTCCAGCATCTGTGCCGCCTTGGCCAGCCGGTCCTCCCGGACGGTCAGGTAGTCCTCAGGGACAAAGCCGCTGAGCTTGGAAAGGTCGAGTTTTAACATGGAACATTCCTCCTGTGAAAGAATGGGTGAAACGCTGGCTTCATTATACCACAACCCTTGGGACATTTCACCAACAATTTGTAATTTCTTCACCGCCCGGAATTTTTTCGGAAATACAGAAAAATTCGGTGTTTGCTCTTGACAATCGGGTCCCTTGCGGTTATAATAGCTTTTGCTGTTCGGACGATTAGCTCAGCTGGTAGAGCATCCGCTTGACGTGCGGGAGGTCACAGGTTCAAGTCCTGTATCGTCCACCATGAAAGCCGCTCTTTTCGAGAGAAAAGAGCGGCTTTTTATAACTCTTTCTACGGTTTTGAGCAGTGATATGCTATGTGGTCTTTCCGCTGACCACACAGAAAGCCACAGACAGGAAAAATTGCCCTCCGGGATAAGATTTCCCGGAGGGCACTGGACTGCGTTCAGTTCACCTTTTTCTGCGTGCGCAGATTGGCGATTTCCTGCTTCATCTGCATGATCAGCATTGCCAGCTTTTCCTCGCATTCCGCCTCGGTTGGGGCGTAGATGTTTCGTGCCATGCGCTTTCCATTGACTTTCGGGGAATAGCGCCCCTCCCAGAGATGGTCATTGATCTGTGTGACGCAGCCTGTCCCTGGCTTGCGGTACTTTCCTTTGACGGCCTGGAAGGTGGTCCGGGCGGGCTTTTTCGGAATCGCGGGTTCTTGCTGAGGTTCTACCTTTGCAATGGCTCGGTCAATTTTGGCCGCCGCCGACTGCCGCATCTCGTCCGTCACATGGGCGTAGACGTTCAGCGTGGTGGCACTGGAGACGTGGCCGATAACAGCGGACAGGGTCTTGATGTCCATTCCATGTTCCAGCGCGTTGGTTGCGAAGGTGTGTCTGAGGTCATGGAAACGGACGTGCTTACAGCCTGCCCGTTCCAGGACGATAGCCAGCTTCTTCCGAACGGCGGCAGGGTCCAGAGGGGAATCTTCTTTTCTGGGCGAGGGGAACATCCACTGGGAGTCGATGACCTGTCGATAGCCTTTCAGAATTTCCAGAACTGTCGTAGGGAGGATGACAGACCTGCTGGAAGATTTGGTCTTAGGCTGGGTGACGGTCAGTTTTCCCTTTACCCTCTGCACCTGACGTTCCACCCGCAGCGCCCCTGTCTGAAAGTCCAGATCATCCCACTGGAGGGCCAGCAGCTCCCCACGGCGCAGCCCGGTGGAGAGTTCCAGCAGGAGAAGCTCACAGCAGTCGTTTTCTCTTGCCTGAATCAGCAGACGCTGCATCTCCTCCTGGGTCAGCACCTGCATCTCCTTTGGGTGGGTTGTGGGGGCTTTGCAGGCGAGAGCAGGATTTTTCAGGATCAGCCCTTGGGCTACCGCCCCGTCCAGCGCCACCCGGCAGGTTACATGACAGCTTTTCACCATGCGGTCTGAGAGGCCGGGGCCGTACTCTTCTGTACGCAGGAGCCGCCCTCCCTGCTTGAGCCGGATATAGAACTGCTGGAGGTCGCCGGGGGTGAGCTTAGCCAGCGGGATGTGTCCCAGTTCCGGGATGATGTGCTGATAGATGCGGTTCTCATAGTCCGCCTGGGTCTTGGGCCGGATGGTGGACTTGCACTCCGTTTGATACCAGCGGTCCAGCCACGCCCCAAAGGTCATGTCTGCCTTGGGGCGCTGCTCCGGTTCAGCTGTTTTCAGGCTGTTCCGCAGTGCTTTGAGCTTCTCCTCACACTCCCGTTTGGTTTTCGCCAGCACGTTTTTGGTCTTGGGCAGACCTTTTTCGTTGCGGCCAATGACGTACCTGCCCTCCCAGCGGCCATCTTTTCGCAAATAGACACTGCCACTTCCCCGATTACTTTTTCGCTTTGCCATAGGCTCACCTCCTTAAATAATATCGGATATGAAATCGCCCACGACCTTGGCGGCATGGCGCTGCATGTCTCCAGTGACGTGGGCGTAGGTGTCCAGGGTGAAGCTGGCCTTGGTGTGACCCAGAATACCGGACAAGGTTTTAGCGTCCACCCCGCCGGCCAGTGCATGGGTCGCGAATGTGTGACGGAGGTCGTGAAATCTGATGCTGGGCAGTCCGGCTTCCGTCAGAATCTTTTTCAGCTGCCGGTAAGCAGTGCCAGGGTTCATGGGCCGCTCCGGGTGGAGGAAGTCTGGGAAAACCCATTCGGTAAGCGCAAAGTGTTTTCTGGCTTCAAGCAGCTGCGCTGTGCTGCTGGGAAGCAGGATGGTCCGTTTCCCGGCGTAGGTCTTGGTATCCCCCGCTTCCAGCGTGCCGCCCTTTCCGGAGCGGATGGTGCGGCAGATTTTCAGAGTCCCGGCTTTGCTGTCGAAGTCCTCCCATTTGAGACCGCACAGCTCACCCCGGCGCAGACCTATAGTCAGTTCCGTGTAGAAGAAGTCGTGCCAGAGGGTATCCTTGCGAATCGCTGTCATGAGGGCGTCCAACTGTTCATTGTTGAGAATACGCTTCGACTTGTTTGATACCTTGGGTGGCATCACCTGACCGGCAGGATTGTCGGGCAGCAGACCTTCTGCTTCAGCTGTTTTCAGCGCGTGGTGAAGGATGGTATGAATGCCATGCACGGTGGTTGGCGAAAGTCCGGGGTGATTGCTTTTCCCCTTGGCGATCCGTCCATGTTCCAGGAGGAACGTATACAGATCGTTCAAATCGGATGGTGTAATCTTAGACAGTTGCTTTTGTCCCAAATAGGGATTGACGTGGTTGTTAATATCTCGCCGGTATCCCTCCAGGGTGTGACTGCGGATGGTTCCCACCATGCGCTCGTCCAGCCATTTGTCCAACCATTTTGAGAGAGACATTCTGCTCTGCTCTGTCAGCTCTACCCCCCGGTAGGCGTCAATGTTCTGGTGGAGCTTGGCGGTCAGTTCCTTTTGTGTGTCGGCATAGATGTACCGAAAGATAGACTCGCCGTTTTCCTTGTGACCCACCACGATGCGGCCCTCCCAGCGTCCGTCATCACGCTTGCGCACCATGCCGTCGCCCGACGGTCTGCGTTTTGCCATTTATTATTCACCTCCAGTCCGAATATCACCGTCGTCGTCATCCATACACTCCGCCATCAGCCTCACGCCTAACCGAAAGCCCAGAATGAAATTCTCGGCCGCTGTGATGCTGTCGATCTCATGCTGTGACCGGATGAGTTTTGTGAGAGCCTCTTGCCCAGTTTCCCCGAGCTGCTCCATGAGTTGTTTTTCACAGCTGGCGGCACGAGCTACCGCTTTTTCCATCTCTGAGCCGGGGGTCATCCTCTGCTCATTGGGTGTGATGTTGCCGTAGTAGAGATCTTCCAGGGTTTTTCTCATTTCAACCAACCTCCTTTGCAGCAACACACAATACCCTAACTGCACTTGAATAGCCATCCCTGTTGAGCAGAGTTATCAGAAATTTAATAGGTTGCTCTTCATTGTAGACGGTAGCGCAATCGACGACTATCCCATCGCCATCGTCTGGCTCTGGGCCTGCTCCTCGTGGTCATCCGCCTTGTGACCCATAGCGACCTTCTTCTCTCTGAGCTGCGCCAGCCGCTTTCGGTCGATTTGGATTCCGCCGGGGATGGAGAGCGGTGGTACCTGGTCCTGAAAAATATGGCCCATGTGATGAAGCAGTCGAGTGACCGACAGCATAACCGAGGGAGGCTTCAGACTGTTCCAGCGGTCCAGGAAAAACTGAGCGTATTCGTTGCCCTGCGCGGCGGACTGTGAGAACCAGTAGTGGGCCTGCGTCTGATTTTGCCTGTCCAGATACAGCTTACCGAGAGCGTATTGGGCAAACTGGTTTCCGGTCTTGGCTGACTGGGTGAGGTACTCCTGTGCTTTGGCGGAGTCTCTCTCCACGATCTCACCCTTGAGATACTCTTTGCCCAGACGGTAGGCGGCGCAGTCACTCCCATGGTGGGCGGCATACTCTAACCATTGGATTCCCAACTCGGCGTCGTGCACTTCCGCATCGTCGGTGAGGTACAGTTTACCCAGAGCGTACTGCGCTGGCACATGACCCTGCCGGGCCGACTGGTCGAACCAGTATTGCGCTTCCACATTGTCTGGAATCAGAACCGGGCCGTCCCGGTAGAGCTTGCCGACGAGATACTGCGCATCAGGGTCACCACTTTCAGCTTTGCGGATCAACTGTGCCGCCGCTTCATCCCTGTCACCCATCGGGGCGGTGTCATCCTGTGTAACCATCCATAGCTCCCAACAGTCGTGTGGTAGGTCGGAGGTGAGTTCCTGCTTCTCCATCTCCTCATCCTCGAAAGTGACTTTGCCCATGCGGATGTTCTCTGCTTCCTGAATGACCGCGTTCTTGATGGAACGGAAATCCTTCTGTTGAGACAGCGGCGGACGTTGGCGCTCTCGCTCGGAATAGAAATCCTTGATCTGACATCGGAGTTCCCACCACATTTGATAGCACTCGTTGATAGCAGGCAATTGTTCCAGCTTGTCAACGATTTCGTCTACGGTTTTCTTCACGGCTTTGGGGAGGTAGCCGTAAGTTTTCTTACCTGTCACTGTTTCCAACTGAGCGGCCAATGTTACCATTAACGACTCCACTTCAGGGTGGTTGCCGAGGTGGATCTGCATTTCCTGCGCCAGGGCTTTCATTTCTTCTCTGGCCCTGCGCACCAGTTCATCTCTGGAGGAAGACTTCTGCTCGTAGGTGTGGAGCATCCCCTGCTTGAAAATGTCGTTGGTCAGCGCGGACTTGATTTTGCGGATGCCATCCTTGGAGAGGTACGCCTGTCCCGGCTTCACTGACCACGCCATCATGTGGATATGGGGGTGGCCGCCCTCGTCGTGGAAGGCGGCGTACCAGCGAAAGTCGCCGGGCGGGATATTCATCGCGGCGGCGATTTCATTGCGGTGGGCTCGGATCAAGTTGCGCCACTGCGCAGCGTGGTCGTACCCCAGCCGCTCGGCGTCCTCCCGCTTGAGGGAGATGACGTGCATCCAGATGTTGCCGGGGTACTCGTTCAGCTCCTTCATGGCGGCGTCCATATCTACGCTGCCCTCGTCGCCGAAGAGGCCGTGAGAGCGCGGGCGCTCCGCCATGTACTCCATGTAGCCGGAGGGCAGCAGCCCCACGCCCTCGCGGGTACCGATGTATTTCAGGTAACCTCCCGGACCACCACCAGCGCCGCCCTTGATGTAGGGACTCTTGACGATCAGTCTTGCCACTGGTCATCTCCATCATCCGGTTGCTCTCTGACTTTCTGCTCAAAGGTCAGTAAGCCGTTGGTGGCCTTCACGTTCTTCACACTGTCCGCTCGCAGTTTGCGCAGGTAGTCGCTATCCATCCGGATACAATCGAGGACGGCGCTGATCCCCATGTCCATCTCTACGGCCAGCTTATAGAAAAGCCGGGCCAGTCTGTCTTCGAACATCCCCAGCCGCCCGTCGATAGCGGACTGAATCGCTGTGGGGAGCATTTCGTTCTGCTCCGCCTCAAGAAGATCCTGGTAGTGGGCGATGGCTCTTTCAATGAATTCGTTTTTGCTCCGGCTGCCATCCAGGCGGTAGTCCCGTTCCAATCGGAACTCCGTGATCGGGGACAGTCGAATAGTCATTTTGTGGGTGTTTTCTGTTTTGCTCATAATATCCTCCAAATTGTGTGTTTGGTGCCGGGGAAAGCTCTGCCGCTCTAAGGGCGAGCCCCGAGATGAGGTCAAACGCTCTTTTTTCTCTCTGGAATGAGGTCACTCCGTATCCCCGAAAACTGCCCGCACTGCGGGCAGAAGTGGCTAGCGGGGCGCCAACAAGGCGGCACACGTTTATCCTGCTTCTTTCCGTCCCCTCGCACACTGGCGTTCAAAGGGCACACACGGGCTTGCACTGTTGAGATGGGTCAGGTGTAGCCTGAGCAGAAGCCGTGGCACACAGGGCCGCTCTGGGGTGACGGCGGTCGTATTCCGCTTGCCATCTGTGGACACGCCTGCGTTCTGTGTCCAACTCCAATTGTTGGAGCTTCCGCTGATAGAACACGTCCACCGCCGGTCTCACTGGCAGGATGGTGTAGAGGTTGTTGCCTTTCCACTTCATCCCGCGCTTGTCGAAGTAGCTGCTGGACTCCACCGCGATGAGTCCCATCTCCAAGAGTGTGCTGACACTTTTTATTGCGGTGTTCTTAGCCAGGCCTGTTGTAGCGGCGATGGTGTTGTAGCTGGGGTGGCAGGTGTGTGTCCGGCGGTCCTCAATCAGCAGCAGGTAAGCGTAGACCATAAACGCAGAGGGTGAGAGCTGCAACAGAAACACCTCGTTGGGTAGCGTGAAAAATTTTTTGTCTTTGCTCTTAAGCGCAGGAGTACCATCTTCGCCGATGAGTTTCTTAGTTATCAGACTGTCCAGATACTTTTTTACAGTGCTTGTCGTCATATGGACGCCAGCTGTGATTTCTTCCAGGGTGAGTTTACTGGTGGAGCGGTGATAGCAAAGGTAAGAAAAAATCACGAACTCAGCAGGTCTGAGCTGATACTCCCACACTGCGTTGGGTATAGCGAATCGGTAGTGTCTTGGGTCACGGTGGGGCCAGCCGATAGGCGTTGTGCGCCGTCTCATGGCTGCGTCCCTCCAGTCGTGTTCTCCTCCACCCACTGAATGAACTTCTCCTTGGGCACCACCATGCGGCTGCCGATTTTCAAAATCGGGAATCCAGGTTCGTGCATCAGTTCATAGCCGCTGGAGGGCGACACACCCAACACCTTTGCCACCAGTTCCGCGTTGAGGAACAGTGGCAGTTCGCTGTAGTCTTTGAATTGAGATACTTTCATCGTGTTTCCTTTCTGTCATTTTGTTGGGTTTTGGCCACGCACCGTACACCTTCCTGCCCCAGGTCGTCTGCGGCGTTTTCACCCTGTTGGCACGCTCGCTCTATCTGTGGAGGTCTTGGCGTTGCTTCTCCCAGGGAGTATGAACTTCGGTGGTGGGTATTCAGTTGCCGAGGTGCAGTTTGCGGAATAGTTTTTGTTTCCTTATATTTCATTCTCTATTTTGCGTTTCCAGATTATCACCCCACTTGACATTCGTCAATAGGTTTTGTATCATATAAACGAATACACTATTATGTAAGTTACATTATCTACTGGAGGCGGAGGTATGGGCGTTTTAGGGAAAGACCTGTTTGACATAGACCGGCCGCGCACACACGTCAAGGTGCAGTTTGGACAGAATGCCTATTGGGTAGAGTATGACCCAACGCCCCATCCTTACGGCGAGGTCCTGACCGAACTGCTGAACTGCGACGTTTTGCCATACAAGCATACACTTGCCATTCTGGAGCAGGCCATAGAGGAGAAGGACGCCCAGGCAGCACTGCGGGCATTTATGAACGCGGTAAGGGAGCTGTCCTCCCTTCCCTATTTTCGCCTATTCCTGTTTGATCTGCGCCAGCTCAACGATGGTGGAGAAAAGGATGCTGCCTATATGCGGGAGCAGGTCAGCGCCGTCCGCTTTATCCAGGAGAGGTACTCCTGGTTTTTAACGGAAGCGTTCCAGCGGAGGGCCTTTGAAAAAAAGAAGGGCCAGAGGAAGGTTCCTCTGGCCCAGCAGATATATGAGAACTGTTTGGATGCCTTTGTGAGCGGTGTGAGTCTGGGGAAGTCGTCGGAGGTGGACGCGCCCCAGGTGAATATCCAGTACGCTGTTCTGGAGATCGATGAGACGCACCATGAGCTGGTGGAGAAGCTGTACTTCGACCGGCTGGAAGATTTCGTCTATGTGGAGTTGATGCGGGGCCTGCAGCGAGGCTTTGTCCCCAAGCGGTGCGCCAACTGCGGCAGGTGGTTTTTGCAGACGCCGGGCGCCAGCTACAACTACTGCGACCAGCCCGCGCCCAACAGCGAGGAGGGTAAGACCTGCCGAGAGGTGGGCTCCACCAAGAGCTTCCGGGCCAAGGTACTCAACAATGAGATCTGGGCCATCCACCAGCGGGCCTATAAAAAATACTTTGCCCGCACGAAAAAAGGAACCATGACCAAGCCGGACTTTTTGGCATGGGAGACGGAGTCTGAACAACTCCGGGATGAGGCACTGTCAGAGTATGACCGAGCAAAGACAGAGGATGAGAAAGCCGCCATTGCGGAACGACTGCGGGAGGAATTGAACCGTCAGTGAGCGCGGCCCTATCTTTGGAGACACAGGTGCAGTACAAAACGAGCAAGGAGGAACGATATGCCTATTCTTGGCGCAGCGATTGTCCCTCACCCGCCGCTCATTATTCCAACAGTAGGGTGCGGGCGGGAGCAGAAGGTTCAGGTCACCATCGACGCTTACCGCACCGCCGCAAAGCAGGTGGCAGTTTGGGAGCCGGAGGTACTCATCATCACCTCGCCCCACCTGGTCATGTACGCCGACTACTTCCACATCTCTCCGGGCCGGGGTACAACCGGGGATATGGCCGCTTTCGGTGCGGGTCAGACAAAGCTGACTGTGGAATACGACTCCCCGCTGCGGGATGAGATTATCCATTGCGGAGAAGCCGCCGGGCTCAAGGTTGGGACGCTGGGACAGCGGGACCCGTACCTGGATCACGGTACCTTTGTTCCCCTGTACTTTTTGCGGGAGGCTGGAGTGAATTGCCCCGTCCTCCGCGTTGGCCTGTCCGGCTTCTCCCCACTGGACCACTACCGGCTGGGACAGTGCATCGCTCAGGCGGTGGATGCGCTGGAACGCAGGGCAGTGTTCATCGCCAGTGGCGACTTATCCCACAAGCTGAGGGACAACGGCCCCTACGGCTACGCTCCGGAGGGACCTGTGTTTGACCGCCAGGTGACCCAGGCTATGGCAGAGGGGGACTTTCTCCAGTTCCTCACCATGGACCCGGCGTTCTGCGAGCAAGCGGCGGAGTGCGGACTTCGCTCCTTCCAAATCATGGCCGGCGCACTGGACGGACTGGTTGTGGAGGCGAAGCTCCTCAGCTACGAGGACGTCACGGGTGTGGGCTATGGGGTGGCCACCTTCACTGTCACCGAGCCGGACGAGAACCGCCACTTTGGGGAGCAATGTGCAGAACTGGAGCGGACCCGGCTGGCAGAGAAAAAAGCCACCGAGGACCCCTGGGTCAAGCTGGCCCGGTTGTCCTTGGAGACCTTTGTGAAAACAGGAGAGCGGCTGGAGCGACTGCCGGAGGGACTGCCTGCCGAGATGACTGAGCAGGCCGCTGGGGCCTTTGTCTCCCTCCACGCGCACAGTCAGCTTCGGGGCTGCATCGGTACCATCGGGCCGACCACCGAAAGTGTGGCCTGGGAGATCGTCCAGAACGCTGTCTCCGCCTGCTCCCGGGACCCACGGTTCCCACCGGTGACTGCTGCGGAACTGGACAGTCTGGAGTACAGCGTTGATGTGCTGGGCCAGCCGGAGCCAGTCACTTCCCCAGACCAGCTGAACGTGAAAAAGTACGGGGTGATCGTCTCCTGCGGCGGACGGCGCGGTCTGTTGCTGCCCGATTTGGAGGGCGTGGACACGGTGGAGCAGCAGATCAACATTGCCCGGCAGAAGGGCGGTATCAGTTCCCAGGAGAAGTACACCTTGGAGCGGTTTGAGGTGGTGCGTCACACATGATCTGCAAACTGTGCTTTCACCACTGCGATTTATCTGAAGGACAGACCGGCTTCTGTCGTGCCAGGGTCCGCCGGGATGGGGCCATTGTTCCTCTGAACTATGGCAAGATGACCTGTCTGGCCCTGGACCCCATTGAGAAGAAACCCCTGCGACGATTTCACCCCGGCAGTCGGATATTGTCCGTGGGCAGCTTCGGATGCAACCTACGCTGTCCCTTTTGCCAGAACCACGAAATCTCCATGTCCAGGGACGGGGAGCTTGAAATGGCGGAGGTGTCCCCGGAGGCGCTGGCCGACAAGGCGCTGGAGCTGAAAGGCGACAGTAACATCGGGGTGGCCTACACCTACAACGAGCCGCTGATCGGTTATGAGTACGTCCGGGACTGCGCTGCCTTGGTGCATGAGCGGGGCATGGTCAATGTTCTGGTCACCAATGGTACCATCGAGGAGGCACCCTGGCGGGAACTGCTCCCACTCATCGACGCTGCCAATATTGACTTGAAGGGCTTTACTCCAGAGTGGTACCGGAGACTGGACGGCGATCTGGAGACGGTGAAGCGCACCATCTCCCTGGCGGCGAAACAGTGCCATGTGGAGGTGACCACGCTCCTGGTTCCCGGCGAGAACGACAGCGAGGAGGAGATTCGAAACCTGGCCCAGTGGCTGGCATCAGTAGACGGGGATATCCCCCTGCACCTGTCCCAGTTTTTTCCTCGTTATCAGATGATGGACAAGCCGCCCACTCCGGTGGAGCAAGTGTACAGGCTGGCCGATGTAGCGAGGGAGTACCTGTCCTTTGTCTATACAGGGAACTGTTGACAGTGTCAGTACTCCTTTGTCGATCGATGACAAATTGAACGGTATAAAAACTTGGCTCTGTTTCACAAGTATTCTTTAAGCCGTAGCCTCAATGGGACTGAATTTTAGTCTGCGCCCCATGAAGGGGCAAACGTGACGCTCGAAGTTTACGCGGTCGTTGTAGAAATTTCAATTCACGCCCCCGCGAGGGGGCAAACAAGTCCCTGCTTCCGTTGCCCTTGGTCAAAATCTGATTTCAATTCACGCCCCCGCGAGGGGGCAAACTGTCTTCCCGCCATCATATTGGGGTCAGGCTGATAATTTCAATTCACGCCCCCGCGAGGGGGCAAACCAAGAGGTTTTTTCAAAAAAAGCAAAAAAATTTTATTTCAATTCACGCCCCCGCGAGGGGGCAAACATGTATACTCGGCCGCTCTCATTCTGCCGAATTATTTCAATTCACGCCCCCGCGAGGGGGCAAACCTGTTGGTAGGTATGATCATAACGGGCGACCAAAAATTTCAATTCACGCCCCCGCGAGGGGGCAAACCAATGGCGCTGATCTGATCCTGGAGACTGTTGAGAATTTCAATTCACGCCCCCGCGAGGGGGCAAACTAAAATTGCGGATAGCAACGTCATTATTGACATCATTTCAATTCACGCCCCCGCGAGGGGGCAAACGTTGATGGAACGGCTTCAACGGTCTATGGATATCAAATTTCAATTCACGCCCCCGCGAGGGGGCAAACCAAAAAGTGTTTCCTGCCCGGTTTTCAGGGCGTCTTATTTCAATTCACGCCCCCGCGAGGGGGCAAACGGTTTTTGGCCACAATGACCTGCAAATCAGATATCAATTTCAATTCACGCCCCCGCGAGGGGGCAAACCGCAAAACTTCACAATATCTGGCGACCATCCACTCTTTCAATAGTAATAATTCACGAAAAAGCGCCGTGAAATTGCACATAATGTCACGTTCCAGGGCAGATAATGCGGTCTAATGCCGAAAAAGTGTGCGCCGATCTGCGGGCAAATTATGTAAGGAAATGACCAGCGCAAGATATTTCATAAAAGCATAGGCTCTCCAGACTGTAAAAGACCAGTGCGTCCGAGGGTATCGATTTTGTGTTGATAAGAATTTCCTAAGCGGTAGAATCGGACTGAATCCTGTTCCAAATCTATCGTTTCTGAAAGCTCCTGCTTTAATTTGACCAGATGAGCTGCGTCAACCAATACCTCAAACACAGAGTTTTGAACTCGGATCCCATGCCGTTCACAGATTTTGGCAACCTTTCGCAAGCGTTTTGCACCAGATGTCTGGGTTGTATTTACGTCATAGGTGATGACCAACAGCATAACTACCTCCAAACGAACGGCGGATAGCAGTCCAAGTCTCCGCGCAGGACTCTGGTAAACAGCATTGCCTGCGAGAATGGAATCATTCCGATTTGGATTTTTTCATTGAGAAACGGATGCTGCACTTCTTCCGCCTTCCGGCGCTGCCACGCAGTAAGAACAGTTCGCCGGCCTCTGTCGTTTAAATACACAGCTTCTTCATCTGTCTCGAAGTCCTGTTGGGAAAGTTGCCTTTTGTTGAACAGAGACAGCGTAAAGCGGTCACAAAGAGGAGCACGCAATTCCTCCAACAGATCCAATGCAAAGGAAGGCCGGCCTGGACGCAACGCATGAAGATAGCCGGTATTAGGGTCCAACCCAACAGATTCCAAAGCCGATTGAATTTCCCGGCTGAGTAGCGTATAGACAAAAGATAATACTGCATTCACTTCATTCCTGGGTGGTCGGCGGCTCCTTGTTTCAAAATGAAAACCACATGAATCAGAGAGCATTTGATCAAACTGCGAAAAATAGATCGTGGCGGCAGCCCCCTCTATCCCGCGCATAGAATCTACATCGGTTTGATCTCCTAAAAGTGCGGCAGTACTGCTGAGTTTTTCCGCTGCATGGTACAGCGATCGTGCGTTTTTCTGGTCAGATGTCGTACGGGCGCTGCGCATCAGTACTGCCTTGCTATTCCGGATTTTTGCCAGCAGCAGTGTCCTGACAAAATCGGCTGAGAAACCGGCATCGTCCAAAGTGGCATACTGTTTTTTGCGGAGCAGCACATTCCCGCTGACCGGCCCCATTACTCGTCCTAAAAAACGGCCGTGGGGCGAGAGAAATACAAGGCCGATTCCCCGTTCTCCACAGAACCCGATCAGTGGGGTGGACACTGTAACCTGGCTGAAGCATACGATTGATTCAATGGAGATCGCCGGTACAGATACTTTATCCTCACCGCCCACCCGGACACAGATTGTCTCATTCCGGAAAAACAGGTAGCTGTCCGGTGTGAGGATATAGAGCGTGTTCAGCAGTTTTTTCACAGCGGTTCCACCTCCTTTGCCTCCTGAGCAAGGATTTCACAATACCTTTGAGCAGAGGTTTTTACCTTTGGCATACAATACTCTTTTAAAGAGCACTTTTTGCATTTTCCTCCATATTCTGCCAGTGGAATGCAGAAAGAATCACGAATGAGATGGGATTTGTCAAGGGTAAATTCACCCTATTGTTCTCCAAAAATTTTTGCCATGGCTAAGAAAGCTGTTTTGCTTTAAGTTGACGGCAGTGATTTCAATTCATCAGAAATCGGCAGGGAATAACATATTTCTGTGACCTGCGTCATAAAAACTACTAGATCGTCATTATTTGCGATAATTCCCGAGGAATCTCCTTAAAAGTACCTTGCGTTTAGCTCATTTGTGTGGTAAGATTTGTAACATGGTAATATGTATAATTAGCCGCAGGGATATACACATTGTGGCCACACGAAATATATCACGAGCCAGGATACGCAGATTGGAGGTACGTATGCTGATCCGGGTAGCTATAGCTGGCGAAAACAGCTCTCTGTCCAATAAACTGGCGAACCATCTGATTGCTTTTTCCATTCAGAAGCTACCGGCAGGTGAGGATGAATCTGATGCGGTCGAGCGCGGACGCAAGATAGACGTGGAAATGGATATTGGTTTCTATCCTACGGTGGAATCACTTCTTCATGCATACAAGAACCTGGATATTGCGTTTCTTCCGTATGCAACGCTGGAGAAGGGCATAGATTGCCTGCGTGAGCTTTTCAGATGCAACAGCAACTGCATCGCGGTTCCCATCGGGGAACCAGATAGTCTCGTCTGCCGATACTTGGCTGTCAGACCGGGCGGACATCTAGGATCCTGTGATGACGAGGGAGCCCTCCGCGCCTTATATGAAACGTGCGTGAGAGAGTCTGCAGAGAGCGTACAAGTTCTGCGTTTTACCACACGGAAGGGAGCCCATGCCTTAAGTACCCGCGAGATCACTTATTGCCAGAGCAATCAGAAATATGTCCAGATTGAGACGGCATCGGGGACTGCCTATCGAAAAATTGGGAAGCTTGATGTACTTGCGGAGTCCCTTCCGAACTTTTGGCGGATCCATCAGAGCTATCTCGTCAACCCAGCATTCACGGTCGGGCTGGATAAATTCGAAACTGGATGGGAGTTGCGCCTTGTTGACGGTTGCCGACTGCCCGTGAGCCGTGCATACCGAAAGGAAATAGAGGCCAGATTCCAAGATTGCCCGTTGGGCTGCCAAAAGTGAACCTGTGCGCCGGAGCGCGGATATTCAGGCGTATACTACGGAACGAAAGGAGGCGCGGGATATGTCTTGGGAGACTGGCTTCAAGGCGGATGAAATTGAGTCGGGCTTTGACCTGGAACCTGCAAACATGGACGGACTGGCCGGCAAATGGGAACTGGACACTTACATCGACGAACTGGGAATTTGCCATGTGCGGTTGAGCCTCGAAGCGGCACAGGACGGCGAAGTCTGGGAAGTCATCAGACCGGGCGAGGAAGGAGTCCCGCTGGAAGCGCTTTTACCGTCAGAGTAACCGGCCCGCGAAATCTGCTTTGGACATGTAGCGCACGGTCGGCACATACAGGAAGGAGTATCTAACATGACAAAACAGGAATTGAAACAGCAAGTCACCGATGTGGTGCGCGGTACGCTGCGCAAAGAAGGGTACTATAGCGAGAGCGGCAATGTCCTTCTCGGAATCGGGGACGTGGTCGACAGCGTTTCCATCGACCGCAAGCGTATCCTGAACCACGTACGCCGAGCGCTTAACGAAGGGCGCAATCCGCTCAATGCCCTCCTAGGATTTGTAGGGCTGCGGATTGTGAGGCCCGAGCGTACGGTGAGGGAAATCGGCTCTACTATCGGTGGAGAGCCCGATCCTGGAGTGATGGTGGAGGAAACCGAGGGAGCCGCGAGCATAGACAGTCTTCTACGCATAAACAAAGAGAAGGTGACGGCTGCGGTCGAGCGTATGGCACTGGACCTGCACGAGAAGTCCGCAGCAGGCAGCCGAACCATCGACAGCATCCGCGACCAGATGGACAAGTCCCATAGCGAGATGGAGCGATTCAGCGCCGAGCTCCAGCAGCTCCGCATCGACCACCAAGAAACCCTGCGCCAGATCGCGGCGTGGGCGCAGCGGGTTATCGCCCCTGACAAAGGCGACCCGATGACCGAGAAGGTCATGTCCCTGCTCGGGGACATGGACATTTCCGTGTATTGGGACGCGGAAGGCTCCGGGTTCTCCCAGTCGGCCATGTTCACGACTCTGCGCCGCTCCCCCAGTTATCAGGGGCGCAACCAGCCCTGCCTTGTGAAGGACGGGCAAATCCTGTCGAAAGGGACGCTCTTGATCGATGAGGATCCTGCTTAATTCAGGGCTCCGGGCAATCATTAGATAGATAGGAGGAATTTCTCCGTGGCAGAGAAAATTACATTCATAGGTTTCGACCTTGGCGACGGCGAATCCATAACCGACATTGCCGTACTGGACGACGCCTCGGTCGAGCAGCGCATTAAGACCACGTTTATCCCCATGACGATGCCCGACAGCAACACCCCGGGCCAAGCGATTCCGACCGCCTACGGATACGACAAGAACGATGGCATGCTCGTATTCGCCTCCAGCATTCTCGTTGCGCCTGATGACGCGTACGACATCCACATCAATTTCAAGCGGCGCCCCAGCGACCTTCTCGGCCCTATATCGCAGGAGCGGTTGAAAGCCATTGAGGAAAGGCTTTCGGCTCGTGCGATGAAGGAACAGGGCACACCAGGGCAGGCAGAGTGTCCAGAGCTGTTCACGGACGGCATGCAGAAATTCCAGGAGGCGGTAGTGACTTTTACAAATGCCGTCTTTGAGGACCCAAAATACAAGGCCGCCGTGGTGGGGCAGTCAATCAATAGCAGCAAGGTAGTTTTCTGCATAGGCCATCCCACCAAGTGGCTGCCAGTGGACGTGGCAATTTACCGGTTCATCCTTTCCGCCAGCGTACTGGGCGAGAAGACGTACGCCGGCAAGCCTGCCGAGATGATTTTAGCTGCCGAATCCCGTGCCGCGTTCCTCTACGTGAAGAATCAGGGCAACAGTTTTTCGGTAGACGAGGGGAAGAGCGTCCTGCTCATCGACGTAGGGTCTTCCACCATCGATGTGTCCGCGCTGACCATGGATTCCCGCAACGTGGAGTTTAACAGCGGGAATAATTATATGGGGGCACGATCCATCGACTTTCTCATTCGCGATTGGTATATTGGGAATCTTGCGAAAGATCCGGCCGATTGGGCCGCTTTTCAGGAAATGCTCGATCTGAATAAGACTCTTGACCAGGCGCTCACCCTCACCTGCCGCATGGCAAAGGAAAAGGTCTTTTCGCTTAACGCCCACAAGGCTAGGATCGACTTCCTTCCCCAGTTTCCGTCATCCCTGCTGACCATGGACCAGGTGGGCAAGCTCGCTTCCGAGATGCCTATCGGCCCGGTCCTCAAGCAGTATGCCGGCATCCCTGCGAACGTAGCGGACAGCATGGGCCGGAAAAGCTGGACAGATCTCTTCCGGGAGTTCATCCAGGAATGCCGCGTCAAGATGGAAGCTGAGAACATCAACATCAGCCGTATCATCCTTACAGGCAGCGCTTCCCAGATGCCGTTCGTGCGGGAAGCCGTGCAGGGAGTCTATGCCGAGTTGGGTGACGACGGCATCTTGAAGGACATGAACACTTCGCGGTCCATTTCCATGGGGCTTGCGCTGGTCGGCCCCTCGGCGCTTATGGCTGAGAGATTTTCCGATGCCGTCAGCAAGCTGATGGAAACCGAGGTTCCGCAGTGCATCGGAGACAACCTTCCTGCTTTGGCGGACGAACTCAGCAAGGTCATCCAAAACATCGTCGTGGAGAACATCGTCAAGAAGCACGTTCGGAAGTGGCGGAAAAAGGAATATAAAACGCTGAACGATATGACTGCGGCGATCGAGCGCGATTGCAGTCAGGACAAGCTTTCTCCTCTGCTCTTGGGCAGCAAGGCCTACAACGACACGATCGGAAATTGGATGAAGGACAAAGTCGGCGCGGACATTGCCCAGAGGCTGATGAAGATCTGCGAGCGCTTCGGCGTGAAAGGCCTTACGCTAGACAGCCTCAACGTAATGAAAGCTCCAGACATTCACATTGGGAAGAATATTGACTTTGGACCCTTGGACGGAATCTTGGATGCCATCTCAAATGTTATTTCTTTCATTGCCGGCGTAGTGGCCGCAGCCATCTTACCTACCGTTCTTGGTGTCATCATCGGCATCATCATGCTTATTTCTTTTGATTTTGCGATGCTGCTGCTTGGATTGCTGCTGGCAATCCCCGGCTGGGGGTGGACATTGCTCATCGCTATCGCAGGGCTTGCGGTATTTGCATTGATTAAGGATGGGCTGGAAGGTCCGAAGAAAATGGTTGCCGAAAAGATCCAAGGATGGGATTTGCCTGATAAGGCTCGCAGCTTGCTCTCCGACGAGAAGATTGACGAGCAGATGAAGAAGTCCGACAAAGACGGCAAAACCATGACTCAGAAAATCAAGGAAGCCATTCTGGAAGATAAGTCCCGTACTGCCATCGTTGAGGCTGTAAAGGAAAGTATCAACGAGCAGGTCGCCAAGCGTGCCGACCGCATCATGTATGTGCTTTAATTGCTGAGTTGGGAAATGGGTTTTCGCCATTGGCGGGCGAAAACCCATTTCTTTCAAAAGCTGGCTGGAGGATATCGTCTTTGGTCCGGTCGAGGAGGATTTTTTATGAGAAAGCTCTCTGCTTCAGTATTAAACAGTGATGTGGTGTTCGGATTCGACTCGAACCCGGACGGCAGGGTTGAACCTCGAACGAATTTGATTTATATGTACTTAGGGCCGAAAGCCTATATACACAGTGCTGGAATGATTGCCGGGATGACATTGATTATCAAGCGGGACGGCACCGTACTGGTTGAAAAGCTGACCCACCATGGGTCGCCGGGCCTGCTGTCATCGGAAACTAAGGACGGTGTACTACGAGACGATGCCTTCGAAGAAGTAAAAGCAATACTGAGACAAAACGAAGATACTTTGAAAAGACAGTGCGGCTGTGAGCCTTGGATGGGATGGCCGCTGGTCGTTTCCTACAGTGGGAATTTCTATGCACTGGATAGAGAAAGCTACGAACGGGGCGAGAACAGCTTGAAAGCGATCATCCGTGAACTAGTTCCCTTACTCCAAAAGGCAGGCGTTGCCGTTCTTCCGGGGGACTTTGCTTGCTGACGGAACGGAACCCGCAGGAACGCAGGGTCCATGATGTCATTGCCGAAAACAACCAGGTACGCAAACTGCCTACTAAGCGCGAACCGGCACCGGACGCGCCATAAACAAAGATTGCCGGGTCCCCGTTTCCCGAACGGGCGCGGCTCGGTTTGCCGAAGGAGTGATTCTGCATGAAAGTCGAGCTTCATTATGATCCCGTACGCCCGTCTACGACCGTTTTCGTCGACGGGCGTGCGGTGGATCGCCATAACATATACGGCTTCCTCTACCCGGTGCGCCGCTGCATACTCCAAACGTGGCTGCCGGCCAGCGGTTCGTGGAACGGGCTTCGGCGCCAGCTTGAAGAACTGGCCAGAGGCGAGCCGGTCGAACTCGCATTCTACGGTCGCCCAATCGACTTCGAGGACGTCCGCGCCGAATTGGGGGATGACGTTTCTTTCCAGCTGGAAGAGAACGTGGAGGCGTACCGAAAAATGTTGGACCAGGCGGAACAGGATATGGCCGGAGTCTTTACATCGGAACAGAAAGTATCGTCCGAACCGGTCGTGATCCAGCGGGGCAGCGATTTGTTCCCGGAAGAAACCGATGAGATGGCGCGGCTGTTCGCATCAGGCGAAAAGAAGTGGCTGCTCGTCATCGACAGTGAGGAAGCCTTTGATTCCGCCCGCCGCGGAGAGGGCTGCTGCCTAGTGAAGGAGCCGTTCCTGTCCGGCTTCGCGGCCGTCGACCGCCTGCCGCAGCTCGCGGGTTCCATGCTCCGAGCCAGGGACATGGTCTGCTGCGCCGTTGACAGTGCAGAAAAACGGGAGGAATTGCTGGTTTATGCCCGGCAGTTCCCCCAACTCGCGGTTCGTTTCGTGGACGAACGTGACAGCGGCTGGAAAGAAGCATTGGATGCCAAATACGGGGTACCCTTCCGCTTGCGGCAGCGCCTCCAGAGGGCCATTGCGGGCCTTGACCTGCTGGAGCGGTGCTACCAGCGCGAGCACGAGTTCTCCTCGGAGCATTCGGCGCTGAGCAAGGCCGTCGAAAACGGAGAGGCCCTTAAGGTCAAGCAGCGCAACCATCGGGCGTACCAACTGAGATGGTTGCAACTGCAGCGGTCAACTTTTGAACGGCTGAAAAAGGCGTTGCGCAAGGAACTGTCCGAACAAGGCGAAGGGAGGGAGTAAGTATGTCCAGGGATTTCAGACCGCAAGACGAACAGCAACGGAAAGCACAGGAAGCCATGGACTGGGCAGAACAGGTCATCTGCCAGACGCATTACGGCAGGCTGTCCTCGCTGGAGGCGCGCCCCCTTCTGGATCGTATACGGGCTATCCGACCGGGAGACGTGGCGTGCATGTTCCAGATCAAGGAATTGGTATTCGACCGCAGGGAAGGAAGCATCGCGCCGCTTTCCATCGTGCTGAACTCGCTGCATGCGTGCGGGGCGTCCTGCATCCTTGTTCTTCAGTGCCAAGGGGGACGTAGCGAGCTGTACATTGGCGCGGTAAACAAACTGCACCCTGACACCCCTTTCTATTTAAGTACCATCCGTGAAGCGCTACGCAGCGGCATTGAGGGGAATATGCCCGGCACGGAACTCGATGAGATCATTTCCCGCAAAGATATAGAAGAACGGTTGGGGCGGTGCATCGACAACGGCTTCGACAGCCAGTGCATCACGGCAATCTCATGCGCGGCGCAGGAGGACGAGCAAGGCTCTGTCCAGGGGATCGAACGCCTCCTGGAGGCCATCGGGGACAGGAACTTCACGCTCATGGTCCTTGCCGATCCAGTTGACCGTCCCGCATTAAGCAGCATCCGCCGGGGATATGAGGATCTCAGTTCCGAGCTTTCCGCCCTGGAGTCGTTCAACGTCTCGTACCAGTCTGGGAACAGCACTACTTTGTCCGAAAACCGCAACGAAAGCATAGGCGTCAGCATAGGACGAAACGTATCCATGACCCAGACGCATACCGCCGGAACTGGATGGAGCGCCCCGGAGGACGATGCCGAGGTCAAGCACCACAAAGCAATATCGGCCGGCGCGGGACTTGCCCTGCTCCCTATCAAGGGTGCGAGCTTCGTGGCTATGCAGGCAATGAACGCCATGGCCCCGCAGGCCCGGACGATCACCAGCCAAAACAGTCAGGCCATCGCAGCCCAGCAAGGAGAGAATGAGAACGTCAACAGGCAAGTCCAGGAAGGAACGAGCGTTGCGGAGGCCATCTCCACCGGAACCACCGTTTCCTATACAGCCCAGGACCGCCACGTGAAAGGTCTTCTCGGGCGGATCGAGAATTATCTCCAATGGCTGGAGCCGCGCGAGAATTTTGGGATGTTCAACTGCTGCGCCTACGTCATTTCCAGCAATGCGAGCACGAACCAGATGGTCGCCAGCCAGTACCAAGCCCTCATGCAGGGACGGGGAGAGGCAAGGCAGAACGTCTCCATCAATACGTGGACTGCGGAGAACGGAGTGGACCGCATCCGTTCGGCCCTCGCACACCTTTCCCATCCTGTTTTTGACTGCCCGGACATCGGAACCAGCTTCACGCCCGCCATGCTCGTCAGTAGCCGGGAACTTTCCAAGCATCTCGCCTTGCCGCAGAAGTCCGTGGTCGGTGTCAGCACCATGGAATACGCGGCGTTCGGCCGGGAAGTCGTCAGGAAGACGCCTCTGAAAAGCGGGAAGGTATTTCGGGTGGGATCGATATACCACATGGGGCACACGGTCGAACATCAGCCTGTCATCCTGGATCTGCAGAGCATGGCCGCGCATACCTTCGTTGCCGGCACGAACGGATCCGGAAAGTCCAACGCCGTCTTCCGTATGATCGAGGAATTCCAAAACGTGGGAATCCCCTTTCTCGTCATTGAACCGGCCAAGGGAGAGTACAAAAACGTCTTTGGGCGTGATCCCGGCGTGCATGTATACGGCGTGAACCGTCGCAAGAGCGAAATCCTCCGGATGAATCCTTTTTGGTTTAACGATGATGTGGCCGTTCTTGAGCATATCGACAAGATGATCGAAGTGTTCAACGCCAGCTGGTCCATGACCGCAGCAATGCCGGCAGTCCTCAAAGCTGCCATTGAAAACGCCTATGCGGCCTGCGGCTGGAATCTTGCCGAGTCCACCTGCTCGGGCAGGAGGATTTTTCCGACGGTCGAGGACGTGCTGGACGAGTTCAACAACAAGATGAATTCTACGGCTTTCTCCCAGGAGGTCAAGGGTAATTACGTTGGCGCGCTCTCTACACGGATGGAGTCGCTTTGCAACGGCATCTATGGAGAAATCTTCGGCGGGGGCAATCTGACGGACGAGGAGCTTTTCGACAGCAACGTGATCATCGACCTGAGCCGGGTCGGTTCTTCCGAAACCAAGGCCATGATCATGGGTATGCTGCTTATCAGGCTCCAGGAACACCGAATGGCCGGAGAGGCAATGAACCTTCCCTTGCGACACATCACCATCTTGGAGGAGGCGCACCATCTTCTGCGGCGTACGTCGACGGCACAGAGCAGCGAGGGCAGCAACGTGCTGGGCAAGTCCGTGGAAATGATCTCCAACGCTATCGCGGAGATGCGCTCCTATGGCGAGGGCTTCGTTATCGTAGACCAGTCCCCAGGGTTGCTGGACATGTCCGTCATGCGCAATACGAACACCAAGCTGATCTTACGTCTGCCCGAAAGCGGGGATCGGGAGATGGTGGGCAACACGATGGGGCTGTCCCCTGAGCAGATATACGAGCTTTCCCGGCTAAAGACGGGCATATGCGCCATCTACCAGAAGGACTGGACCGAGGCCGTGCTCTGCCAAGTGGACAAGGCAGGACATGAAGAAGTGGCATATGCCGTCCCGGCTGACTTTTCAGAGGAGGCGCGTCGGCGCGAGACTCTTGCGGAGGGGCTACGCCTCGGAGGAAGCGAAGCTGAGTTGGGGGACCTCGTCGCCGGGTCCGCACTTTCAGGAAAGCAGAAAATCGCCATCTTGCAGGCTATCTACAGCGACGACAAGGAATCCAGGGACCGACTTGCTGACCAGCTCGGCAGATCTGGGCAAAAGCCGCTGGCGACGGCTCCAGCGCCTGACACTCGCCTTCGAGAGGACCGCGGTCTTGCGTTCGCATGGCTGTCACCGCCGGATTACCGGAAAAGGGAACCGGAGCAGGATGAGCGTGACCGACTCTGGCAATGCGTGCGACGCCTCGCCTCGGGCAACGACGACGATAAGGCGCTTGCCTCCTTGCTGGAAACGTTCCTCAAAGAGGGAGTAATCCGGAGCAAGGGTGAACTCAGGCCATACACGGTAATCGCCTGGAACTACTACGGCGGCGCAAAAGCCTGGGATTCCATGCTGTCCGACCTTACTCCGGAGCGTGTCCAAGAGTGGGATACATCTGCGCGGCGTAAGCTCAGCGAACAGCTTACTGGAAGTCAGGCGGCGGTGTCCTCTGTACTCTCGCTGGTTCTTCAAAAGAGAGGTGCTGAGATGCCAGTCAGGGCGTTTTTCCCCGTATGGACAAGGTATGTAGCAAGGACAGGACAGAATCTTCCCTCAAAATGACAGAAAATGAACCAATGCAACACTTCTTTCAGGGACGTGCTATAATGAGCCCATCCTGAAGGAAATCACATCTGGCTTGGAAGAAAATTGATAGAAAAAAAGAACGAGGTGAATGGATATGTCGGTTGAGATGGACGAAACACTGTCCGATCTGGAGCAAATCGAAGAAACGGAAATGGCACTGTTGGAACCGGAGATCATCGTAGAGCTGGAAGTAGGCGAGGTCATGGTGTTCGGCGATCCTTTTGAGGTGGGGCAGAATCTGGATGACTGCCAAGGTGATAACGAGTTCAACGCGAAAGGGAACTGCGGGCTTCTGACGATCACCAACATGCTCCGCCTTGGTGGATTCGATATTACCGAGAGTGATGTGACGAAATTCGCGTTGGAAAACGGCCTTTGCACGGATGGCGTATGGATGGATCCATATAGTCGCGGAGGGACCACCGTTATGAACCGCCAAGAGATCTTGGCCTGCTATGGTATTGAATCCAGCTTTACGTTTGATACTTATGAGGCAGGCGGCCTCAGCGAAATTGCCCGCTATGTGGAACAGGGCTACGGCGTGAACATATCGGTCAACGCAGGCTATGCGTGGGATTCCCCGTCAAACATCGGCGATGGCTCCAGCAACCATAGCATCCTAGTCACAGGTACGGCATATGATCCGAATACCGGGGAACTCAAAGGGCTCTACGTCTGCGACAGCGGTCTGACGCAACAGGACAGCAAAGCGTATTTCCTGTCCGCTGATCGCCTCCAGGACTGCTACGTGGAGGTCCCCGGAGCCTGCATGCTGGTTACAGATCAACCAATCCGCTGACAAGGAGGTAGATAATGATGATCGCTTACGATGCTGCGATGAATAAGCTAAGAGATGTCCTAAATCGGATTTTCGGGGAATCGTGGAGCCTTTCCTGCCCCATGCCGGGTGTGATCAATAGCATACCAGTGGACAAGCATTTTCTTTATCCTATCGCTTCAGATTCCAACCAGGGCCGCCCCTTTGCCTTGGTGATTTCAGCTATGGATACGGGAACTATTCTGATTGTGAAGCACTGTGCCGCCGAGGATTTCGTGGATACTGCCAAGCACCCCTTTAACGAGCCTATCAGCAGTGAACTTCCCGAGAAAATGAGCGTCAAGGAATATAAGGGCGGGATGCGTCAGCTCCGCGAGGCATACGAAGACCTGCGCCGGATCATCTTTGAAGGTGGAGAGCCGGACGAAGCGGCGTCAGAGCGTTATCTGGCGCTGGTGGAGAGGCTAACCCCTGCCGCACACGGGCCCTATTATGCTGCGATGCGTGGGGAAGCATAAGTGCCGCCACATGGCGGTATGAAGAAAAGAATATGTATTGAAAACTTTAAGTTTTCATAATAACTGAGAAAGGATGTATAAAATCATGGCTGCAAATTTGGAAAAGCTGGGCTACGGCCTGCTGAAAATCACATCGACTGGCGCTGGCGCCGCTACCTTGGCAGGTGCCGGAGAGGCTGTCGGAGGAATCGTGCTGACCGGGCTGGCCACGGTCGGTGGCGCTGCGATAGCGGTCGCACCTGTGGCTCTTCCTGTTGCCGCAGGCTACGGCCTGTATAAGCTCTTTAAAAAGTAAGTCGTATCATACAGATGTTGTAAGAAGCCAATCTGTATTAGGGCGTATCCGGAAGTTCCTCCAGCCGCAGTGGTTTTCCGTAGCCGCTGCGGCTGGTCATATCATCGCCCTATATCTTCAAGATGCTGAATTCTGGCATCATAGACAATATTTTCAAAACCAGGAGTCAGGTGAAAACAATGCTGAATATGAGTTGTAAAATTTGCTCCGTGGACTACGGCTCCACCCTGAATAACCTGTACCCGCGCATTCTGGAAAAGAGCCGCAGGGAATCGGAAAAGCATATGCTGTTCCGGCTGCTTACGGAACTCGGCGGCGACGGAGAACGCATTTTGGCTCGACTGACCAGCTTCGTGGAAGAGTGTGACAAGCAATACCTGCTATGCCGGTGCATGGAATCCTTTTCTCCGGAGCTGACAGAATTATTGAACCGGAAGCTGCACGAAAACGACATGGGAAAATGCTTCTCCATCGGGGCACTCATGCCGGATTCAGAAGGCAGTTCCATTGTCTTGGCCGCCAGGAATACGATCGTGGACTATTCCTCGTTCATGGAGCAGATCAGGCAGCGCACTCCTGGAGGTTTCCTCGGACAGGCCCTGCTTTGCCTTATCAATTCCGTCATTGAGAACGGAGATGCCGACCAGAAGATTGTCAAGGCAACGGGTAATGCGATCGTACAGACGATGATTAAGGACATGCTCTCCTCGGCGCTCCATAAGCAGGGAATTTGTGTGGAGATCGATCATATATCCATCCAGGTGGTGGAAAATGATACCTTGCCGCCCAATGTATCCGTCCCGCTGCTGGATCAGCGTATAGAGTCCATATTGATAAAATCCCTAGTGGAATACCTTCGGCACACGGTACCAGAGGACGAAGCATCGATAATCGCCTCTGTATAGTGCAACATGAGCTTTATTCAGAACCTGTGACGGTCTGTAAAGACCCACAGTGCCCCTGTGAATTCTCATGTGACAGGCGTGAATATCTTGAATATGAAGAAAGCAAGAATCCGGGAATTGTTTCTATCCAAAAGATTTGTGATGGCCTGGAAATCAGCGTTCGTGAATTTTTCGATGATCCACTGTTTGAAAATCTTGAACCTGAGATAAAGTAGTGAGCCAGGAGCGTCACCGCTCCTGGCTATGTTCTTCCTCATGACGCTGCCTACCCTGCTGTCCATGGAACTGCTGAATTGTCTGGCGGATAGATACCGATTCTGCTGGCTCATCCAACATTTTTGCAACATCCTTTTGGCTCTGCGCCAGCGTCCCGGAAGCAAACTTCTTGCCATGGGCGGCTTGTAGACGCTGGGCTGTTTCCCGCTCCTTACCGGGCCGGATAGCGTGACGGGCGGTATCCAGTTCCATGGCATCCATATCCGCCGCCTGTTGTTGCAGTTCGGAGTACTGCGCCAGTGCCGCATCCAGTTCAGCAGTATATTTTTCTTCCTGCTGGTTCAGCGTTTCCAGGGTAGACTCCATGGATACAATATGCTGTTTGATCTTGTCCATACCATGATTGTCCGCACAGTTAAACTGATTGAGCAACAGGGCCTTCTCACTTTTCAATTCCTCAATATCTTTGGTCAACGTGGCAATTTTCTGTGCCAATTCCCGATGCCGGAACACCTGAATTGCCGTGGTATTTTTCTTTTCGTCCAGCAAAACTCGGCGCTCTTTAATCTTGGCCTTGAGCTGCTTAACAATATCCTCATACTGCCTGATGTCCGGCTGAACAGCATGGAGCGTATCGGTAATCTGTCTTTTCCCGGCCCCAATATGCAATAGTTGATACCGGAAAACGATCATCTTTTGCCGAACGGTTTCCATTGCCTCCGCTATCGCCGGAGCAGTGTTCTTCACCGCGTCCATCAATTTCTTGACCAAGGATTTCAACTCCCGCAGCAGGGCATTGTCCGCCTTGATCTGCCGGTTCAGCTCACAGCGGTCAGAAATAATTCCCTTCTTCTCCAGCGCACGGGCAACTACACCCTCATGGATAGTGGGCTGTTCATCCAGTCCGCGCTCCGCGTGGCTACGGTGATCGACACGCTCCTCATGCCCGGAGCGTTCCAGGCAGCTGTTCACTGTGTCGGCCCATGCCGCCCGCCAGAGGACAAGCTGTTCCTCGCTGTTCCAGCGGGCGGTGATGGGATTCTGCCGTCCATACTTGGTGCTTTTCGGATACTTGGATAACCGCTCTAACCCCTGCGCTTCAGCCGCCGAGGGTGTCATATAGACCTTCTTTCTGCCCACCTTGTACTGATACTGCTTCTCCCAGCCCTCCGCCTGCGCCGACTTGAACTCAGCGGCGGTAAAGCCATGTTCCTCGCCGTTGCGGATGCAGAGATACTCCTTCTCCGTTTTCTGCTGCCATGTGCCGTTTTCTTTGAGTGGGCGAACCGTCACCATGATATGCGCGTGGGGATTGTGGCCATCCGTGTCGTGGATACACACATCGGCACACATACCGTCCGCCACAAAATTGGCCCAGATAAAATCTGTCAGCATGGCAATCCACTCATCCCGGTTCAGTTCGACAGGGAGCGCCACCACGAACTCACGAGCAAGGCGGCTGTCCTTTGTTTTCTCCGCTTCCTCCACAGCGTTCCAAAGGACTTCCCGATCTGCCCACTCTGCTGGTGCCATATCCGGCAGAAAGACTTGCTGCCAGACAAGCCCCTGTTTCCGAGTGTAGTCATGCTGAACGCCGTCATAGTCGTTATACATCCGGGAACAACTCATGTAGGCCGCCGCCGCGACAGCGGAACGGCCCGTTCCCCGGCTGATGACCTTTGCCTCTAAATGATAAATTGCCAGCTTCTATTACCTCCGTCCTTCGTCTCCCGTCCCACCGTCCCCCGTAAACAGCGAAAAGCTGCCAGTGGCAGGTTTTCGCTGGCGTATGGAACAGGGCGGCGCACCGGTCTGTTCCATACGCACCGGGAATGACCGCAGTCATTCCCGGCAGGCCTCCGCAGGGGCCGCATCCCCCTCGGAGAGCGCACGACTGCCGAAGGCAGTACCACCGCCCGCTTGCGGGTGGTGAGTAAGTGCGCCCTTCGGGCCGGGAAAAGCGGAGCGCCCCGGCGAACCGGGACGCTCCTGCTTTGCGTACTCAATTTGTAAGTTCGTGAAGATATGTTTCCAACTCGTTCAAGTCCATGCTCGCCGTCTGTGGCAGGGCTTTCTCCAAAACGGCCCCCTCTTGGATCAAGCGCCGTGTCCGGGCCTTGCGCTGCTTCACTCGGTCGCGAGCCTGGGCTTCTTCCAAACGGTGCCGCGCCTGGATCAGCTTCTTTTCTGTGTCCGTCATATTTATTCCTTTCCGGCCACACTTGGCCTGTTGGTACTGAAAACACCTGTTTCAATACCGTTTTTTGGTGCCTTGGTATCAACACCATAAAAAATAGCACCAAATACCAACATTCTGCGCTAATGCGGGGGAGTTGGTATCTGATGCCGTACATTTTGGTGCTAATTCAATTTTTCCTGGTGTGGAAACTGCCGCTTTTGGTATCAAAAGCTGTCCACAAAATCCAGCGCCGCTTCATCCGCCTCCTGCTGATCTTCCTGTAGCGTTTCTTCGACCTGCATGGGCTGAGGCTGAGTGCCTCGCAACAGCCGGAGTAGTGTATCTGCTGCATTGACAGGGGTACTCTGGTTTAACCCGGCCCGGACGGTTTCCAGCACCCGCAGAAGGAAAGCGTCCTCCTTCTCACGGGTTTCCAGATAAGGGTCGGCATCCAACCGCCCCCGGCGCTCAAAATAGTCGTTGACGGCGGCGATCACCGCCTTACTGTAAGAGCGATACTGCCGCTTGTCGCGCTGCTGCAAATGCTCCCATGCGGCACGATCCGCCCCCCTTTCCAAATTGAAGCGGATGTTGGTGCTGACGATCCGCTTACTCATACCGCACCGCCCTTCCTGGCACGGAGATGTGCCAAATACTCATAGCCTTTCGCGGTAGCGCAGATGTCCTCGTTGATAACCACCCGGTCAGCGTCAAACTCTCCGAAATTTTTAATCAGACAGCCTCCGCCGCCTACGATATACAGTTTCATCAACTCCGGGTCATACTCATGCTCCCGCAGACGGCGAAAGATGCCGGCTACATAATCCTTGGCAGTAGCCTGGATAGCGGTCAGATACCGCTCGCTGATCTCCGCTGTCCCGGAACGCAGCACACGGTCAATCACCGTCTCGTCAGCGGCAGAGCCGTAGAGCTTCAGCAGATTTTCCCGAACTGCCAGCATACATTGATGCGTTCCGTATTTCTCGGTGAAACACTTTTTCTCCTGGGGACGGCGGTCATTGATATACATGACGTTCATCGTACCGTTGCCGATGTCAGCCAGCATATTCATTCCCCGGAAATCCCGGAGCTGGTCTGCGACGGCAGCAAACCCCTGGGGGAAAATATCTGCCCCAGCAAAGTCAACGTGGTAGTTCACACCTCGGAAGGTAAAATCCACGCTGTCCCTTTGCAGCAGATACTTTTTGAAAGCGTCCTTCTGCTCACTGACCCATGTAAGGGGCAGTCCAGCCGCCAGATGGACACGGGCGGTGATCTGCTTGCGGATGTTCAACTCCCGCCCGATAGCGGCGAGGGTCAGGATGTAGTAGTCGCTGTCCGCCATTTTGTCGGCGGTGAACTCCTTGTGTTCCTCACCGATCAGATAGTAGCGGTTCTCGAAAATCAGCAGATTGCTCTTGAAGGTCGGCTCCTTGTCAAAGGAGGCCGCGCCGGTTTTGAAACAGCAGTTGGCCGTCTTGATATTGCCATAGCCGTGGTCAATACCGATGATAATTGGTGCATTGTAGTTCAAAATATTCATAAAAATCCTTTCCGCTGTGTAACAGCAAAGGGCGGTCCGCAGACCGCCCTCTTTCAAACGTCCTCCTGTGATGGTTTCCGTTACAGATATGTAAAGTCGAACTAATTTCTACTTTAGATAGCCGTAACGCTGGACACCGCATTTCGTTACAGATAAATCAAGTGGTCATTTTGCACACTTGATTTATCTGTAACACGGCTGCAAATTCGTTACGGGTGAACGTAGTGGAATTTATTTCCACCACGTCTATCCGTAACGCTTCTGTCCATAGCTTGTTACGGCTCATGCAAGTGGTCATTGTGACCACTTGTTTTATCTGTAACGCTTTGCCGGTATGCCCGCTGGCGGCAAGCGTTGCTGCAATATACCGCGTCTGACCGTTTGGGCGTGAATGTGCTTCCACACATCTTGCAGACCTGGGTGCGGGGCGGCTGGGCCAAGCGCCGCTGTATCAGCTGCTTTTTATAGCCGATATTGCCGCATTTTTTGTAATAGCAGTATTTCTTGGACCAGATTCTTGTGTAGAAAACGCATCCGCAGCCCTCGCAAATGATTTTGTGGACAGGATCGTTTTTTCCGTAGGGATTGCCAGCCATTTTGCGCTCGTAGCAATTCTTCAAAACATCCTGGTGCTGGTACTCCCAGTCGCAGTTCCACATGAAATATCAACCTCCTTCGTGATGGAAAGAGCGGGCCGCGACATTCGCAGCCCGCTCCGATACAAGTTAAGATAATTTTGCTCCTGTTTCCCGCCGCATTCGAGAATACGCTTTTGACTTGCAACTGGAGCAACAATACATGGCCGTATGACCTTTAGGCATGAAAACCGTTCCACAGCACTTGCAGACCTTCTCCGTCAACTTGGTCAGGCCAAGTTTCCTCCTCTGGTATCTCTCACGGCTGCGGATGCGCTCCTGACGTAACCGCTCCTGTTCTGCAATCTCATCCGAGGTCAACTCCGGGGCCGGAGGCTCAAATTTGCCGATATACTTCAGATAAACATCTACTTCCTGCACCCGCTCCCCATCAATCTTCTCTGGAGCGTGAACGAGGATTTTTTCGATAAACTCATTGATAATCGGCGTAGTCAACTCTGAGAAGTCTGTGTACTTCTTTGCCAATGCGAGGAAATGCTCCACGTTGGTGGTATCCCGCTCGAAGGATTCCAACGCAGATTCGGCATCCGTAATTGCCTGACGGAGTGCCGCCTGCTCTTGTTCATATTCGGAGAGCAGAGCGTCAAAGCGTTCCTCTGTGATGCGCTCCACTACATAAGATTCATAGAGTTTCTTGATAATGGTATCCAACTCAGCGCACCGCCGCTTGTCCTTGTTCAGCCGCTTTTTCAAATCCTTAGCTGCCTTTTCCTGCTGTACCTGAGATGTCTCCCGAACCTTTTGGATAAATTCAGCTTCATTGGAAATAGCGTAGGCACTGGTCGCTTTGATGGTTTCAAGAATAATTGTCCGCAGAGCCTTTGTTGAGATATGATGATTGCTGCACTGTTCAAGCCGTCTTTGAGACGCCTGCTTATAAGTGGAACAATTATACTCGTCGATTGGAAACGGGCGTTTTTCCGATCCCCGCGCCCTTTTATTATACATTTTCGCTCCGCAGTCGGCGCAAAAAACAAGACCGGTCAGCGGGTTCGCTTCGCCCAACGTATCAACACGCCGCGGCGTACCGCGCAGCTTCTGGACAAGTTCCCATGTCCCCTTATCCACAATGGCTTCGTGGGTGTTCTCAAAGATAAGCCAGTCCTCCGGCGCGTTGCGGATACCCTGCTTATCCTTATAGGATTCTTTGTGTGTGCGGAAATTTATCGTATGTCCCATATATTCCGGTCTGGTGAGAATCTGTCCGACCGCTGTTCCGTTCCAGCAGTATGGGTGAGCAAAATCCGCTACATCTTTCCATGCGCCGCGCCCATGTCGTGCCTGATAAACGGAAGGGGTTTCGACCTTCTCCCGGTCGAGAATCCGCGCAATATCATACGGCCCATGTCCCTCAATGGTAAGCCTAAAAATCCGTTGCACGACCCCTGCCGCTTCCTCGTCAATCAGCCAGTGAAATTTGTCATTGGGGTCTTTCTTATATCCATAGATCACGTTGTTTGTCGTAGGCTTACCGGATTCTCCTTTGACTCGGATAGCGGTGCGCTGCTTTCGGCTCAGGTCCCGCAAGTACCATTCGCTCATGATATTGACAAAGGGCGCGAACTCGCTTGAACCTGGGTCATTGCTGTCGATGCTGTTGCCGATGGCAACAAAATGGATACCGTAGCGTTTGAAGACGACCTCCGTATAGAAACCGGTCTGAAGGTAATCCCTCCCGACCCTGCTGAGGTCCTTGACCAAGAGATGCGCTACCTTCCCGGCCTCGATGTCGGCAATCAACTGTTTCCAAGCCGGACGGTCGAAATTGCCTCCGCTCCAGCCGTCATCTGTGTAATGCAGGATATTGGAATAACCATGGTCGGCTGCATAGCCCTCCAGGTATCGCTTCTGATTAACAATCGAATTGCTGTCCCCCGCCGCCTCATCGTCACGGCTGAGGCGCTCGTATAACGCTGTAATCTTTCCCTCAGTCTGCTTTGCGCTCATGACGCGCTCCTTTCAGACTGACGGTTCATTTGTGGCACGTTCATCATACCACATTTTGACTGTGATGCCAACCCCTCATTTCGGATCAGCCGTAAAATTTTGTCCTCCATGGTGTCTGTTTCGCCCTCCCTAAAAATTACCCTTATTTTGTAGGTGGTGCTGCCAATTCGCCGGGTCAGGGTATTGCCGTTGTTTTCTGTCATTGTACCTCGCTTTCTTCATTTGTAGGGTTTCCCCGCTGTGTGCCTGCCGTCCGTATTCAGTTGTTGCGCGGAAAGCACCACCCCGGCAGTTCGGGAACGGCGCTCCGCCAGCGTTCGCTATAACATCAGATTCCCCTTTCTTGGTGATTGGAGGCGTTTCAGCCTTCTGATACCAATATACGGAGAAAATGGCATCGGCTGAAATAATATGGCGTTATTGCAATTTCAAGGCTGATAAGCCCTCAAAATTGCAATAATGCAAGGGGCAAAATTCGACTTCATTTTTGGCAGCGAATGTAGTATAATCAGGTATCATGGGGGAGGGCGTCGAAATGGAGCAGGCATATTTGCCGGGAACTGTCCGGCAGCGGATACAAGACCAGCTAAAAGAGCGGAAAATCACACAGGGAGAGCTTGCCGCAGCGATTGGCATGGCGGAAAGCTCCCTCAGCCGGTTTCTCAGTGAAAAAACAGACAAAATCGGTGATGAGTACATCATTAAGATTGCGGACTTCCTGGGCGTGTCCACCGACTTCATCCTGGGTCAAACGGACTTCCCGGAGCGGCGCAATTATGACATAGGAGAACTGGGCCTGTCTTATAAGGCGGCAATGGCGCTGTATACCAGAGAAGTAGATACCGATGTGGTCAACCGCATTTTGGAGAATCCCCAATTCCCGGCTATCACGCGGATGATCGCCCGGTATTTTAAGGACAGCAATGCCGAGGGACCTGCGGGACTGAACGCCATGTGGGACACCATGCAGAAGCAAATCGGCGCATTAGATACCGGCCATTTGAAAAAGCCGCAGGAGGGTACAGAAGCGATAACGCAGATTCTCGGTATGTTGAAAACCGATCCCTACGAGAGAGATATTCAGATGATTCAAAGCGCCTTGATGGAAATGCTTCGGGGCATTAAGACTGGTATCCAGACGCAAACGCCAACGACCGAACTGGCCACGAAACAAATCACACAGGCCATGATGCAGGATATGGTGAAGGGCAGTAATTCATTGATTCCTCAGACTACGCTTGAGGGTACGCTGGCGCAATTTGCAACGGCATATTCCTCACTTCCGAACGCAACACCAGAACTGAGCGAACAATTTTCTGAGCTTTTCCGGCAATTCGTTAAGGGGCTCATGGATATTATTCAGAGGCAGGGCTTAACAAATGGAATCCCTGACGAATGAACAGCTTTGCGCATTGGCACAAGCTGGGGACGAACAGGCTGTGTCCCTACTTATCAAGGCTAATCTTCCGTTTATTCGGAAAGTCGCCAATCAAATTGCTGAGAGCCCAGTACGGCAGGAGCATCTATGCGCCTGCGGCGTAGGCTTTGATGATCTTGTGCAGGCCGGTTCCATCGGGCTGTGGAGGGCAATCGGCAGCTACGATTTCTCCAGCGGAGTCAAATTTCTGACTTACGCCGCTTCCGCAATTAAACGCTCTATGGGTGATCTGATCCGCCAGTACAGCCGGGATACGGTGTGGCAGTTGCGGCACGATAAAGCTAACGCTTGGAAAATCATATACCTGGATGAAGATTTAGACGATACCGGAGAGGATACGGTGGAGTGTCTGATTGCTTCGCCCAATGTCAAATCACCAGAAGGTGTTTATATTGAGCAGGAGACGGAGGCGGAGTTGCTTGAGGCCATGGATACACTGCCAGACCGGGAGAATACCTATGTTCAATACCGCTTTGGCTTTACGGATGGCAAGGCCCATCCACTTACTGAAACTGCGCAGTATTTCCACCTGACTGAAAGCCGTGCAAAGGGTATTGAGCGTTCCGCGCTGAAGCTGCTGAAGCATGAGCTGATTATTGAGATTCCAGAGCGAGCCTATGCCTGGGCAGAGGACAGACTGACAAGGCGGCTGGTGGCAGAAGGGGAACTCCATGCGGTAGAACTCCGGCTGAAATCCCAGCAGAAGCGTGGCAGAAAAATAACCGCCGCAGTCTACGAATACCTCGCAGACTGTGACGGTAAATGGGGCGAGCTTCGATACAATTTTAAGGATGATACGGCTGAGGTCCTTCTGCTGGCTGATTGGGATACAATGGTCAGCCGCAGGTTTGCCATGCGGGCCGTTGAATATCTCCGCCAGCATCGTGCGGAGGCCCCGCTGGAAAGGCTGCTTCTTACTTTTATATCGCCGGAACAGATAGAGTGCTGCGGACGGTAGGATTATAGGAGGTATCCACTATGACCATCAAGCTGGAACAGGTGCTTGACGCGATTGAATCCGCTGATGACGCGTTTACCTATTTTTTCGACAAACAGACTGGCGAAACAGTATTTCTGTCTGACCCCATGATTACCGGCGAATCATACGAGGAGCTTGAAGAATTGATCGAAAGCTCCGGTGATCGTTTTCTTCGTCTCCCTACCAAGTACGACATTCATGAATACAGCATTATAGAAAATTTCGTATATTCCCTGCCCGCTGACGCAGCGCGTCAGGAACTTGTCAACGCGATCTGCGGCAGGGGCGCGTTCCGGCGGTTCAAAAACGGCATCCGCTATCACAGGCTGGAACAACAGTGGTATGATTATCGGGATCAGGCATATCGGGAGATCGCCATCCGCTGGTGCAGGGATGAAGGGCTCGAATACACCGAGGAAAATTAAAAACGGGGGTATGGCCGCATTTGTCGCAGCCGTACCCCCGTTATCACAGGCTGGAACAACAGTGGTATGATTATCGGGATCAGGCATATCGGGAGATCGCCATCCGCTGGTGCAGGGATGAAGGGCTCGAATACACCGAGGAAAATTAAAAACGGGGGTATGGCCGCATTTGTCGCAGCCGTACCCCCGTTGTACTTCTTATGCGTAGACCAGCTCATGAAGAACGATTTCCTCTGCTCGGCTACGGATATTGGTCATCCGACCCACCCATTCCATCTGGTTCGCTGCTTTTAAGGTTTCGGTCACACCCTCCTTCTTTGCCATAGTCGGGATCAGAAAATCCATACACTCATGACAGGCAGCGTCAATGTCGGCAAGGTGTTTCCACAACTTTCCGGTCAGGAGCAGGCTGGTGTAGGTGCTGTGGTGATGCTCCTCCAAATACTGCTGGCGCATCCGGCCATATATGCCGATTTCATATTCGGCATCATCGTCAAGAGCAAGGTTCGGGATGTAGTAGTCGCCTACCTTTGTATAGGTCAGTTTCATAATCATTTCCTTTCATTTACAGCAAAATGTGTCCGCAGTTGTTGAAAACGCTTGCTTTTTTCGTTCTCACCGCCTTTCTTACAACTGCAATGTACCATTTTGCCACAAATGAACCGCAGTCATATGTATTAAGTGGTGACTCCACCCTTTACATAGTAACTCTTGGAACGAAGATCTTCCGCTGTCTTTTCTACAGTTGCTCGCAACTCATCTGTAAATAAGACCTCCAACCTTCTGTGAGCCGAGATAAAAAATAATGCACCGCTCGAAATATCCGTGTGAAACATCTCCTCCAGACACATAGCCTGGGCACAGAGCTGGATTTGATAGGACAACTCCTCCCGAACAGAACCGTGTTTATACTCGATCGGATAAAGCCGGACAGGAAACTTTGCCGCAGGAATGATACATCCATTTTCTGAATGGACTGCTTCAATACAGTCACATTTTCCTACCAGGCCAAGTGCGTTGGAAAAGACCATATATTCATATAGCTTTAATTGAGTTCCACGGCGCTCCACACGCTGAGTGTGGACATTCTTGTGCTCAGCGCGGCCCTTGGCTGTCTCTGCGTTTTCCTCCCAGACGCGCTCGTTCAGCAGCAGGGCGGCCCGGCGCAGGCAGTAATTGGCCTGAGCCAGCCAGGACAGCGGCAGATATTCCCGGTCATCCATGGCGGAACCAGATCTCGTCCGCTGGCAGCTCCCCCCAGGTTACAGGCCCGAAAGCATCCCGCTGAAAACCGATCTCCACCCCGGCAGGCAGCTTGTCCAGCTCTACCCACGCATCGTAGTCCTTGTAGCTCCTGGGATGCTCTATCTCCGCCTTCTTTTGGACATGGACCAGTTCAAACAGCCTGTGCGCAGGGGCGCAGCCCAGCCTGGCCTGCCGCACACGCTGATTTTCGTCTAAATCAGTGCCTGCATGCTTAAACAGGATCAGCGGAGAAACCACTGCCATCTCCCCCTTGCTGGCAGAGCGGTCATGCTCATACATATTTAAAATCGCTTCCCTCAGCGCCTGAAAATCCTCGTCGTCAAAGCCGGTTTCCGCAGCCAGGTTGGCACTGATAAAGCCCCGGACTTCATATAGGCCAAAGGGAATCAGCTGTTTCCGTCCCATCGTGCGCATACTGTCCGCTTCTGCCTTCTTCTCTGCTTCCTCATACTGCTCCACGGTTCCATCTTTGATATTGTCTGCGACAGCCATCCGGGTAATGGAAATGTCCAGGGGCAGAACAGGGTCCACACTCTTGCCAAAGGTGATTTGGACTGGTCCCCGGACTTGTCCCGCATTGGGACCGGTAGACATGACAGCACCGAACGTGCGCACATCATAGAACATTTCACAGGCCTTTTTCCGCCCGGCATAGACCGCATTGGTCTGCTTGGCACAGTCGTCTACGCCGGCGTTCCGCTTGGCCTGAGCGATAAAACGGTTGATATTGGTAGACTGTTGGATGATGATGTCCATACCGTCCTGACCAGCAAAGGCGGTCAGGATATAGTTGCGGATACGGCGCTTGGTGGCCACGTCGGTGATAAACCCCTGCCGGGTTTCCGGGTCGATGCGGGGCGTGTTTCCCATGTCCGGGTCCCCATTTGGATTCGCGTTGACACAGGAGACGTAGTATACAAATTCGTACCGGTTTTGGATTGACATAGCTTAATTCCCTCCCATTTCTTTTTTGGAACTGCTTTCTTTCCGGCATGCCTTGCGCTCTGCAATGTCCAGAGCAATTTTAGAACAGGTCTGCCGGTAACCCAGCGCAAAATAGGCCTGTTCCTCCAAAGTCAGCGTAACCGGAATGGTGTCTCCAATGGAGTCAGAAATCTGATTCAGCATAGTTTCATAGCGTTCCCGGATGGAGAAAGATATGATTTTACCCAAGTGGTAGTTGGACAGCCGCTGCAGCTGCCCTAATGCCAATGCGGGCGTCTGGCTCGCCGCATCATAATATCGGTCGATGATACTGGCGTTAACATCAGGCATTGCGGCACTTTGAATGGCACCATACACTGCAACCAGCGCACCGCAGTGATAAGCGGGGCTGGGATGGACCGCATTATATCCCATGGAAATCGTCTCCTTCTGATTCTTTTTTCGCTCCCTGCGCAGCAGCCAGACCTTTAGCCACTGACAGGCCAGTCCGTCCGGGATAGACTGGCCTTTGCCGTCCGGGTCGGTGTCCGCCATCCCGGAGCGAATATAGGCCAGGGCCCGGCTGGCCACGGCATCGGGCAATTCCGAATTGGAGAGAATCGCTCGAATGATGGCAGGAGTCAGGCCAGACAGTTCCTTGTCCAGACGCTGAAAGACCTTGTTGTCGTTCTTCTGCCTGGACAGCAACCGGATCAGCCGTGCCTTAAACTTTGCGGGCCGAATCCCCCCTGTTCCCCCGGAGTTGACCAGCTTTAAGTCCTCATTCCAGGCGGACAGGGCCTTTTGCAGAGCCTGATAACTGCCCCGCTCATAGTGGCGGAGCATAACCCGTCCGCCCGCACCGGAGAGCAGCAGAATAAAGTACTCATTGGGAAGTGCCGCCGCCCAGCTACCGCTGTCCAGGCTGGACACCAAAGTATCGGCCAGCGCGCGGGCCTCATTGGGGTCAGCCTCATCCTCCTCCATTGGTCCGCCGCCGAAAAAGGAGAACAATTCGTCCTCCTCCTGGGGAATCGGCTTGTCGTACCAGTGGACAAATTTCATCCCGGCCAGCACAGGGGCGTCCTGCAGCAGATCGTCCAAGGCCGCCTTGACTCCAGCAAAGGCCTCCTCAGACACGGGAGCGTTGGCCCCCTGCTTCAAGCCGTAGGAGCAGAAGGCGCTTTTATCAAAGCAGATCAAAGTGTCTCCGCTGGAGTGCCCGCCTACCACGCGTAATCCATTAACCGAGGGCAGAGTGGCGGGCGGGACAGTAGGCTGTCCGGTAATAAGACAAAGGCTTTGAACTCCGCTGGGAAGAAACTGCTTGCGGAACTCCGACCACCAGGATCGCACTGCACCGCTGTTCAGGATGGACTCCCCATCCACACAGAAAGAAATACGGTCAGAAGCTTTAACTTTCATGCGGTCCAGGGCCGCATTGATGGTCCGGACCGTCTCCGAATCCGCCAGCGCAGCAAGACAGACCTGGAGTGTGGATTCCTGCTGCCCGCCGTCGGCCAAAAGCTGACGGAAGTAGCCGCTTTTTGAGGTTGGGATATCTGGAAAGATTACAGAGCGTTTTTCCGCAAGAGGATTGCACTTGTCCGGACCGTTGGCCAGACTTCCGATATCAGGGCAAGGGAACGTCCCTCCCTCGGTCACATCCAAAAAGGTTCCCTTTGCGGACAGCCAGATGTAGGCCTTTACCGTCTTTTGCACAAAACCGGCGGGGAGGACCAGGTCGTTTTGACGGGCATAGTCATAAAGGGCTTTCAGCATGGCGATCCCCCCTTCAATACCTCTGGGCTGTCATAGGGCGGCACCTGAATCACGCCCTGCTTCATTACTGCATGGAACAAAGACAACTGGGGACGAGTTTTCTTCCGCACCTCATAATCGTGCAGATCGAAAACGTCATAGACCATCAGTCCGGCGTCCATGTCAACCGGGATCGGTTCTTTGATCCCGTCACTCTCCTCGAAATAAGCTACAAACTCCCGCAGACCCAAACTCGGCTGAAAATACGTCTTGCCGTTCCGAATCCGCCGCAGGGCCTGACGGCAGAGCTGCTCCGCTGTACCGGAAAAGGTCTCCCTGGGGACGATAGTGGCCGCAATGCGGTAGCGCACATCCCGCAAGGCGACTGTCTGCCGCTGGGTCCGGTCCTCATCGGTGTAGATGGGCTTGTCCCGCACCGTAGATTTGATCTCATTGCGTTTGAAGCTGATGTAGCGGATGGGGTTTAAAACCTCAATGCGGTTGATCTGCCAAAAAAATTCAGGGGGCTTAGAGTATATGGCTGACAGAATACCTCTAACCGCCGAAGGTGTAGGGAAGGGGTAGGACAGCCGTTCCACTTTGCCGCCGGCGGGGTCAGAAAAGCAGGCGAAATCTCCCCACACCTCCAGAATGATTTCTTCCAAACAATTCACCTCCGTTTATGTCCTGCCAATTGGCAGGACAACGATATTTTACATATTTCAATTCGCACAACCTCACGATTGCTAACTATGTTTTACATGACACATAATTATTTGTCAACCGATTTATAGCATGTAATCTTCGGGCTTTGTCTCTTGAAATTGAAGGCCCATGTCTGAGGTGTAACAGCTTTCGTGTCCTGTCAGAAGAAGATAATATCCGCTCGCCTCCACGCTTTGCCGCCGTCTGGGGAAAAACAGGGGTTCTCCGTGTAATTTAAGCATCGCTTCGTCAAAGGTAGCGACCGTAATGGGCGCTGCCTGCCTCATAAGCTCCGCTGTAACGCCGTCTGACCGAAGCTGGGAGGATATCTCCCGATACAATTCCTCCTCGCCAGCATAGGGGACAATTACCTGAATGCCTTGCTTGTCAATCAGACGGTAAGCATCTTCTACCTGAACATAGTCCTTTGCTTTCAGCCACTTGATAAGAGCTGGATCATCCTCTAAGTGCCGGAAAAGCTGGGTATAATACTCCGAAATATGCCCAGGATCATGAATATCTACCGGCCCGTTTGCCAGCATATTTTTGAGAACTGCCGCCCCTTTGCTATACCAGTCCCCCGGATAGAGCTTCCCGCTGTCCTCCGGTTCAAAGATTACGACTTGTCCTGGCTGCGGCAGTAAGCCATTCCGATTGCAGCGACCAGCGGCTTGGATGACAGCCTCCAGTGGGGCCAGCGCACGGTACATGACCGCAAAATCCAGATCCACTCCGGCCTCGATACACTGGGTTGCTACTACATGGCAGGGCAGCTTATCTTGCAAACGTTTCTTAATGATGCTAATGGTTCTGGTGCGGTGGGCTGGGCAGAGATCGGTGGTCAAATAAAACACAGAATTTTCTTCACACAGCAGTTTCAACAATTCGTACAGCGACCGGGCATGGCGGCGCAGATTGACCACCGCACATACGCTTTCCTGTTGAGACATTTCTTCCGCGATGATGGACAGCGGTACTGGCGCATCCAAGCGCCAAGTTACCTCGGTTCGACGAAGCCTTTGATACAGCTGAGGATGATCCGGCAAGATCTCCGCAGGATGCCAATTTAATTTGGGAAGTACCTCAAACGCTGGCTGAGTAGCGGTCGAAAATACCATGGAACAGCCGTAGTCTTTGCATAGGGTCTGAACCGCCTGCAGGGTGGCATGGATCAGATGAGAAGGGAGACTCTGAGCCTCATCGAACAAGATCACACTGTCTGCGATGCTGTGCAGCTTCCGGCAGTCGGTGGGACGGCGGGCAAACAGAGACTCAAAAAACTTGACCGATGTTGTGATGATAAAGGGGGCATCCCATCGGGCTGCTAACTCCCGCCCCGCTTCATCCAATTTGCTCTGACTGTGGTCTGACAGGATCTCCGGGATAATATTTTGATAGACGCTCTCGCTCTGCTCAGTCAGCGTCAGGAATGGAAGTACCAGAATAATACGTCGTTTGTGATAGCGGATGCAGTGCCGCAGGGCAAAGTGGAGTAAAGCCAAGGTTTTTCCAGTGCCGGTAGGGGCGGTCAAGTTGAAGATACCGGGAGGATTTTCTTCTCCGGCTGTGCCGCAGCGGTCATAGACCTGAGTCCGCAGCCGGTTCAGCTCTGGGTCCGACTTGGACTCAGCCTGTATCTGCTGACGGTAAACCTCCAAGCGTTCCAAAAGAAACTCAGGGCAGAGCAGGTGGGCATCCCGCTCCAGGATACCGGCAGAAGCACTGTAGTCAGCATCCACCAGACAGGAGAACAGCAGCCTGGTGTGGAGCATGGTTTCTACAGGTCCTTCCGGTGAGACATCCAGAAGAAGCGGGAGTGTAAAATCTGGAAAATCTCGGGCAAATGCCTGCATAGCCTGGGTAAACTCCGCTTTGCCTGACAAAGCGGCTTCTTTACCAGAGCGGCAGGTGACCGGACCGGCAAGAGAATTTTGCAAATCTGACTTCAGCTGTGTGAAGGATACCAGCCCGTCGTGATGACCATAAATCACTTCGACAGCGGTACGAAAGGCCGCCTTGTTTCTGGACAGTCCGTATAAAAAAGCAGCTCCACCGACTGCGTGGTCCACTCCAGAAGCCGTTCCTTTTAAAACATCCTGAAACCGCTGGCTGTATTTCCCGAAGTCGTGGAGCAGACCGCACAGACGGGCTTCCTCCGCTCTGTGAATTTCTGCACCGAATTGCTGTGCTAAATGAGACGTTTTTAATAAATGGCTCTGGTTGGTCTCCTGAAACCCATCCATATCAGGAGACTTTGCATAGTAAATTTGGTACATAATTTTATTCTCAGTCCTTTAATTTTGTAGTAGATACGATTTATAATACATTATTTGCTAAAGATAAACAAGATACTTGGGCTTGAAAGAAGAATTTTGATGCAATTGGTGAGTTTTTAATTTCCGGCCTTGAACGACCGAGACTGTGACGGTCTATATTCCATGCTGAGATTCACAAACAAAACAAGGGCAGACCTGACCATCAGTTCTGCCCTTGAAATAAATGAATAAAATTTTCTATTCGCGATTGATAGTTATACCTAAAGTGTTTTCGAGTTCAGACAAGACTTCATTAACCTTATCATATGTGCTTTTAATGGCATTATCATACACAAAAGTGTATTCTCGCTCAGTACCAATGTCAATTATTTTTTGTTTGAGATTGTCCACATTATCAACGAGTTCACCATCAAAATAGATATCTTTTTCCTCTATCCGAATTTCTGAATTTTTATTTTCTTTAGATAAATCTGATTTGGATGGTTTGTTTGTGCTTATAGAGCTTCCTGAGACTACACCACTACCGTCACCCGTTCCAGCCCCAAAACGCAAATTTGGTAGCACAAAGATAACTACACCAATAATTACAGCAATCACAGCAAGAGCGGAACCTATGATTCCCAATATTTTCCTCATGAAATAATGCCTCCACCAAAAAATGAATTACTTCAACTTGCCTTCGGATTCACTCGATATCTAAAATTCCCATTATTTGCTTGCGTTTCAGCGTCTCTAAGTGCTGTATCAACTATCTCAAAGTCCTTTATATATACTTTATCAGGATCATATGAAAAAACAATGCGCACTACAGTTGAGTTTGTATCAATATTTTGAGTATTCTCGGAAATAAACATTCGCAGATTTCGTTCAGCGCGGCTGCGATCAGTATCATTCCGGATCTCAATTCTATTTTCGCCATTTGGGTCAGCTACTTTGCCATAAGACAAATAGCGAATTGAGTTATTTGAATTATTGCTAAGGGCAACATTAAGTATGATTATTTCATCATCTAAGGCTTGGTATGCCTCGAGTTTACTTTCTGCACTTTCAAGTCTTTGGAAGAGTTCATCAAGATTCCCTTCATCGAGCATCGCTAATGCTTCGGTAAGTTCCGCAGACAGTTCACTAATTTTACCAGCTTGTTCGATATTCTCCTGCTGAACTGCTCCAAGCTTGCTCTGTGCTTCAGAAACTAACTTACTGTTCTCATTCATCACCATGAAAATCATAATCATAATGACATCGAGCAGAGCCGTAAGTTCAATAACGATGTCCCGTTTCCTTCTGCGTCGCATACTGAATCCTCTTTTCCTCGTCGTGTTGATGAATCAGATAATCGGCATCATCAAGGGCACGTTCTAAGTCGGCTGAAAGCCATGAATCACCGATTTTGAACCCTATAGCACAAATTAGGCCTAACAAAGTTGTATTAAGAGCCGTCTCAAAATTGGCAGAGATAGCATCTGTACTAGACAAATTCATCAGGGAAATGACAGTACCCAAAATACCGAGTAATGGAAAAACAGCTGTAATGTTGATATACAATGTGTATTTTTTTGAAGCATCCTTTGAATACTTAATTAAATCGTCTACACAACCATCTGTGATATTCATATTCGCCTGTCGTCCAATACGTATATTAGCTTCTGGACGGTTGATTTCTACCAACTTTGCAATTGTGTGCTTTGTTCCGAACCATTCAAATATGTTGAAAAGAGCAAGGCCTACAATAATCCAGGAAACAGGTGAGGAAAAAATATTTATAATAGTTGCCATGCTAATCCTCCGTTCGACAGTTTTGTACATAGCAATTATATTACAAAAGCCGTGTTTGTCAACAAGGGGGCTGCGAAGTACGGAACTCGATTCGTAAAACCGAGGCCGCCTACCCGAAGATAGGCGGCCATGCAGTATCTTGGTTAATTAGTTTCCCTTTGCTGTCACCACGGGTTTTGCGACTGTCTGATAACTGTCATTCTTGGCTTCGACGGTCAGTTCCACTTCTGTAATACTTTCCAGTTCTGTGATACCGTTTTCTTCCAGAGACGAACCCATCAATTCCACGTCCAGTATACCACTGCCGCCGGGAGCCACAGTTCTGCTGTAACAGATAAAGTCGGTCATATATCCGTTCACAGATATAGAATCGTAATCCACATCAAAGTCCAATACCTGATTCGTGCTATTTTCCACCAGTAGCAGGAGGTGGATATCATCACTGAGTTCGAAAGAGTCCGGCACCAAGCCTTTGGAGACAATATGGATCCCATCCTCCTGGTAAAGCTCTTCTCCGGAAGGATCGTAGGAGGCGTTCCCGCCCGGAACTGTCAAAGTCAGTGACTGCGGCACCACCAGCGTATCCCGGTCGCTGTCTTTTGGCTCAATGGTATATGTAACCTGTCCAAGAGCCTCCAGACCAAACGCCACCTGGTAGGATTCGTCCAGCATATTGGAGAGATTCATGGTGATGATTCGGCGTTTTCCTGCGCTGATCCAGTCGGTGGACCATGTACCGCTTTGAACACTCAGCCCGTTGAGGGCCACATCTCCCACAGCGATGTAAACTGTATCAGAGGTGGTGTTCTCCGCCTCCACCAGCAGGGCCTGTTTTCCACTGGAGTTGGTGACCAGCGTCTGCGAGACAACACGGATGCCTTTCTGATCGAAGACAACCTCCTCAGAATCGCAGTCCACAGTAGAGCCAAGAGCGGATATATTGTCGACAATGGATTGACGATAGGTATCCGCCTTATAGTCGTAGCTGTCAGCAATGGAGGTCCTCAGTTGCCGGGGTCCGGTCAGCAGATAGTCGTTGTATCGATCGGCAGTGATATGGAAGCCCAGCTCAATATCCGCAATATCACTGATACCCAGGAGGGTGAGTTCATCCACACTGAAGCTGACCGTCTCGTTGGATTTCTTCCCCGCCGCTATGTCGGCATTCAAATATCCGTCGTCCACCATGTAACCGTTGACCGAGTTGCAGCTGTACCCCAAGGTACCGCTGTAGAAAGACAGATTCTGGTCACTGTTGTTCTCAATGGCCAAGCTCAGCTTCACATCATAAGCTGTATATTTGAGTCCAGTGGCAGTGATTTTCACATCGCTTTCGTCCACCAGCACAGTTTCTTCCAAGGTAGCAGAGGGATCGAACTGGACGGGATCTCCGCCGGAAGGGCGGGCAGATACCGTGCCGGACTCAGATTTACCCGGCTGCCCTGACGAGGATATACCCTCAGGAGCAGTACCGCTGCAGGCGGAGAGCAGCATGACAGCTGCCAGCAGAATCGCAAATCTCTTTTTCATAACATTACCTCCATGTGTTTTATTTTGATGCATGGATCACTTTGATTAGATGGACGATTGGATCAGGCTGGCCCACTCCGCCGTTTTCCAGTTGAGCCGCAGCGCTTCCGCTCGGGCAAGCTGTGCTTCGGTGCGGACTTTCTTTTCTGTCAGCCGGACGATCTGCCGTTCCAGCTCCGTCTGCCAATGGCGGGAGGGAGCTTCGAGGATGGCTCGAATGCTCCGGACAGGGAAGTCCAGCTCCCGGCACAGAGACGCAAGCTGTACGTTCAGGATATCCTCATTGCTGTACAGCCAATAGCCGCTTTCCGATTTTTGCGAAGGTTGGACCAGTCTCTGTTCGATGAAATACTTCAGTTCCCGCTTTGGAATCCCTGTGAGTTTTTCCACCTCCCCGATGGTTTTTCCAGTGGCTTTCTTGCCGCTCATCTTTGATTTCTCCTTTTCAAATTTGATGCTAAGACCGGCCGATATCGGCTGTCAAGGTCGTTAGCGAGGATTTTTGGCAGTGCCTCCTTCATCAGGAGCCGTGTGAAATTTGCGAAGCCAAATCCTCATCAGAAGCGGTGTAATTTTTGCGAATTTGATAGGGAGAAGTTTAGGGGGAGGGGTATAAGACAGATCAGGACCACTTTACGCATTGTAAAGTGGTCCTGAATATGCGTGTATTCTCTTTGGAGGTATCAGCGCAAACAGCACTCCACAAAAATAAGCAGATTTATACCTGCGAAAGCCTTTGATAACTTCCCAAAACCTGCCATTTCCGCAATTCCTTTCGCCTGTCTATTAAAGGCATTTACCCTCTGACCACATATTTGCCCACAGACAGAGAAAAACTGGCCCACTGGAGGTGTTCCAGTGAGCCGCAGTTCTCAACTTGCTCTATTTTCCGCTGTCAGCCGCTCCTTTTCAGCGGCTACCTCCGATTTCATATCTGCTATCATCGCCGCCAGCAGCCTTTCGCATTCCTCCTCAGTAGCGGCATAGACCTTTCGTGTTTCCAACCTTCCATCTGGCCATGTGATCGTATAGCGTCCAACCCATTGACCGTTTTGATTTTTACTGAGAGACCCGGTTCCCCACCGGCGCTTTCGCTCCCTGATAGGCCGGAAATCGGTCATCGCGGACATGGATTTTGCTATCGATGTGGACTCCGCCACTTCCGCCTTACCGATACCCCGGTCGATCCTGGCGGCGGCTTGTCTCTGCATATCGCTTGTGACATGGGCGTAGACATTCAGCGTAGTGGCACTGGAGACGTGCCCGATGACGGTAGACAGGGTCTTGACATCCATCCCATGTTCCAGAGCATTGGTAGCGAAAACGTGCCGCAGGTCGTGGAAGCGTACCTTTTTACATCCGGCGTGTTTTAGGATCTTAGCCAGACGATGACTTGCGACAGACGGAGCTATCGGAGCATCTTCTTTCTTCGGGGAGGGGAACATCCATCGGGAGAAAACCGTCTGCTTATATTTTTTCAGTGCGGTGACCACTGCGGGTGGCAGGATCACACTCCGGATGGAGGCTTTGTTCTTCGGCGGCTGTATCAGCAGTTCGCCTTTGATCTGGTAGACCTGCCGCTCAATCCGCAGTTCCCCGGTATTGAAATTCAAATCGTCCCACTGGAGCGCCATCAACTCCCCCGCTCGAAGTCCGGTGGTCAGCTCCAGCAGGAACACTTCGTAGTAGCCCTCGGCCCTGGCTTGGATCAGCAGCTTTTGCAGTTCCTCCCGACTGAGCAGCTGCATCTCCATTCGTCTGGCCGGTGGGAGCTTACATTCCTCCGCCGGGTTGCGCACGATCAGCTTTTCGGTGACGGCCTTCTCCAGAGCCCTGCGGCATAGACCACAGCAGTGCCGTATCGTATTGGCGGAGAGTCCTTCCCCTCTGGACTCCCGGTATTCACTACGGCCATCCTGCCTCATCCAGTTTATGAACTGCTGAATATCATTTGTGGTCAGCTTGTTCAGAGGAATGTCACCGAGCCTTGGGCGGATATACAGGCGGATATTATTTTCGTAGCCTGTCCGTGTGTTTGGCCGGACGGCGGGTTTACAGCAGGTCTCATACCAGAATGTCATCCACTCGCCGAAGGGCATATCTGCCCTGACCTTGACAGCGGTTGCGGGAGCCACGGACTCTTTCAGCGATTCCAGTTTCGCCACGCACTCCCCCTTGGTCCTGGCAAGGACATTCTTCGTCTTGGGCAGGCCCTTGTCATCATAGCCGATAACTACCCGCCCCTCCCAGCGCCCGTCCTTTCTCAGACGGACTGTACCCTCGCCGCTCTTGCGCTTTCTTCCCACGGTCTCAACTCCTCTCCGAAAATATCTGTCAGAAAATTTCCTACCACTTCCGAGGCTCGCTTCTGCATATCG